>RRZU010050506.1_pt1 | contig 10311 bp, 12 predicted proteins | sample 2165561 | NCBI WGS metagenome assembly RRZU01 (sample SAMN10456909, study PRJNA506462) | wastewater metagenome | isolation source: wastewater sludge | place: USA: Moscow, Idaho | reverse complement strand
CCCAGACGGACGCCGGCGTGGATTGCGGGGTGGCTATGCGTCGGCTCGCAGGGGATCGAGGGCGGCGAGCACGAGCTCGAGGCCGAACGCGAACTGATCCGCCGGGTCGTAGTCGGCGGCGACGAGCGCCGCGGCGGACTCGTTGAGGTAGGGGAACTGGTCAGGCGGGAGCTGGGGAAGGTAGACGTCCTCGACCATGTTCGCGAGCTCATGGGCTGAGTCGAACGGCAGGCTGGCTTCCTGCAGGGCGAAACCGTAGACATAACTGTCGAGCAGCCAGGTGGCGTGGGTCGTCATCAGGACTGGGAAGCCGGCCCTGCGCAGGCATGCGGTGACGGCTTCGCGGTGGTGGAGGTGCGCAGGCCCCGGTGATGTTCGCGAGTCCATCAGGCCGATCGCCCACCGGTGGCTGGCGAGGACCTGCCGGGCGGACTCCGACCGCCGTCGCATCGCCGTCTGCCAGTCGGTGTCCTCGGGGGGGAGCTCGATCTCCTCGAACACGAGATCGATCATGGCGTCCAGGAGTTCGTCCCTGCTCTTCACGTAGTGGTAGAGCGACATCGCGCCCGCGCCCAGCGCGCCGGCCAGCCGGCGCATGCTCAGCCCTTCGATCCCCTCCTGATCGGCCAGCCGGATGGCCTCGAGCACCACCCGCCGCCTGCTCAGCCCCGCGCCCGACGTGACGTCGTGCTCACTCTCGGCAGACACAGTCCTCCTCGCTCCTACGGCTTGACGATCGTACAGCGTACGTGCATAGTACAGCGTACGACGTACAGTGTACGAGTCGCGGGACCGCGACTCGGACGTGAGGAGGCATCGATGGGAACCGGACAGCAGCCGAACAGCGGCGCACGCGTGGAGCACGGGACGGGTCCGGCCGGCGCGCCGACGATGCGGGCCGTCGTCCAGCACCGCTACGGCCCGCTCCCGGTGCTGGGGTTGGCCGAGGTCGGCATCCCGTCGCCCGGTCGCGGCGAGGTGCTCGTCAAGGTGGGCGCGGCGTCGGTCCATCCGGGCGACTACTACGTCATGACCGGTGAGCCGTACGTGGTCCGCCTGGTGTTCGGGCTCCGCCGACCGCGTCACGGCATCCTCGGCAGGGACCTCGCCGGCGTGGTGTCAGCGGTCGGGGACGACGTCACTGCGCTGCGTCCCGGCGACCGGGTGTTCGGCTGGAGCGCCGCCGGAGCGTTCGCCGAGTACGCCTGCATCCCTGCGGACAACCTCGTGCCCGTGCCCGCCAACCTCTCGGTCGTGAGCGCAGCAGCGGTGCCGACCTCGGCCATGACGGCGCTCCAGGCCCTGCGCGACGTCGCGAGGATCCGGCCGGGCCAGACCGTCCTGGTCACGGGCGCGTCGGGCGGCGTGGGCTCCTTCGCCGTTCAGATCGCCAAGGCGTTCGGTGCCGAGGTGACGGGGGTGTGCAGCACCCGCAACCTCGACCTCGTCCGCTCGCTCGGGGCCGACCACGTCATCGACTACACCACGACCGACTTCACCCACGGCAACGAGCGCTACGACGTGATCCTCGACAACGTGGAAGCCAGCCCCCTCGCGGCCGTCCGCCGGGCGCTGACGCCGGTCGGCACCCTCATCCCCAACAGCGGACGCGGCGGACGATGGCTCGGCCCCATCCCGCGGATGCTCAAGGCCAGCCTGCTATCCGGCTTCACCCGTCAGCGGCTGAAGCCCTTCACGTCCATCGGGAGGCGAAAGGACCTGCTGACCCTGGCCGAACTCCTCAGGACCGGGCAGGTCGAACCTCTCATCGACCGCACCTACGTCCTCGATGACACAGCCGACGCCCTCGGCTACATCGCGGACGGCCACACGCGAGGGAAGGTGGTGATCACCCTCTGAGCCACCGGATCGACGAGAAGGACCCCATCCCCGCGTATCCCCACCCGGACCCGCCTCCTACCCGGCGGACGGGCCGCTTCTGAAGAAGGAAGAACCGATGACCATCCGAACGACACCTGCGAACCTGCTCGACACCCCGGCGATCCCCGTCCAGGCCAGGCTCGCCGCCGCATGGACCAGCTTCATGTTCCTGTACGTCTACGTCGACATCCTCAACTTCTACAAGCCCGGCGTCGTCGACGGCATCCGGAACGGACTCATCTGGACGTTCGACATCAGCTCGACGCTGTTGACGATCTTCCTCGTGTCCGTGTCGATCCCGGCGCTGATGGTCGTGCTCTCCATGACACTGCCCGCCCGGTGGAACCGCGCCACAAACCTCGTCATCGCGTCGCTGCTGAGCCCCTACTCGGTGTTCAACGCGGCAGGAGCGACCTGGGAGTGGGCCGGCTTCTACGGCATCTCCATCGGAGTCGAGGTGCTGCTCCTGGCCTTCATCCTGCGCTCCGCGTGGGTCTGGCCCCGAACCGGTGCCGCACACCTCGCCACCGCGAGGACCGGACCCGGACGCCAGGTGTCCGTGCCCGATCTCCCCTGACCGGGTCCCGCCCGGCTGCCCGCTCAGCTGTTCCCGCGAAGGCCTCCAGCGCCCTCTCAACCACGCGGTCGACCCCGACCGCCGCGCTGACATGATCCCGGCTCCGATCACGATCCGAACGCAACGTCTGGCTGGGGGCTCCGGTCACCGTCGTGCCGGGCGTCGTCACCAAGGACGTGCCGGCGGACACCATCGTCGGCGGGATTCCTGCGCGCGCGATCCGGGCGACCGGGTTCGGGCCCGCCAGTTCCGGCGGGAGCGGGGCGGCATGATCGCGGCCGCGCGCGAGTCCAAGCCGGGCGTCAGCGGGCGTCCAGAACCTGCGTGAGGGTGGTTGCGGCGGTCATGCCGGCCGGCCATCCGGCGTAGAACGCCAGGTGGGTGGCGACCTCGGAGAGTTCGTCGCGGGTGACGCCGCTGTCCAGGGCGAGGTTGGGGTGGGAGCGGAGTTGGTCGGTGCGTCCGAGCGCTGTCAGGGCTGCCACCGTGATGAGGCTCCGGTCGCGTCGGGAGAGTTCCGGTCGTGCCCAGACGTCGCCGAACAGCACGTGGTCGGTGAGTTCGGCCAGTTTCGGCGCGATGTCGCCCACCAGCTGTTGGGCGCGGCTCTGCTCTGCCATTGGGGTCCTCTCGTTGCTCCAGCGGAGCGGATCGCTCCGTGCCATTGACGCTAGCCCGGCAGAGCTGACGGAGCGAGGCACTGCCAGTACGCCCGATCGGGCCCGAGGAGGTACTGACAGGGCCTCCTGCACCCAGGCCATGTGTGATGGAGTGGCGGGAGAGGCGTGGCGGTGATCCGATGCGAGCATCCGCCGCACCCACATCATTGGTGCACGACCGGAAGGACTCCCTGTGATGAAGTACCGCAACCTTGGCGGAAACCTGGAGGTTTCGGAGATCGGTTTGGGCTGCATGAGCCTGACCGGTGCCTACGGCAACACCGGCGGGCCGGACAAGGCGGAGGGGATCGCCCTGATCCGCCACGCTGTCGAGTTGGGCGTCACGTTCTTCGACACCGCCGAGGTGTATGGCCCGTTCCGCAACGAGGAGATCGTCGGCGAGGCGTTGGAGCCGGTGCGCGACCAGGTGAAGATCGCCACGAAGTTCGGTTTCGCCTTCGCTGAGAACGGGGTCGAGCCGGGCGGGTTGTGCAGCCGGCCGGAGAGCATCCGGGCAGCGGTCGACAACTCGCTGCGCCGGCTACGCACCGACCACATCGACCTGTACTACCAGCACCGCGTCGACACCTCCGTCCCGATCGAGGACGTCGCGGGGACGGTGAAGGAGCTGATCCAGGCAGGCAAGGTGCTCAACTTCGGGCTTTCGGAGGCGGCGGCGGCCACCGTCCGCCGGGCGCACGCCGTCCAGCCGGTCGCAGCAGTGTAGAGCGAGTACTCCATGTGGTGGCGCGACCGGGAGGTTGACACCATCCCCGCGCTGGCCGAGACGTCCACCACGTTTGCCGACGGTGACTTCCGGGGCCAGACGCCGCGGTTCCAGGGGGAGGCCCTGCAGGCGAACTTGGCGCTGGTCGAGGTGCTGAAGCGGATCGCGGCCGAGGTAGGGGCGACCCCTGCGCAGCTGGCGCTGGTGTGGCTGTTGAACCAGCAGCCGTGGATCGTGCCGATCCCGGGCACTAAGCGGGTCGAGCGGCTCGAGGAGAATATCGGAGCATCGCAGGTCGAACTCACCGACGCCCAGCTCGCCGACCTGCGCGCCGCAGCCGACCAGGTACAGATCCTCGGCGCTCGCTACCCCGAGGCGCAGGACCGGATGACCAACCAGGAAGCGCCGCTGCCCACCAGGTAGGCGGTCCAGGCCGCGCGGCTCCTTACCTGCTGCTCCTGGCTGGAGCGTCGGTGTGCTGCCAGCTGGCGAGCAGGGCCAGCTTGTCTGCGGACGCGCTGCCGGGCTCGGCGGTGTAGGCGATGATCGTGAGGTTGTCGCCGGTGAGTTCGAGCGCATCGCCGGTGAGTTCGAGATCTCCGACGACGGAGTTGTGCAATCGCTTGGTCGCGGTGCGATGGAGCCGGGCGTCATGGCGGGCCCATCGGGTGGCGAACGGGTGGCTGCGAGTGGTGAGTTCGCCGACCAGGTCAGTGAGCGGCCTGTCGAGCGGGTTGCGTCCGGCTTCGGCCCGGAGGGCGCCGACGGTGCCGTCGGCGACTTCGTCCCAGTCCGGGAAGAAGCCGGAGGCGCGCCCGTCGAGGAACACGAAGCGGGCGAGGTCGAACGGCGCGTCGCGCTGGAGGATGCCGTCGTAGAGCGCGAGGCACAGGTCGTTGGCGTGGAGGATCTCGGCGCGTCCGTTGCGGACGTAGGCGGGGACGCCGGTCATTCCGTCGAGGAGCGTGCGGATGCTCGGCCGCAGCGGCAGCGCCTTGGGCGTCCGGCTGCGGAGGGTTCGTTCGGGCACGGCCGCAGCCTGCGCGAGGTCGCGGCGGTGTCCGCGTTCGGCTTCGTCGAGCTTGAGCGCGTCGGCGATCGCGTCCAGAACTGACGGGGAGACGCCGCCGAGCTGACCGCGTTCGAGGCGGGCGTAGTAGTCGACGCTGACCCCGGCGAGAAGGGCGACCTCTTCACGCTTGAGGCCCGGCACCCGACGGCGGTCGTCGAGGAGCGGCAGCCCGGAGTCCTGCGGCCGGACGCGTGCCCTGCGGCTGGTCAAGAACTCGTTGATTTCGCGGCGGTTGTCCACCCGGTGACGCTACCGCCGGCCCGTTGCCGCAGAACAGGTACTGGCAGTGCGCGGTACGCCAGGGCCTTCCGCGCGCGAGGGCACAGGAGTGGACTGGCGTCGTACCGATCGAACTGGAAGGAACCACCCATGCGTACCGTGACCCTGAACAACGGCGTCGAGATGCCGATCCTCGGCTTCGGCGTCTTCCAGATCGCCGATGCGGCCGAGTGCGAGCGCGCGGTGAGCGACGCGCTTGCCGCCGGGTACCGGGCGCTCGACACGGCAGCGTCATATCTCAACGAGGAAGCCGTCGGACGCGCCATCCAGAGCTCCGGCATCCCGCGCGACGAGCTGTTCGTCACCACGAAGTTGTGGATCCAGGGCGCCGGCGAGGGCAAGACCCGCGCCGCGTTCGAACGCTCCCTGCAGCGCCTCGGCCTCGACCACGTCGACCTGTACCTCATCCACCAGCCCTACGGCGACGTCTACGGTGCCTGGCGCGACATGGAGAAGATCAACGCCGAAGGCCTTGCCCGGGCGATCGGCGTCTCGAACTTCCACCCCGACCGGCTGGTCGACCTGATCGCCCACAACGACATCGTCCCGGCAGTCGACCAGGTCGAAACCCACCCCTTCCACCAGCGCATCGCCGACCAGGAGCTGATGGCGGCCGAGGGCGTCCAGATCGAGTCCTGGGGACCGTTCGCAGAGGGCAAGAACGGCCTGTTCACCAACCCGATCCTGTGCGCCGTCGCCGAGGCCCACGGAAAGAGTGTTGGACAGGTGGTGCTGCACTGGCTGACCCAGCGGGGCGTGGTCGTGATCCCCAAGACCGTCCGCCCCAAGCGGATGGCAGAGAACCTGGACGTGTTCGACCTAAAGCTCACCGATGAGGAAATGGCGTCAATCGCCAGCCTCGACACCGGCGCCAGCCAGTTCTTCGACCACCGCGACCCCGCGATGGTCAAGTGGTTGTCCGGCCGTGCCCTGGACGTCTGACCGGCGAGACCTGAGCGAATCGACCTTGAAGTCACGAAACCTCGGCAGCCTGGCCGGGGTCGCTCATTGCGCCGTCGACCGCAGCGGCGACGGCGAGGTCGCGGTCGGCAGCCTCCGCTCTATGGGCGCCGGGAGTCAGAGGTCCCTGCCCGTCAGCTGCGGGGGAGTCCGGTAGCGCGGGCGATGAGGGCGTCGTACTGGCGGTCGGACAGCAGGCCGCGGGCGGCGATGAGCGGCTTGGCGCCGAAACCGACCCCGTAGCGGGTCCTGGGTCGCCGGGCGGTCACGGCCTTGGCGATGGCGTCGGCGATCACAGAGGGCGGAGAGCTGCGGTTGGCATTGGCCTCCGACCGCAGCGAGTTGGCCACCGCCTTGGCCTGGGCGGAGTACGGTCCGGTCCCGGAGGTCGCTTCGACGTGATCGGCGGCGATGGCGCCCCACTCGGTGGCGATGCCGCCGGGCTCGATGACCACCACGTCGATCCCGAAGGGGGCGACCTCCATGCGCAGGCAGTCGCTGAGCGCTTCGAGGGCGAACTTGGTGCCGTGGTACCAGCCGCCGAGCGGAGTGTGCAGCTTGCCGCCCATCGAGGTGATGTTCACGATCTTGCCCGATCGTTGTGCGCGCATGTGCGGCACCACGAGTTGGGTCAGCCGCATCGCGCCGAACACGTTGACCTCGAACTGGCGGCGACCCTCCTCGATGTCGACGTCCTCCAGGGCGCCGTAAGAGCCGTAACCGGCGTTGTTGACCAGCACGTCGATCCGGCCGGCCTCGGCGATGATCTTCGCTATGCCGGCGGTCATCGATGCTTCGTCGGTGACGTCCATCGCGACCGCCCGAATCCCTTCGGTGGAGAGCTTCTCAAGTCGTTCGGTTCGGCGGGCCGCCCCACTCCTGGCCCCACGCAAATGGTCAGCGGACGACTGACTCGGCCATCGAATTCTGTCAGGCCCTATGCCAGGCCCAGGTACTCCTCGAGCGTGAGGGTGTTGTTGGCGCCGAAGTGTTTCGCATCGGCGGTGCCAATCCAGCGGTAGTGCCAGGGCTCGAAGGCGTACCCAGTGATCTTCTCCTTGCCGTCGGGGTAGCGCAGGATGAAGCCGTAGCGCCAGGCGTTCGCCCACAGCCACTTGCCGACCTTCGTGCTGCGCACCCCGACGCCCCAGGTCACCCCGTCCCACAGGTCGACGGCCAGCCCGGTTTGGTGTTCGCTGCGTCCAGGTGCCGCGTTGTAGCGCCGCGCCTTGGTCTCGCTGCCGTACTCCTTGATCTTGCTGGCCAGAATCTGCGCCTGCAGCGCATAGCTGCGGTAGCCGCTGCGCACCCGGATCGTGACCCCGGCGGCTCGAGCGGCGGCGATCATCCTGGTCAGCGCCGTCTGGGCCTGCGTGGTCAGACCGTTGGGCGAAGTGACGCTGCTGCGCCGGTAGTCCGCGTTGATCGGGTGCGTCTTCGAGATCACCGGAATGCCGTTGACCATGAACGCCCGGTTGCGCTTGGCGGCGGTGCGGGTGTCCTTCGGCGCGTCGGCCGTGGTGCTTGGGGTTGCCGAGCGTGAGGCAGCGGGGGTCGAGGTCGAAGCGGTGGGCGAACCGGCGGTGGCGGACGGCGTCGCCGTGGCGCTGGCCCGGGCGCTGAGGGTCGGGCTGGACGAGCCGGCGGGCTCACTGGAGGGACCGGCCCCGGGTGCCGCTGCGGCGCAGCCCACCAAGGCAACCGTGAGCGCCGCGGCGGTGAGAGTGCGGGTGAAAGTCGCGGGGCTCAACCCCCGGAGCTGCGGACCTGACACCGATGCACGATAGCCCAAGGGCCGGGTAGCGCAGGGATCCGTAGCGGGGGCCGGATAGCGCTGAGACGTCCGGGCGGCTGCTGCGGGCGTCCAGGTCGGTTGTCCGGGGATTTCTATGCACCGTGTTGGGAACCGTCCCCGAACCAACCATCCGACTGCGCGCCGGACAAGGTGGCGGATGTGCTTCTTCGATTCTCAGGCTGCGCGCGGGGCGGACCAGGGACCGACCGACGGCGAGGGGCACCCAGGCAGGCGCCTGAAAGGCCCGCACCAGTACGGTACCTCCCGCCGTGCCGAGGCAGGGGTCGGGTTACTGGTGCAGGCATTTCAGGGATCGCCCGGCGCCGCGTCACTAGCTAGCCCTTTCCACAGGCCTCGGGGAGAAACATCCGGCGACCAGGGATCGCCGGCTCAGGACGTGCCGTAGCTGAACTTCAGCGGCGTGCCCTTGGCGCGCGAGCGCAGCACGAGCAGATCGGCGATGGTCTTGATCACCAGCAGGATGCTCACCACCAGCAAGCCGCTGCTGACCGGGTGGCCGTGGGCGTCCAGCCAGTTCAGCAGCGGGCCGAGCGGGCCTGCTGCGCGACCGCCCGCGGTGGTTCGGAAGGTCGACGACATGACCACGAAGAAGCCGAGAATGGTCGCCACATGCAGCACGATCAGGCGCGGGTACGGCGATGCGAACGCCTGGCCGGGCGTGACGGTGCGCCGCGCATCACCCAGAAACCAGCCGGTCGCCAACTCGACGCCGTAGCGCAGTGCGATCAGGGCGGCCGGTAGTCCCAGTGCCCAGAGACTGAACGAGAACCCGATGCCGAACGCGATGATCACCGAGAAAGCACCGTGCACCAGGGCGAATATGCCGTAGTGAAAGAGGAAGAACAGGGTGCGGGCCCAGCGCGGAGTCGTGCTGGCCGAGGCGGGGTCGACGCCGTCTGCCGTGGCGATCTTGACGGCCGTCGCCGCGCCCAGAATCACGTTCTCGATCCAGAACAGCACGAACACGTTGCCGGCGGGCCACCCCCACGCGAGCACACCGGCCAGCAGAAACAGGTTGGTGACCAGCACCCAGCCCACGTCCATCAGCCGAAGACGATTGGTCATGCACCGACGATAGGGCGGACGGGGTCTGCTACCGCGAGTGGGGTCGCAGATCGAGTCGGCTCGGAGCGGGCCCGCCCGCGGCGGCCGACCCGAGGGCTGTCGGTACCCGCGCGAATGGAGCCGCGCACCTGCCTCGAACGCCCACTGCGGCGTTGCTGTTGTTGTCGCGGCGCACCTGCGTCCGCGACAACGCCGTGGCGACGTACGGGCGCGGTCCTGCTCGCGGGGTCAGCCGGTGAGTCTCGTTCGTTCTTCGGCGAGATTGCGCCGGGCGGCTTCGTCCCACAAGGCGCGTCCAGGCTCGGTGTGGAACAGCTGCGTCCGGTCCAGCAGGTCGTCCAGCACGGTGAGCCGTCCACGACGGTAGGACTCGTCGTCATAGCGGGTGTACTCCTCGCGCACGTCACGGGCGTACACGTGGTAGCGGCCGCGGATCTGGCCGAGCACCGACAGGTCGGCGTCCATCAGCAGCGCGGCGTTGTGGTCGCCCGGTGCCGGATCGTGCGCGATGGTGCCCAGCACCAGCCGGACGACCTCGCGCACCTCGTCCGGCGGCACCAGGCCGGCCAGTCGCTGATCCGCCAACTGGGCCGAGGCGCGTTCGTCCGCGCCCGGGTCGCCCTGGTAGACCGCGTCGTGGAACCACACCGCGAGCACCACTGGGCGAGGTGCGGGCTGCGGCTGGAGTTGCCGCAGCGCGTCCAGGCACTGCGCCAGGTGACGGACGTCGTGGTAGACCCGCTGGGGCTCGCTCCAGCGATCGAGCAGGTTGTCGCGCAGCCCGTCCGTACCGAGCAGTGGCCAGGCGGATTCGGCCGCCGCCCGTGCGGCAGGGCGACGCGGTGTGCGCTGCGCCGGACGTACCCGCAGCCCGGCGGCGACGAGCCGCTTCAGCAGTTCGGTCGAACCGACCTGAACCGCACCCAGCGCCAGCAGGTCGGGGTACCGGGCCACCGGCACGTCGTAGTGGTCATGATCGAAGGCCCGAGGCGGTACGCCGGCCGCGCGCGCGAAGGCATGCAGCTCATCGAGCGAGGTGGCAGAGACCAGGTGGCCGAACTTCGTACCGTGGGCGGGCCAGCGGGGCGGGTCGACCAGAACGGCCACGTCAGGCGCGCTCGGCCGCGGACGCTGCCTGCAGCTCGACCAGCGAGTCGTAGACGGCGTCGATGCTCCGGTTCAGTGGCTCGTACCCGACGAACTGCCCGTTCTCGATGTGCGAAGCCACCCACGGAATGGCGATGGCCGCCGGGGCGAGCCGCAGGCCGAGTACGT
>RRZU010985197.1_pt1 | contig 10313 bp, 7 predicted proteins | sample 2165561 | NCBI WGS metagenome assembly RRZU01 (sample SAMN10456909, study PRJNA506462) | wastewater metagenome | isolation source: wastewater sludge | place: USA: Moscow, Idaho | reverse complement strand
GGAGCAAAAAGTATTTAGAGTGATGTCAGAAGAATTTACAAAAAACTACGATTTTTATAAAGATTATGATGATATGGTAATCCATAAAGAAACAGAACAAATATTTAAAACCAACTTTGTAAACGGTATGGTTCAGTTAGTACCAGTGAGCAATCAAACAGCTATGGAAAAGATCGAGCAAGGGCTTAGTGAGTTTGCAAAAGAACTCAAAAGGCAGGGGTTTTAAATAGATGATGATTGTGAAAAATTTTGATAAATATGTAAATGGGAATATTAAAGATTTTAGCGAAGTTAGAAAATTATTGGAAGAAGATAATATAAAAAAAATTTCTTTTAAAGATAATTGGGAGAAAGATAATCATACTAAATTGTTAATAGATTTTTTTAAAATAGACATGAAAAATGAAGTTTTAAATTTACAAGATATTTTTTTTCATAGAACTGAAGAATATTCCTTTTACACAACATTTTCATTAAATGAACTAATAAAAAAACAAAAACTAGAAGAAAGTAGTTTTGAAGAAAATGAACAAATTGAAATTTTGCTACCATATGTTAAAGAAGATAAATATTTTCGCGAAATAATAAAGCCTTTGTACAAAATTATAGGTGCTAAATATTCACTGTATATTCATTTAAATAATGATAGAAATAAAATGTGTTTGACTGTATATAATTACACAAATAATGAAAATAAGAAGTTAAAAATTATAAAAGCTGATCATATATCTAAAAATCCACTTTATGGACTTTTGCATTACATTAATTTAGATTTGTATTTATTTAGTGGGAAAGCACTTGCTTTGCAAAGATTAAAAACAGTTTCTTTAGATAAAGAAACTGTTAATATGTATCAAAATTTTTTTGATAACATAAAAATAAATGGATATAAGTTTAAATTAGAGGTTAAAGAGTCTTCTAATATTAATTTAGAGAAAAAAATTTTAGGTCTATTTTTTTATCATGAAAATAAGAATATAACGGACAGCATTTTATCTTTTGAGAATTTTGATATTGAGTTTCTAATTACATTTTTTGGAAGATTTTATTATTTAGATACTGCACTAGAGCAAATAAATCAAAACAATATTCGTCTAAGATTTTATTTTGATGAACAAGATGTCATTAAACTTCAAATTCATAATGACCAAATTGAAATAGAAAAAGATGCAAAATTATTGTCAAATTTATTAAGGGATGTTTTTCAAGAACAGGATTTAGGTATCATCAATGTTTTCAAGTTTATCTTGAGTAATCAATATGACATAAGTAAACGGATTAGTAAAGAGAGTTATTATAATTTTGATGTACGAAAACAAATCATATATAAAATAAGGGGGCTTATGAAATGAAAAATAAATTAACATCATTATTATTAATTAGCCTAATTATCATTCCTACAATAATGGGTTTAGTCGTTATCTCAAGCTTTATATTTATAGGATTTCATCATTATCAAAATTTTATTAATATATCAAGTCTCGAAGAATATGGGCAAGTTGGTGATTTTTTTCTGGGCACATAAATGGCTTTATATTGTTGACAATAATTGTAAGTTTATATTTTCAAAGAGTTAGTATCAAACAAACTTGGGAAAGCATAAAACAGCAATCAGAAGCAAATCAAACCATTAGTGAAGACTTAAAAAGAAGTATAGAAGCTAATGAACTTCAGACAAGGGAGTTTATTACAACCAACTATAAAAACGATTTTAATGAAGAAATCAAATATATTCAATCGATTGAAAAAGATTTAAATTTAGAATATTTGTATGATAATGAATTTAAAAAAAGTCATAAGCTTAATAATCAAAAGCTATTTGAGTTATTTAGAAGAAAAGATTATTTGGCAAAATTAATAGACAATATCAAAGACATAGAATTACAAAGTTCTTTAAGACATAAATTTGAATCAGCAACCATGGGACGATACAATAATAAAAATCAAGAATTACTTGAAAATGTTTTTTCTTTTAATGAAATTCTAAAAATATTTCATGATTTTATAGATTACATTCATAAAAATAAGATTGAAGAAAATCCAAGCTCTTTTGAGTATATCTATGAATTTTTAATAACAAAAAATCAAAATAAAGTATATTCTGAAAATGTTAATAGGTTTGAATTATTTGAAGAAATATCATCAACTTATAACATAATTGAAAATAATATCATTGATGGTAAAAAAGTAGGATTTCAGGTCAATATGCAAGAGTTGTGGGAAGTAATATTTAATTGTATTAGCCAATATCGCGTAAAGAATTATTTTAAAACTATTATGAAAGATTATCAATCAACTTTATAGAGTAAAAAATAACGCTTTTATGCAAGATATGATAATATAAAAAACAATAATAATTTAGGTTTGTGGTATGTCAAAGAAAAATTTAACAGAACGAGATATTTGTACCAAATTTATCACTCCAGCATTAGAAAGTGCGGGATGGGATATCCATACTCAAATATTAGAAGAATTTCCTCTTACAAAGGGACGAATAATTGTTCGAGGAAAGTTACATGTAAGAGCACAGCATAAAAGAGCTGATTATGTACTTTTTTATAAGCCAAATATTCCAATAGCTGTTATCGAAGCAAAAGATAATACCCACTCTATAAGCGATGGGATGCAACAAGGTCTTGGTTATGCAGAGCTTCTTCAAGTTCCTTTCGTATTTAGTTCAAACGGAGATGGATTTATTTTTCACAACAAAATAGCACAAGATGGTATTTTAGAAAAAGAGATAAGTTTAGATGAATTTCCATCACCTGAAACATTATGGAATATGTGGACAAATAATCAAGGCTTAAACGAAGAGCAAAATACTTTAATCACTCAAGATTACTATAGTGATGGAAGTAAAAAAACACCAAGATATTATCAACTTTTAGCTATCAATAAAACGATAGAAGCTATCGCAAAAGGTCAAAATAGAATCCTTTTGGTAATGGCAACAGGTACAGGTAAAACCTTCACAGCTTTTCAAATTATTTGGAGATTATGGAAATCAAGAGCTAAAAAAAGGATTTTGTTTTTAGCAGATAGAAATATTTTGGTTGATCAAACTATGACCAATGACTTCAAACCATTTGGTTCAGCGATGACAAAAATTCAAAAAAGACAAGCTAATAAATCTTATGAAATTTATCTTTCTCTTTATCAAGCAGTAACAGGTAATGAAGAGGAAAAAAATATCTATAAACAATTTAGCCCTGATTTTTTTGACCTTATCGTAGTAGATGAGTGTCATAGAGGTAGTGCCGCAGAAGACTCAGCTTGGCATGAGATTTTGAGTTATTTTTCATCAGCTACACAAATAGGTCTTACAGCTACTCCAAAAGAGACAAAAGAGGTTTCAAATATTGACTATTTTGGTGACCCTATCTATACTTATTCGCTCAAGCAAGGTATCGAAGATGGATTTTTAGCTCCTTATAAAGTGGTTAGAATTGATATAGACAAAGATATTGCAGGTTGGCGACCAGACAAAGGTATGGTGGATAAATACGGCAATGAGATAGAAGATAGAATCTACAACCAAAAAGATTTTGATAAAACCTTGGTTTTAGAAAAAAGAACCGAACTTGTAGCCAAAAAAGTAAGTGACTTTTTAAGACAAACAAATCGTTTTGATAAAACAATCATCTTTTGTGAGAACATTGACCATGCAGAGCGAATGAGACAAGCCTTAGTAAATGAAAACAGTGATCTTGTAGCTCAAAACCACAAATATGTTATGAGAATCACTGGAGACAATGAAGAAGGCAAAGCAGAGCTTGACAATTTTATCTTTCCAGAGAGCAAATACCCAGTTATTGCTGTTACTTCAAAGTTAATGACAACAGGAGTTGATGCTCAAACATGTAAGCTCATAGTACTTGATCAGAGAATCCAATCTATGACTGAGTTCAAACAAATCATAGGTCGTGGAACTAGGATAAATGAAGATTTTAACAAATACTATTTCACTATCATAGACTTCAAAAAAGCAACCGAACTATTTGCAGACCCAGATTTTGATGGTGAACCAGTACAAATTTATACTCCTAAAAACCCAGATGACTCACCAGTGCCACCCGATGATGAAACTGATGAGAATTCAGAAAATCAAAATAGTACAGATGAGCAAAATCCATCAGATAATGATTTTACATTTGATGGTATCGATAACAAGGAAGAAGGCTCAAAGGTACGAAAGTATGTTGTTTCAAATGTTGAAGTAAAAGTAGCCGCTGAAAGAGTGCAATACTTTGATGCAAATGGAAAACTTATAACTGAATCACTAAAAGACTACACTAAAAAAACACTCTCAAAAGAGTTTGCATCTTTGGATGATTTTTTGACAAAATGGACACAATCAGAGAAAAAACAAGCCATCATCGAAGAGCTATCAAATCAAGGAATATTTTTTGAAGCACTTGCCGATGAAGTGGGCAAAGATTGTGACCCTTTTGATTTACTTTGTCATGTAGCTTGGGATATGCCACCGCTTACACGAAAAGAGAGAGCCGAGCAAGTAAAAAAACAAAACTACTTCACAAAATACGGTGAGAAAGCAAGAATAGTTCTTGAAGCACTTCTTGATAAATATGCTGATGAGGGAATTGTGCAAATCGAACAAACTCAGATTTTGACTGTTTCACCTTTTACAAATATTGGTACTCCTATAGAAATCATCAAAGCTTTTGGTGGGTTAGAGCAGTACAATCAAGCGATATACGACTTAGAACAAGCACTGTATTGTGCATAAAATTAAATTATTAGGATATTAAATGGCTATTGGAACTTTGATAAAAATCATACAAGATATTATGAGAAAGGATGTAGGTGTCGATGGAGATGCTCAAAGAATCAGCCAGATAGTGTGGCTACTTTTTCTTAAAATATTTGATGACAAAGAGCAAGAGTGGGAGCTAACAGTACCAAACTACAAATCACCTCTTCAAAATCGTTTCAGATGGTCAAACTGGGCAAAAAATTCAGAGGGTATCACAGGCGATGAGCTTATAGATTTTGTAAACAACGACCTTTTCCCATCACTTAAAAAACTAGCAAATACCGCTGGAGTATCAGCGTATGGAAGAGTTATAGGTACGGTATTTGAAGATGCTTACAACTATATGAAATCAGGAACACTTCTAAGACAAGTTATTAACACTATCGAAGAGGATGTGGATTTTAACTCATCAACAGATAGACACCTGTTTAATGATATTTATGAAAAGATTTTAGCAGACCTTCAATCAGCAGGAAATGCGGGAGAATACTACACACCAAGAGCTGTGACACAGTTTATCGTAGATATGATAGACCCAAAACTCGGGGAATCGGTAATGGATCCAGCTTGCGGTACGGGTGGATTTTTGACATGTGCTATTGACCATCTCAAAAAACAAGTAAAAACTCCAGATGATACAAAAATATTGTCAAACTCTATTCATGGAATAGAGAAAAAACCACTTCCTCATATGCTTGCTATGACAAATATGATGCTTCATGGTATCGATGTACCTACAAACATAAGACATACAAATACTTTAGGCGATAGACCATACAAAGATTATGGACCAAAAGACAGGGTAGATATCATTATCACAAACCCGCCATTTGGTGGTATGGAAGAAAATGGTATAGAGTCAAACTTCCTAAAAAAACACCAAACAAGAGAAACAGCAGACCTTTTTATGGCTCTTATCATGCACTTGCTCAAGCACGATGGTGGACGAGCAGCAGTGGTACTTCCTGACGGTTTTTTATTTGGTGAGGGTGTAAAAACCACCCTAAAAAGAGAGCTTCTTGAAGAGTTCAATCTTCACACGATAGTAAGACTACCAAAAGGTGTATTTAGCCCATATACGAGTATCAATACAAATATCTTGTTTTTTGAAAAAGGTGGACCGACAAAAGAGGTGTGGTTTTTTGAACATCCATATCCAGATGGCTATAAATCATACTCAAGATCAAATCCACTTACTATAGAAGAATTCGGTCTAGAAAAAGAGTGGTGGGGTGGAAGTAGTCGTAAGGGGCGAAAAGTTACAAAAAATGCTTGGAAAATAAGTATAAAAGAGCTTGAAGAGAGAAACTATAACTTTGACTGTAAAAATCCTCACTTTGAAGAGATAATTCATCAAGACCCATTGGAACTTATGAGTGAATATGAAGAGATAAATAAAAAACTGTTAAATGTACAACAAGAGTTAAAATCAGAGCTTCTAAAAGCACTTGGAACTTACTAATGCAAGTTTTAGAAAAGTACTTCTATACGGCATTTGATGCACCAGATGGTATCAAAAAGTTAAGAGAACTGATACTCACTCTTGCTATGCAAGGTAAACTTGTACCACAAGATTCAAGTGAACAACCTGCAAGTGAGCTGTTAAAAGAGATTGAAAAATATAAAGATCAACTGATTAAAGATAAAAAGATTAAAAAATCAAAACCATTAGGACAAATACAAAAAAATGAAATACCTTTTGAAATTCCTAGTAATTGGGAATGGGTATATTTGGGAAATATCACTACAAAATTAACAGATGGTTCACACAACCCTCCCAGAAATTCAATGATAGGTTATCCTATGTTAAGTAGTCAAAATGTGAACTATGGAGCTATAGATTTTTCGAAACCATCAAGATATGTATCAGAAGAAGATTTTTTTAAAGAAAATCAGCGTACTGATGTTAAATCAGGAGATGTACTTCTTACAATCGTTGCATCTTTAGGTCGTTCAGCAGTTGTACCAAATAATGCGCCAAAGTTTGTTTTACAGAGAAGTGTCGCAGTAATAAGTTCTCCAATTGATTCAGATTTTTTATCTCAACTTTTTGTATCTTCTGTTTGTTTGAATTACTATGATACTCATGCTAAAGGAACAGCTCAAAAAGGTATATATTTAGGTAAATTATCATTAATGCCTATTCCTCTTCCTCCATTAAATGAACAAAAAAGAATCGTAGAAAAAATAAATCAGCTTAAGGCTTTATGTGATGAATTGGAAAAATTAAAAGACCAAAAAGAAACCAAAAAGCTCACAGTACACAAATCAGCGATAAATCAACTCCTTGATAGCAAAGATATTATCAATAGCCAAAAAGGTTGGCACTTTATCTCAAATCATTTCAATGACCTCTACACAGTCAAAGTAAATGTATCGGAACTAAGAAATGTCATCTTGCAACTTGCCATGCAAGGTAAACTTGTACCACAAGACCTAAACGACCAACCTGCAAATGAGTTGTTAAAAGAAATTGAAAAAGATAAAAAAGCCCATAAAGCAAAATCATTGGAGCCTATAAAAAAAAATGAAATACCTTTTAACATACCAGAAAGTTGGGAATGGCTAAGGTTAACTGATTGTTACTACAGCATTGGAAGTAAGAAAAATCAAATTCAAACTAGAGATTATTTAGAAAAAGGTTTTATTCCTGTTATTGACCAAGGAAAAGAATTTATTGGTGGATATAGTAATGAAGAAGATAAAATACTCAAGTTGGACAATCCAGTTATTATCTTTGGTGATCACACTAAAAATATAAAATATATAGATTTTGATTTTATTATTGGTGCAGATGGAGTAAAAGTTTTAAGTCCTTATAGTGCAATTTATCCTAGATATTTTTATTTTGTACTTCAATCGTATGATATTAGAAATAGAGGTTATGCACGACATTTTAAATTATTAAATGAAAAACTATTTTGTTTACCACCACTAAATGAACAACAAAGAATCGTAGAAAAAATAAATCAGCTTATGGCTTTATGTGATGACCTTGAAAAACAGATAGAAAATAGCTCATCAAAACAAACAGAACTATTAAATGCCATCATGTCAAATTTAGGGAAATAAGATGCAACTAAAACATGTCTTTATCAAAGAGTACAAAAATCTAAAAGATTTTGAAATAACTTTTAATGGAAGCAGTTTTATTGATGTTTTTGTAGGTAAAAATGGTTCTGGAAAATCCAATTTCTTTGAAGCTTTGATAAATATTTTTCATCATTTACAAGATGATGAAGATACTAAATTTGATTATGAAATAGTGTATGAGATTGATGGAAAAGACATCAAAGTAGAATGGAAATGGGAAGAGCAAAAAAGATTTGTTAATGATAAAGAACAAAAAAGCTTTCCCAAAACACTACTACCTGATAATGTGATAGTTTATTATTCTGGACATAACAAGCAGGTGTCTAATCTCATCAAACAATATGAAGCATCTTTTAGTAAAAAAATCAAAGGTGCAAGTATTGAAGATACTAGATTTTTTATAGGTATTGGTTCAGAGTATAAAAATATATTATTGACTTTACTTTTGATACAAGATAGTAGTAATAAAGCTTCACATCATTTAAAAACAAAGATGAAAATTAAGGCTATAACTCCTAATTTTAATATTATACTTAAAAGACCACTTTTTGCTAATAGTAGATTAAAAGCTCTTGGATTTGATAATATTGATAACTTTGAAATATCAACACACTATTGGGGTGCTGATGGTATCACTTTTGATTTATTGAAACAACTTGAAAAATGTATTAAAGGCTCATTTACTCATGGTGATATTTATGATAGAGAAAAAGATGAATACAATCTACCAATTGATATAGAACTTTTTCAAAAAGAGTTTCAAACATTAGGCATTAATGATAAATTTAGAATGTTTGACAATCTAAAAACTCTTGATATGCTAAAAGGCATCTCAATGGAATTAGAGCTTGAAAATGGTACATCTTTAGGAATTGAAGAGTTTAGTGATGGACAGTTTCAATCAATCTATATTTATGCTGTGACAGAGATTTTCAAAGAGTTAAATTGTCTTACTTTACTTGATGAACCCGATGCATTTTTACACCCTGAGTGGCAACAAATGTTTTTTGACCAAATATCTCATATTATTAGTGATTCTGTTAATAACCATATATTGATGACAACTCACAGTGCATCAACTCTTATACCATTTGATGATAACAATATTAATCTTTTTTGTATTACTGATAGCAAAGTTATATGGACAAAACAATCAAAAAAAGAAACTATTAACGAATTATCAAATAGTTTTATTCAATATTCTGAAGATGAGAGTAAGCTTCTAATAGACAATGTTATAAGAACATCTAGTAAACCAATTTTATTCGTTGAAGGTCCATCTGATGTCTCTGTACTAAATACTGCATATAAAAATTTGTATGCAGGAGAAGATATTCCTATTTTAATTCAAGATGCTTTTGAGAGAGGATTTTTAAAAACTTTATTTGCGAGACATGAGGTTTTCTCAATATATCCAAACAAAAAGTTTTTCGCTTTATTTGATTTTGATGATGCATATGAAGATTGGAGATCTCTTAACTCTGAATGTAACGAAGAAACTGATATTAGTAAAGGTTTATGTAGAAAATTAGCTAACAAAAATGCCTATGTATTTTTATTGCCAATAATCAATAATGATTTAAAGCAGCAAGTATGGGATGAAGAAAATCCTACAGAAAAAATAGTTCCTAAACCTCATTACTGTATTGAGCATATTTTTTGGGATTCATTTGAAGACAAATCAACATGGTTTAGAGAAAAAAATGGTGTTAAGCTCTTTAAAGGAGATAAGTATAAAGTAAAATTTGCTAAAGAAATAGTCCCTACATTACCTACAGAAAGTTTTGAAGTTTTTAGACCAATGTTTGATTTTATTAAAACTAAATGTGGAGAAAATTAAATATGGCAGCAAAAACAATTTTTACAGTCGGATTTCAATTACCTACAAAAGATATTTTTCAGTATCAAAGCTTTCATTCTAATGCTTCACTACTAGATGCAGATATTATTTTGTTTGAGCCTAATCTAGTATATCAAGCAGATTATATTAATCCTACATTTCAAGGAAAACCAAGTTTGTCTGAGTCAAGTTCAACTCAATGTATGGAAGCAATAATGCACTGGAGAGAAGAGCTAAAAATGGCTTTCGAGAATGGTAAAACTATTATTGTATTTATGAAAACTATAGAACAAGTTTTTTACAGTACAGGACAAAAGCAATATTCAGGAACTGGTAAAAATACAAGAACGACAAATATTGTAGATATTGTAGAAAATTATAAAATGCTACCAGTAGATTTTACAAATAAAAAAGTAGCAAATGGAAAAAATATTAAATTTATTCAAAATGCTAATTTTCTAAAATCTTATTGGGACCTTGTAAAAGACTTCACTGAGTATCAACTCTATTTTGAACATGAAAAAGTAAAACCATTGATTCTTACAAGAAGTGGAGATAAAATAGTTGGTGGAATGTTGCAAAATGATAAGGGTGGAACGATTTTAT
>RRZU012366670.1_pt1 | contig 10315 bp, 6 predicted proteins | sample 2165561 | NCBI WGS metagenome assembly RRZU01 (sample SAMN10456909, study PRJNA506462) | wastewater metagenome | isolation source: wastewater sludge | place: USA: Moscow, Idaho | reverse complement strand
TCCGGCCACCGTGCCCAAGGCGAGGCCGAAGGCCCCACCGACTGCGAGGCAGCGGCGCGTAACGCTGGTCATTTGAGCCTCCGCACAATCCAACCGGCCGAATCGAAGTGACTCGCGGGTGCGACGCGCACGACGTCGCCGGTATGCGGAGCGTGAATGAACTGGCCACCGCCCATGTACAGCGCGACGTGGCCCCACGACGAGGAGGGCCGTGCGCGCTGAGGGTCTGCTCGGCCGCCCCAGTTGATGAGCACGACGTCGCCGGGCGCCATCTGTGCCAACGGCATCGGGGCCCGCGCTTGCCGGGTCACGACCGTGCGCAGGGGCGCCGAGTCGATCTGGCTCACAGTGCCAGCCCCGATGTCGATGTGGGTCGCCTGGTAGACGGCGTATCGCGTCAGTCCCGAGCAATCGAAACCGACCGGTGGACCGGGACTATCCAGGTAGCCCGTCGGGCCGTCGAGATCGCCGCCTCCCCAGACATAGGGATAGCCCTGGAAGCGCTTGGCGACCTCGACCGCCGCGGCCGCCCCGGCTGACCCGATCGCCCCGCCGCCGGCTTCGACAGGTGCGGCGGTGAACTTCTGCGCCATCGACAGGATCGAGGGCACGTAGGAGTCGGTCTCGGCGATGCCGGTGGGGAATCCGCTAGAGCGCAGGACGCGCCCAAAGCCGGCGTTGTATGACGCGAGAGCGTTCTGCACCACGGTGCCTTTCGTGATCCTTCCGTCCGCCTGGGCGGCCTTCACCTGGGCGAACAGGTCGCACATCATTCGTGCTTGCGCGGGTATGGCGTCGGCCGGATCGAAGACGTCGCCGCCGTTGCCGTACCCGGCCCACGTGCCGGGCATGAACTGTGCGATGCCCTGGGCACCCGCACGGCTCACGGCACGAGGATTCCAGGCAGATTCTTGCGCGATCTGCGCTGCTATCAGGGGGGCGCTCTCATCGGCGCACGTCGCGGCGGCCCGCTCGACGAGAGCCACGTACTCGGTCGGAATCGACGCGGCGTTCAGCGTCGCGCCCCCCGAAGCCGGGGCCTGCTGCTGCGTCTGCTGGTCGGCCGTTGTCAGGACGGCCGACAGCATCGGCACGAGCAGCAGCAGCCCGAGGACGCCTCCCCCGCCGACTGCCCACGCCCTGGTGCTCATTTGCCGACTTCCGAGCTCGTAGTGGGTCCGGCGCCGGACTGATCACGGGGGACCGCGTAAAGGTGAGCCGCATCCCCGTCGGCGGCCACGATGAGAGCCATGCCAGAGTCGGTCAGGCCCCTGGGGCCCTCGACGACGTCACCCCCAGCCGCCGGGGCGCTCACGGCGCCTGACGACGAGACGAAGGCGGGTCCTTCGATGGTGAGGCCGAAGGCACCCCCCTTGCCGACCGCAGTCGTCCGCCAGCCCGCGGGAAGCGGGTGCACGGCGCCGGTGCGAAGGTCGACCCAGCTCGACCCCAGCACCCCCCAGGAGCCGTCGGCGGCCGCCCAGAGGGGCAGAACCGAGTCCGCTGGGGCGATCGCGTTCGGCACGGGCTCCGACGTCCAGAGCGGCGTCCATCCCGTATCGGTACGGCCGAACGCGCGAAGTATGACCGTGCTGTCGCCGGCGGAGGCTCGCGAGTAAGCAGCGAGGAGAACGCCCTGCGAGAGCCCAACGGGACCGACCCAGCTCGCCCGCTCGGGAGCCGGCAGAGGGGTAGCCACACCTGCTACCGCGTCGGAGTCGGTGGACCACGACTGCCCCTGTGCGGTCGCTATCAGACGCCCATCAGGCGTGGCTCCGACGGCCGTCGCGCCAGCAGCAAGGACCCGCCACTCAAGACCGGTGCCAGTAAGGACTCCGGCGTGCGGTGTCGGCCCAGTGGCGATGACGCGGCCATCGCTCACGAAGACACTTGTGGCCGCCCCCAGGGGCCACGTCCCTATCTGCTCACCATTAGCCGCATTCCACGCGGTCAGATCGGTCGCCGACCAGCCGACCACGACGAGGCGCTGACCCATCATTGCGACCGCGGGACCGCCTGCCAGCTGGCCACCCGTCGAGCCGGTGAGCGATGACCCCCACACCTTCGCTCCCGTCTGCTCGTCCAGGGCTATTACTGCCCCGGAGGAGCTGTCGGGCGCGAAGATCAAGCGCCGGCCCTCGACCGTCGCGGACGGAATCGGAGACTCCGATAGCCCAGGCATCACCGGGTGGGACCATGCGGCGACGGATCCCCACCCCGCGGGGGCGGGCACGGGAATCTGGGTAGGCGTCGGAGATGGCGTGGACTGAACCGTCTGTGGCGGGCGGTCCCACCCACGCGACACCGCGATCGCCACGCCGGCTACGCCGCCGATTCCCAGGATCAAGGCCGCAGCTACTCCACCTGCCGCCCACCGAAAGCGGCGTGACGGCCCGGTCTCGGTCGGCACTGCGCTATCGATCAGCTCCCCGGTCGCCGTCACGACGCCGAACGGTCCACCATCGAACTCGTCCCCCACCAGAGCGACGCGCACCGCGCGGCCAGGGCGACGAGACGCCACCTGAGCAGCTGCCTCCAGGAGCGAGTGACGCACCTCTGCGGGTGATCCCTCTGCCACGCCTCGCCCGTCGCACGTTCCGCGGGCGACGTTGTCCCCGGTGCTGCGCAGCTCTAGCCTCACGACGGGATAGACCGGGACGCGGGAGACGTCGACCGCCTCCGGCGGCTGTGTCGCCGGACCTGACGACTGTGTGTTGCTCACGCCGATCACCTCCTCATCGCTATACCCACCTCCCGCATCGTACCTGTAGTTTCGTAGATCCGAGTAACACAATCCACAGTTTCCGTCTGGTTGATCGTTGAGGAGCGTGGGCGACCATGCAATCAGCTGGCTGGCTCAGTCAGGACGCGGCGGTCCCGGTGGCGATGTCGAGTCCAAGCGTCGAGCCGGAAGAAGCCCCGCGACGGCGGGACTTCGCCGGTCCGGCACTCTGCTTAGACGGAGCCTGCCTCGGTGCGGGAGCGTCCGGTGACTGACGCAGGCGTTAGGGCGGATACTTTGGGCGGGCTGTTTGCACAAGGGGAACCGTTCGTCCAAGGCGATGGGGCGCCGACCAACAAGAGAGGGTCGTCAGGCATGAGTGAAGGTATGCCCCAGCTGGCGGAGCGGCTCGAGCTGCTCTTCTCCACGGTCCCCCGAGCAGTTGGCAGTACCCAGCTTCATACCCCGGATTCCGTCTCCGTGGCCCTCGCTGCACAGGGCATCACCGTCACCCCCACGCATCTCTCGAACCTCCGCGCCGGCCGGCGCGACAACCCCTCCGCCGTTCTGCTCGCCGGCATCGCACGCGTCTTCGACGTCCCCCTGGCCTACTTCTTCGAGGATGCCCAGGACGTGTCATCGGGACTCCGAACCCTCGCCGCCCTCCGCGACACGGGCGTCCAGAAGGTGATGCTCAGAGCCCAGGGGGTCAGCCCCACGAACCTGGAGGCTGTCGCGACCGTACTGGCTCAGATCCGGCGCATCGAGGGACTGGATGAAGCTTCCGTGGAGGGTGCCGACTGACTCGTCGACGACGAGACAGTCGCGCGGCTGCCCACCTCACGCGCCGCGCCGACCGGGGTGAAGGGCCGGCTCCCTGACGACGGCACTGGCCCAATCCAGAGATTCGCCATTGAGCTAGAGTTGCATCTACAGAAGTCACATGCGGCCGGCGCGGGCCTGGTAGGTCGCGCAGACCGGACGAGCGATGACCTCGACGATCCGGCCGTGACCCAACGTCTGGACCGGCCGTCCGAAGCCTCAAAGGGAGTGGCGCCCGATGTACCTACGTCGTTGTCCATCTATAGGCTGGCCGAGACAGAGCGGCTCATCTCAGGATGGTCGCTGCCGAGTTCGCAGCCTTAGAGGTGGCCGGTGTCGCGACGTCGCGGACCCGTGGATGGGCAGATCGCCTTCGACCTTTGGGGCGACGGGGAAGAGTCGAGTGATGAACGAGTACGCGCAAATCGCCCTCGACCACTGGACGAGGTGGCTCCCCAGCCGGCTGTCGCTGATCCCCGAGGGCCAGCGGCAGAGCTACTTCGCGGATCTGGGCGATCAGGTCCAGGATCAGATCGTCGCCGTGGAGGAGAGCCTGGAGGCGCAGGTCTCCCAGGAGCTGAAGACACTGCCCTATCTGGAGCGGATGGGCCGTCTCAACGCGATTCGGAGCCAGGCACGCGAGCACGTGCTGACCGAGATGGTGTACCTCGCGCCGGAGCAGAGCGCTCTACAGACCCAGGACGAACCGAGCGACCCGGAGGGTCCGGACGACCCGCTAGCCGAGTGGATGGACTCTCAAGGGATGCCGCGGGATCGAGCGCACCACCTGTGGGCGATGCAGGAAGACGAGAGGGTGTCGACCGAGGAGTTCGCGGCGGCAGCCCGAGCCTGGGAAGAGACCCTCTGGGCACAGCTGCGCCAGCAGCAGTAGCCGCCAGCCGCGAGGCTGGAGGACGAAGCGGGGCGAACCTGCGCGCTCTACGGGTTCTGCGTGTTCTGCGTGATGAGCAGCGCGAGGCGACCCACGAAGAGCGGGCAGCGCTGTCGGGGTGGCGGTCCTGGGGGGCCGTCCCGCAGATCTTCGAGGACGATTCGATTGCTGCCCATGAACTGCGATCGCTACTGAGCGATGCCGAGTGGGCCAGCGCACGACGCACGACGATCAACGCCCACTTCACGGACCCCCCGATCATCCGGGCGATGTGGCGAGGGGTCCAAGACCTCGGCTTCGACGGCGGCCGTGTCCTAGAGCCGGGCTGCGGCTCCGGGCTCTTCCTCGCCGAGGCGCCCAGCGAGCTGGCCACCACCTTTACCGGCATCGAGCTCGACCCAGTGTCGGCGGACATCGCGCGATACCTGCACCCCGCGGCGACCATCCGCACCGAATCATTCGCCGACACCCCCTTCGCCGACGGCACCTTCGACCTGACGATCGGCAACGTGCCGTTCGCCGATGTCTCCCTCTACGATCCGCAGCACAACGCCGGCAAGCACAGCCTGCACAACCACTTCATCCTGAAGAGCCTCGCCCTGACGCGTCCAGGAAGCATGGTGGCGGTCCTGACGTCTCGCCACACCCTGGACTCCAGCTCCGACAAAGCCCGTCGCGCGATGTGGAGTCAGGCCGACCTCGTGGGAGCCGTGCGCCTCCCAAGCGGTGCCCACCGCTCGTTCGCCGGAACCGACGCCGTCACCGACCTGGTGATCCTGCGCCGCCGGCGCGACGGGGAAACGCCCGGTGACGATGCCTGGACGAGGAGCCGCGTCGACGACGACCTCGGCCTCCCCATCAACGACTACTGGCGAACCAACCCCAGCCACGTCCTCGGCTCCATGACCCTCGGGCACGGCCAATACGGACGCCCCGACCTCACCGTGCGCCTCGAGGACGCGGCCACGATGCAAGCCGTCCCCGACCTCCTCGCAGACCGTCTACAGAACATCACGGCCGCCGCGCGAACCGCTGGCCTCAGCGTCGCCGGCCCCCACCAGGCCGCACCCGCACAGGCCGACCAGCCCGTCGCGCGACTTGGAAGCCCGGGCAGCTTCCGCGGCCATCTCTCCCTTGCCGACGACGGGACCTGGCATCAGCTCACCGCCTACGGGACCTCTGAGGTGCTCACCGTCCCCAAGTCCGCCGACGCCGAGCTGAGGGCACTACTGGGTCTACGTGACTCCGTCCTCACCGTGCTCGACCTGGAGGCCGCCTCACGAGACGACACCGCCACCCTGGCCGACGCCCGTGAGGCGCTCAGGGCCGGGTACGACGCCTACGTCGCCCGGTACGGCCCCATCAACCGCGTACGGGTGACCGAGACGACGCGTCTGGACAGCGACGGCCAGCCAATCTTCACTCGCAGATACCCGAGCGCGGTCCGAATCTTTCGCGTCGACCCCCACTCTCCCGTCGTCAAGGCCTTGGAGCACTACGACGAGGCCACCAACCGCGCCACGCCAGCCGCAATCCTGCACGAGCGGGTCTTGGCGCCTTCCACGAGCCCGAACCGCGCAGAAACGCCTGCCGACGCCCTCGCGATCACCCTCGACACGGTGGGCCGCGTCGACCTCACCGAGGTCGCTCGTCTGCTCGACACCACGACCGAAGATGCACGAACACAGCTAGGCACGCTCGTCTTCGACGACCCGTCGACCGATCGCCTCGTGCCGGCACCCGAGTACCTGTCGGGCAACGTCCGCAAGGCTCTCGTGGCCGCACGCGAAGCGGCGGCAGACGACGCTCGATATCAGGTCAATGTCGATGCACTGACCCGCGTGCAGCCCCGCGACCTCGGCCCGGACGAGATCAAGGCCAACCTCGGTGCTGTCTGGGTCTCCGCCGCCGACTATCAACGGTTCCTGCGCGAGACCCTCAGCGATGCGCAGGTGCGGGTGGAGCACCTTGGAGGCGCCAACTGGAAGGTCCGTGGAGGCCTCATCCACTCCCCCGCTGCCCGCGTGACCTGGGGCACCGACCGGATGCCCGCGCACGCCATCGTCGAACGGATGATGCGCCAAGAGCGCGTCGTCGTCATGGACCACCTTCCCTCCGCCGAGGGCGGAGACGTGGCGATCGTCAACGTCGTCGCCACCGAGGCAGCCGCCGCCAAGGCCGAGCAGCTCCAGGCCGAATTCGCCCGGTGGATCTGGTCAAACCCCGAGCGCGTCTCCAGGCTCACCCGCGAGTACAACGACACCTTCAACGCCCTCGTCCTGCGCTCCTACGACGCCGAGGGCGACCGGCTATCCCTTCCCGGCCTCGCGGTCTCCTTCGAGCCCCACCGTCACCAGCGCGCCGCCGTCGCACGGATGGTCGGCGAACCCTCTGTCGGCCTCTTCCACGCTGTGGGCGCGGGAAAGACTGCCGAGATGGTGCTGGGGGCGACAGAGCTGAGGCGCCTGGGCCTGGTCGACAAGCCCTGTGTCGTCGTCCCCAACCACATGCTCGAGCAAGTCACACGCGAATGGCTCCAGCTGTACCCGGCCGCGAACATCCTCGCCGCGGCATCCGACGACCTACGAGGCGCTGGCCGGCGCGACTTCATCGCTCGCGCCGCCACGGGAAGCTGGGATGCCGTCGTCCTCACGCAAGGCGCTTTCCTGTCCATTCCCGTCTCGCTGGACGCCGAACGCGCCTATCGAGACCGCGAAATCCAGACGACCCGCCAGCATCTGGAGACCGCGCGAACCAACGGCGTATCCAGCGCGAGCCTCAAGCAGCTGGAGAAGGCCATCATCCGCGCCGAGGAGCGACTGAACCGCCTCATGGACAGCCGGCGCGACCCCGGACTGACGTGGGAGCAGACCGGCATCGACTACCTCGTCGTCGACGAGCTGCATTTGTATAAGAACCGCACCGTCATCTCCAACATCCAGGACGTCGCGAAGGAAGGCAGCAAGCGCGCCACCGACCTCGACATGAAGATCGGCATCCTGCGGGCACAGGCAGGCCCGCACGGACGGGTCCTGACCGGGGCCACGGCCACGCCCATCGCGAACTCGATGGCCGAAGCCTGGGTCATGCAGAAGTACCTGCGACCAGACTTGCTCGAGGCCGCCGGCCTCACGGACTTCGACGCCTGGGCAGCCACATTCGGGCGCACGGTGAGCAAGCTGGAGATGAGGCCCGCCGGCGACGGCTTCCGCGTCAAAGACCGCTTCGCCGCCTTCGACAACCTCCCCGAATTGCTCCAGATGTGGCACGTCCCAGCCGACGTCAAGACCGCCGCAGACCTGGGCCTGCCCATCCCCGACCTCGCCGCAGGGCCAGACGGCCGCCGAGCCCCCGAGATCGTCGCCGTCCCCCTCTCCAGCGCGCAGGAAGCCTTCATGGAAGACCTGGGGAGACGATCCAAAGACGTCCAGGACCGAGTCGTTCCCCCATCCGTCGACAACATGCTGAAGATCAGCTCGCACGGCCGCGGCGCCGGCCTGGACCTGCGTCTCCTGCCAGACGACGTCCGCCCAGACCCCCAAGACCACCTGCTCCTCGACGAACCAACCAAAGTCGACTACGCCGCCTCTCGGATCGCCTCCATCTGGCGAGAGCACCGAGAGGACACCTACTCCACGGGAGAACGCCCCGGAGCCCTCCAGATCGTGTTCTGCGACCTCGGGACACCCAGTTCCGACAGGGAGTGGAACGTCTACGACGCGCTGCGGGACGAGCTGGCAGAGCGCGGGATGGAACCCTCCCGGATTCGCTTCGTCCACGAAGCCAAGAACGACGAGCAGAAAGGCCGGCTCTTCGCCGCCTGCCGCAGCGGCGAGGTCGACGTCATCATCGGCTCCACCTCGAAAATGGGGGTCGGCACCAACATCCAACTTCGCGCCGTCGCCCTCCACCACCTGGACTGCCCGTGGCGGCCCGCCGACGTCGAGCAGCGAGAAGGGCGCATCCTGCGTCAAGGGAATCAAAATCCCGAGGTCCGAATCCTCCGGTACGTGACCGAAGGATCCTTCGATGCCTACATGTGGCAGGGCGTGGCCCGCAAGGCGGCCTTCATCGACCAAGTGATGCACGGCCGGCTCGACCAACGCTCCGCCGAAGACCTCGACGGCGACACCGAGCAGTTCGACTACGCCACCATCACCGCCATCGCCAGCGGAAACCCCCTCCTGCTCGACCGCGCCGACGCACAGGCCACCGTCGACAAACTCACGCGCCTTGAGGCAGGACACCGCCGTGCCCAGTCCACGATGCTCTCCACCGTCAGGGACCTCGATCACAGGATCAGAGCCCTCGACGAGGAGGCGATTCCCCAACTACGCGCCGCCGTCACGACTGCCCGCCCCACCCGCGCAGACGCCTTCGCCGCGACAGTCGACGGCACCCTGTTCACCGAACGCCCCGCCACCGCCGATGCGATCCGCCGCGTGGTCACACGAGCCACGCAGACTCTCGGCTACGACCGTGAAGCCCGCATCCCCGACCTCGTCGCGCTCGGTGGGCACACCTTCGACGCCAGCATCCAGCACACCTTGGGCCGCGAGAAACTGACGATCGCCATGCGCGGAGCGGCTGACCTCGCACGTGTGTCAGGCAGAGCCGAGATCCTGGAAGGGAACGGCATCGTCACCCGCCTCGAGAACCTCGTCACCGGACTGCCGGCGCGACTCGCCGCGGCGGAGCAGAGCCTCGTGACGGCCCGGCAAGACCGTCAGGAGGCCCAACAGGGCATCGGCGCTCCGTTCCCCCAAGCCGAGCAACTCCAGCAAGCACGGACTCGGCTAGAGGACATCGAACGACGCCTTGCCGGAACCTCCGCACCCAGAGGTGACAGCGCCGCCAGCGCAGCTGCAGGTGAGGCCCTGATGCTCGACGCGGAGGCCCAAGCCGCATCACGCCTCGCCGGGCTAGGCCATGGCCACGAGGCCGGGCTGCCGGCCACGGATGGGCGGCACGCACAACATGCCCGTCCTCTCAACACGATCCCCGGAAGAAGATCCGACCCGCTCCGAACGACGAGGTCGTGACCACCCAGTGCGAAGAGCCGGCCACGCAGCTGGCGCGACCTCGGAGCGCACGGCAATACCTGAGGCATTTCGCCGACCTTGGGCACCTGCCGCCCGAATTCGGTTCCACTGCGTGTCGCACAGGTAAGTGGCTATCTCCGATGGGTACGGTTCTGGCTATCCACCGCAGGCTGAAGGAGGCACCGTGGCAAGCGCACCGACTGATCGGAGCACTGCTCGAGCAGCGTCTGTGTTCCTACGTATGTCGCACGATGAGAAGGCGGAGCTGGATCGACGGGCTCAGGCCGCAGGCCTCTCCACGACTGACTACGCGCGCCAGAGCCTCCTCGGTCTTGAGCCGCAGCGCTTCCCTAGCAGGAACACCCCTCAGCAGCGGGAAGGCCTGCCCATGACCGGATAGCCCGAACACGACGAAGGTCCCGCGCCAACGGGACCTTGTCGTCGATCTGAAGTTTGAAGGGGCCGAGCGCCAACTCGGTGATCCCTCGAATGCCATTCACTACCCCAGTGAGGAGGCGGGCCACTTGTCCGTTGCAGGGAGGTGGACCTTGTGTTGTCGAATATAGCAGCACCGGTCCTTTCGTCCAGTCCCCACGAGGGAGTCATCGGGCGTGTCGCTGTCCGTCCTGGCAGGTCAGACGCTCTGGTGCGGCTCGACGAGCTGCTGTGGGTCCCGGGGAGTCTGAGGATCCTGAACGCTGACAACGTCCCGCTGCGGGGCGTGTATCCGGGCTCGGTCCGGGATGGTCTGGCCCTGATCGGGCAGGGCTCCGCGGCCGCGCTGATGGGTACGCTTCGCCCGGGTATCCGGGCGGTCGACGTCGACCTCGACGACCC
>RRZU010966948.1_pt1 | contig 10315 bp, 8 predicted proteins | sample 2165561 | NCBI WGS metagenome assembly RRZU01 (sample SAMN10456909, study PRJNA506462) | wastewater metagenome | isolation source: wastewater sludge | place: USA: Moscow, Idaho | reverse complement strand
GAGCCGCAGGCGCTGGAACGGCTGGCCGATTACTACACGGCGCCGATGCGGCCGGTGCCGCTGCTGTAAGGCGCACCGCGCCACCCCTTGATCCATCCCAGGGTTGATGGCCCCGCAGGGCGCCATACTGGGGGCTGCCGTGACACATGCTTCGCGCAACGCCGACGCTGAAAGCGCGGTGCGTTTCTGCCCGCGCTGGCGACAGGAGATGGGGAATGACTGACCGGTTTCGTCATGCCGTTTGCGCCGCCGCGCTGCTGGCCCTGGCCGGCTGCAAGGACGCGCCCGCGCCCGGCTGGTCGGGCTATGCCGAGGGCGACTACGTCTACGTCGCCGCGCCCGTGGCCGGTCGCCTGCAACAGCTGGCGGTGGCGGCGGGCGAGCAGGTGCAGGGCGGCGCGCCGCTGTTCACGCTGGACGGCCAGACCGAGCGCGACGCCACCCAGACGGCTGAGGCGCAACTGGCAGCCGCCCAGGCGCAGGCCGCCAACCTGCAAACCGGTCGCCGCCCGGACGAGATCGCGCAGATCGAGGCGCAGCTCAGCCAGGCCCGCGCGCAGGCGCAACTCACGCAGACGGACGCCGCGCGCAAAGCCGCGCTGGCCGCGCAGGCCGCCGTCTCGCGCATGGAGGCCGATGCCGCCCGCACCGCTGCCGACCAGGCGCGCCAGCGCGTGGCCGAGCTGGAGGCCGCCCTGCGCACCGCGCACCAGCCCGCCCGCGCGCAAGAGCGCGCCGCCGCCCAGGCGCAGGCGCAGGCCGCCGAAAGCAGCCTGGCGCAGCAGCGCTGGCGCCTGGGCCAGACGGCGCAAAGCGCGCCGGTCGATGCGCAGGTGGCCGACGTGTTCTACCGCGTCGGCGAATGGGTGGGCGCCGGCCAGCCGGTGCTGGCGCTGCTGCCGCCTACGCAAATCAAGGCGCGCTTTTTTGTGCCCCAGACCGAGGTCGGCGCGCTGAAGGCTGGCGACGCGGTGCAGATCCACTGCGACGGCTGCGGCGCGCCGATTGCCGCGCGCGTGGCCCGCATCGCCACGCAGGCCGAATACACGCCGCCGGTGATTTATTCAAACGCGCAGCGCGCCAAGCTGGTCTTCATGGTCGAGGCGCGCCCCGACGCCGCCGACGCCACGCGCCTGAAGCCGGGGCAGCCGCTGGATGTGCGGCGCGCGGGCGATGCGCAGAAGTAAGGACGCAAAGCGTTGGGCTGCGATGCTGAAAGCTTCCCCGTTATTCCGGCGCAAGCCGGAATCCAGACAACGCATCCACAGAGAGCCGCTTGACGTGAATGGCGAGCGCTGCATGGATTCCGGCTTGCGCCGGAATGACGGTGAAAAAGGCCTCCAGCGCTTGCCCAGCAAGCGCAAGCAGCTATGAATACCATAGTTGACGACACCCCCTTGGCCATCGACGTGCGCGGCCTCACCAAGCGCTACGGCGGCCGCGCGGTGGTGGACCAGGTCGATCTGCAAGTGCGCACCGGCCGCATCTGCGGCTTTCTCGGCCCCAACGGCAGCGGCAAGACCACCACCATCCGCATGCTGTGCGGCCTGCTGACGCCCGACGAGGGCGAAGGCACCTGCCTGGGCCTCGACATCCGCCGCGACGCGCTCGCCATCAAGCGCCAGGTCGGCTACATGACGCAGCGCTTCGGCTGGTACGAGGACTTGTCGATCCGCCAGAACCTCGACTTCGTCGCTCGCCTGTTCGCCATGCCGCAGCGCAAGGCGGTGGTCGATGCGGCGCTGGCGCAACTGGGCCTGACGGCGCGCCAGCACCAATTGGCCGGCGCGCTGTCGGGCGGCTGGAAGCAGCGCCTGGCGCTGGCCGCCTGCCTGATCCACGCGCCGCGCCTGCTGCTGCTGGACGAGCCCACCGCCGGCGTCGACCCCGGCGCGCGGCGCGACTTCTGGGACCAGATCCACCAGCTCGCCGCGCAGGGCATCACCGTGCTGGTTTCCACCCACTACATGGACGAGGCCGAGCGCTGCCACGAGCTGGCCTACATCGCCTACGGCCGCCTGCTGGCGCGCGGCACGCAGGATCAGATCATCGCGGCGGCGGGGCTGACGGTGTTCGAGCTGGCGGGCGACGTCACCCCCGCGCTGGTGGCCGAGTTGCGCGCCCAGCCCGGCGTGCAAAGCGTGGCCGCCTTCGGCAGCCGCCTGCACGTGGCGGGGCAGGACGCGGCGCTGCTGCAACACGCTGTGGCGCCGCTGGCCGGGCGCGCGGGCCTGAGCGTGGCTCTGGCCGAGGCCGATCTGGAAGACGTGTTCATCAGCCTGATCGGTCAAGCTCAGGACAACTTTGCCAACGGCGGGGCACAGCCGGCATGACCCACTTTTCCTTCGCCCGCACCTGGGCCGTGTTCGTCAAGGAGTTCCAGCAAATCCTGCGCGACCGCCTGACCTTCGCCATGGCCGTCGGCATCCCGATCCTGCAACTGGTGCTGTTCGGCTACGCCATCAACAGCGACCCCAAGCAGTTGCCCACGGCGGTGGTGGCGGCCGAGCAGGGGCCGCTGGTGCGCGGTCTGGTGACGGCGCTGCAAAACACCGGCTATTTCCGCGTCGTGCAGTCGGGCGGCAGCGAGGCCGATGCCGACGCCGCCATGGCGCGCGGCGAGGTGCAGTTCGTCATCGTCGTCCCGCCCGGCTTCGAGCGCGAACTGCTGCGCGGCCAGCGCCCGGTGCTGTTCGTGGCGGCAGACGCCACCGACCCGTCAGCCGCCGGCAACGCCATCGCCGCGCTGGCCGGCGTGGCCCCGCAAGCGCTGGCGCACGAGCTGAAAGGCGCGCTGCGCCCGCTGGCCGGCGCGCCGCCGCCCTACGAGGTGCGCGTGCACCGCCGCTACAACCCCGAGGGGCTGTCGCGCTTCAACATCGTGCCGGGGCTGATCGGCACCATCCTGACCATGACGATGATCATGTTCACGGGCCTGGCGATGACGCGCGAGCGCGAGCGCGGCACCATGGAAAACCTGCTCGCCACGCCCGTGCGCCCCACCGAGGTGATGCTGGGCAAGATCGCGCCCTACGTCGTCATCGGCTACGTGCAGTTGATGGTGATCATGGGCGCGGCCTGGGTGCTGTTCAGCGTGCCCATGGTGGGCAGCCGGCCGCTGCTGGGCGCGATGATCGGCGTCTTCATCGTCGCCAACCTGGCGGTGGGCTTCACCTTTTCCACGGTGGCGCGCAACCAGCTGCAGGCGGTGCAGATGACCTTCTTCTTCTTTCTGCCCTCGATGCTGTTGAGCGGCTTCATGTTCCCCTTTGCCGGCATGCCGCGCTGGGCGCAGTGGATCGGCGAGGTGCTGCCGCTGACGCATTTTTTGCGCATCGTGCGCGGCATCATGCTCAAGGGCAGCACGCTGGCCGACGTGCTGCCCGAGCTGTGGGCGCTGCTGGCCTTCACCGCCGTGGTCAGCGCGGTGGCGCTGCTGCGTTACCAGAAGACGCTGGATTGACGCCTCACGGCGCAGTGGCTGTCGGCCCGAACTCTGCCGGCACCCAGGCGTAGCCCGCGCGGCCTTCGCTTCGCACATGGCCGATGCCGGGAAACGGCAGGTGCGCGCCCGCCACCCACCAGCCTTGGCTGGCCGCCTGCGCCAGCACGCGCTTGCGCGCGGCCACCGCCTGGCGGCGGTCGCTGTCGTGTTCGTACGAAACGCCAGGCTGGCGAAACTGCACCGCGTGGTAGTGCACGATGTCGCCCCACACCAGCAGCGGCGACTGGCCTGCGGCGCCGCGGAACAGCCACGACGTGTGCCCCGGCTGTGGCCGGCCGAGTCCACCGGCTCGGCGCCGGCCGGCAACGCATCGCCCGGCTGAAACGCCTTGAAGCGCCCGGCCGCCTGGTACGGTGCCACCGCCTGGCGTGCCATGTCGAACAGCGGGCGCATCGGCTCGGGCATCTTGTCGCGCGTGGTGGTGCTCAGCCAGTACGCGGCGTCGGCCGCCGACAGCCACACCGTGGCATTGGGGTAGGCCACCTGTCCGTCGGCGGTGAGCAGGCCGCACAGGTGGTCGGGGTGGGCGTGCGTCAACAGCACGTGGCGCACGTCCTCGGGCCGCACCCCGGCGGCGCGCAGGTTGCCCAGCACCTGGCCCAGGCTTGGGCCGAAGCAGGCGGCGGTGCCGGCATCGACCAGCACCAGCCCGTCGGCCGAGCGCACCAGATAGGCGTTGACCGCCGTCTGCACGCCCTTGGGCGTTTGCGGCACGTGGCCGGCGCGCAGCCAGCTTTCGGCCTGCCCCAGGTCGATGCCTTTCATCTGCGCGGCGGGCAGAAAGGCCACGCCGTCGAACAGCGCGGTGACTTGCAAACCGCTGATCACCTGGCGATAGACACCAGGCACCTGAACGAAATCGTTGGCCGCGCCGGACTGGGCGTGGGCGCCCGCGGACAACAGCAGTGCGGCGGCCAATGCGGCGGCGCGCCGTGACAGAAGAAGGGAAATCGACATGGTGAAAACTCCGTGAGAACGCCCGACAGCGGGACGCCCACATGGTAGCCCCGCGGGCACGCGCCGGGCGCTCAAGAAGCCGCGTCAGCCGCTCACCGCAACGTCGGCCACGGCGTTGCCGATGGCCGAGGCGTCCAGGCCGTAGCGCTCCCGAAAGCGGCGCGCGAAGCTCTCCACCGACTGGTAGCCCACACGATGGGCGATGGTCTTCACCGGCGATCGGGTCGTGTAGAGCAGGTCGAGCGCGCAGGCCAGCCGCGCCCGCACGATCAGCTCGCGCAGCGGCGTGCCTTCTTCGGCCAGGCGGCGGCGCAGCGTGGCGCCGCTCATCGCCAGCGCCAGCTCGAAATCGGCCGACCGCCAGTCGCGCGCCGGCGCCTGCGCCACCAACTGCCGCACCTGCGCGGCCAGCGAGGGCGCGCGCGGCAGCAGCAGGTCGCTGAATCCTTGGCGCGCCACCTGCATCAACAGGTTGAGCACGGCCAGCCGGGCACGTGCCTCGTCGTCGGCGGCCACGGCGTCGGCCAGCGCGCCGAGCTCGTCCAGCAGCGTGTTGCCGCACAGGCGGGCGAAGTCCATGCCGCCGGGCCGCAACGGGCCCACCCACAGCAGGCGCGCGGCGGCCAGCACCTCATCGCACAGTGGAATGGCCAGCGTCAGGTAGCGGCCGTCGGCGGCGTCGGGCCGGTTCACCACGTCCAGTCGCGCGCCGGGCGCCATCGCCAGCAAGTCGCCTGCGCGCAGCGCCTCGGCTTTCGCGCCGGCCTGGACCTGCTTGGCGCCGCGCAGCACCAGCGCCAGCGTGGGGCGCTCGATGTCGACCGACTTGACGCCGTGCTCGCAGCGCGCCGTGATGCACACCAGGCGTGCGTCGGCGGGGTGGTTCAGCAACTGAACCAGCCGCTCGATCAGGCGGGGCAGCGGGGGCAGATCGGTCAGGTTCATGCGGCAATGCTAGCGGCCCGCGGTCGCGAGCGCTGGCGTGGTGGCTGCGGCTGATAATCGCGCTACGTTCAAGCATGGAGCTGGGAGTACGGATGAGTGCGATCGACGTTGTCATCATGGCCGCCGGCAAGGGCACGCGCATGAAGAGCAAGCGCCCCAAGGTGCTGCACCGTCTGGCCGGCCGGCCGCTGCTGGGGCATGTGCTGGACAGCGCGGCGGCGCTGCAAGCGCGCACGGCGGTGGTCATCACGGGCCATGGCGCTATCGATGTAGAAGCGTTCTGCGCAGGCTGGGCGGGCGCTGGCGGCCAAAAACATGCTGATATCGCGCTGCGCCCGGTGCGGCAGGAGCCGCAGCTGGGCACCGGCCATGCCGTGCAGCAGGCCGCGCCCGTGTTGCCTGACGACGGCGTGACGCTGATCCTGAACGGCGACGTGCCGCTGGTGCGCACCGAGACCATGCAGCGCCTGATCGCGCTGTGCGGCGACGACCAGATTGCGCTGCTGACGGTGGACACGGGCGACGACGCCGGCGCCTACGGCCGCATCGTGCGCGGCGCGGCGGTGGCCGACGGCGAAGAGCCGGTGCGCGCCATCGTCGAGGCCAAGGACGCCAGCCCCGACCAGCGCGCCATCACCGAGTGGTACAGCGGGGTGATGGCCGCGCCCACGCGCCTGCTGAAGCGCTACCTGGCGCTGCTGACCGACGACAACGCGCAGCAGGAGTTCTACCTGACCGACGTGGTGAAGCACGCCGTGGCGGGCGGCACGCCCGTGCTGGCGCTGAAGATCGACGACGAGGCGGAGGTGGCCGGCGTGAACAGCCCGGTGCAGCTGGCCGAGCTGGAACGCGAGGTGCAGCGCCGCACGGCACAGCGCCTGATGGAGGCCGGCGTGCGCCTGCTGGACCCGGCGCGCTTCGACGTGCGCGGCGATCTGCAATGCGGGCAGGACGTGGAGATCGACGTCGGCTGCATCTTCGAAGGCACGGTGGCGCTGGCCGACAACGTGCGCATCGGCGCGCATTGCGTGATCGCCAACGCGCGCGTCGAGGCGGGCGCGATGATTCACCCCTTCACCCACATCGACGGCGGCAAGGATGGCGCGGTCGTCGGCCCCGGCGCGCTGGTCGGCCCCTTCGCGCGCCTGCGCCCCGGTACGCAGCTGGGCGCCGAGGTTCACATCGGCAACTTCGTCGAGGTGAAGAACAGCACGCTGGCCGCCGGCGCCAAGGCCAACCACCTGGCCTACCTGGGCGACGCCACCGTGGGCGAGCGCGTGAACTACGGCGCCGGCAGCATCACCGCCAATTACGACGGCGCCAACAAGCACCGCACCGTGCTCGAGGCCGACGTGCACATCGGCAGCAACTGCGTGCTGGTGGCGCCCGTCACCATCGGCGCCGGCGGCACGGTGGGCGGTGGCAGCACCATCACCAAGAGCACGCCGCCGGTCGCGCTGAGCGTGGCGCGCGGCAAGCAGGTGAGCATCGCCAACTGGGCGCGGCCGCAGAAGAAACGCTGAGCCTCATGTTCACGGCGCTTGCGTGTTGACAGCCGTCAGCGCCGCCGCGGCGAGCCCCACGGATCTTCCTCGTCGGGGGCTGGCGGCAGATCCATCAGGCCGGTCAGGCTCATGGGCTCGGTGTCCGGCGGCACGGCGCGCTGGTCGCGCCTGATCGAAGGCACCGGCATCGTGTCGGGTGCGTCTGCCGGCGGCGTCGGCGGCGCCTCGGTGGCGGTGGGGTCGATCTCGGCCGAGCGCAGGCGCCGGCGGAACTCATCGGGCGGCGGCATGTGCCGGCGCGAGCGCTTGAGCCGGATCAGGCGAATGCCGGCGGTCTTGAGCACGCGGTGCTTCTCGGTGGCGTCGAGCGCCGCCTCGTCCTCGTCTTCGTGCGCGGCGTCCAGCTCGAAGGCGTAGACCGCCTTGCCGTCGCGGTTGCACACCACGTAGTCGACGATGTGCTGCGCCAGCCGCTGCTGCGCCGCCGCGCGGTTCTGCGCCTGGCGCACGGCCACCAGCTGGGACAGGCCGGCACGAAACAGCACCGGGCGGCCGGGAAAGGCCTGGTTCAGGTAGCTCAGCATGTCCCACTGCACCGGCGAAATGGCGGCCACGGCGCCGAAGCGGTCGTTCGCGCCCAGCGCCGGCGAGGCGGCCGAGCGGGCCTGGCGGCTCCACCACCAGGCCGCCAATCCCGCCAGCGCGACGGCCAGAACGAGCCACGGAGCAAGGGTTTGAATCATGGGCCTTCCTCTGGTTTGCCGGCGCGCCGGCGCAGGCCGCATGATGGCACGCCGCCCGGGCGGCGGTGCGATCAGACGGCGCCGAGCGTTTCCCAGCGCTCCAGCGCCGCGGTGAGTTCGTCGTCGATGGCCGCATCGCGCGCCTGCAAGGCGATGGCTTCTTGCAGGTTGCTCTGATAGAGCGTGCCATCGGCCAGGGCGGCGCGAATGCCGGCTTGCTCGGCTTCCAGCGCCTCGATGTGGCCGGGCAAGGCCTCCAGTTCGCGCTGCTCCTTGTACGAAAGCTTCTTTTTTTGTAGCTGCTCGCGCCCGTCGGACGAGCGATTCGGCTCGTTTTTATCCAAATTCTTGTCAGTGGCCGGCACTTGTGCGCCGGCTTCCGGCGCCTGCTGTGCCTGCCAGCGGGCACTTTGCGCCAGCCAGTCCTGCACGCCGCCCTCGTATTCGCGCCACTGGCCGGGGCCTTCCCACACCAGCGTGCTGGTCACCACGTTGTCCAGAAAGGCGCGGTCGTGACTGACCAGGAACACCGTGCCCTCGTAGCCTTGCAGCAGCTCTTCCAGCAGCTCCAGCGTGTCGATGTCGAGGTCGTTGGTCGGCTCGTCGAGCACCAGCACGTTGGCAGGCCGGGCGAACAGCCGGGCCAGCAGCAGGCGGTTGCGCTCGCCGCCTGACAGGCTGCGCACTGGCGATGCGGCGCGCGCCGGGCTGAACAGGAAGTCGCCGAGATAGCTCTTGACGTGCTGGCGCCGGCTGCCGATCTCGATCCATTCGCTGCCGGGGCTGATGAAGTCTTCCAGCGTGGCGTCCAGATCCAGTGCCGCGCGCATCTGGTCGAAATAGGCCACCTGCAGGTTGGCGCCGCGCTGGATGTGGCCGCTGTCCGGCTCCAGCGCGCCCAGGATCAGCTTCAGCAGCGTGGTTTTGCCGGCGCCATTGGGCCCGATCAGGCCGATCTTGTCGCCGCGCAGGATGGTGGTGTTCAGCTTGTCGACGATGCACTTGTCGCCAAACGACAGGCTCACGTCCTGCAACTCGGCCACCAGCTTGCCCTGGTAGCCGCCCGTGCGCGCGTCCACGTCGAGGCGCACGCGGCCCACGGCCTCGCGCCGCACCGCACGCGCGGCCCGCAAGGTTTCGAGCCGATTGACGCGGCCTTGCGCTCGGGTGCGGCGCGCTTCCACCCCCTTGCGGATCCAGACCTCTTCCTGAGCCAGCAGCTTGTCGGCGCGGGCGTTGATGGCGGCCTCCTGGGCCATCTGTTCTTCCTTCTGCACCTGATAGGCGGCGAAGTTGCCCGGATACGAGAGCAGCTTGCCCCGGTCCAGCTCGACGATGCGCGTCGCCACGGCATCGAGGAAGGCGCGATCGTGCGTGATCACCACCACGCTGCCCTTGAACGCCAGCAGCAACTCCTCAAGCCAGCGGATCGCATCCAGGTCCAGGTGGTTGGTCGGCTCGTCCAGCAGCAGCACATCTGGCCTGGCCACCAGCGCCTGGGCCAGCGCAACCCGTTTGCGCGTGCCACCGGACAGCGCACCGATCCGATCCGCGGGAGACAGCCGCAGGCGCTGCAGTGTTTCTTCCACGCGCTGTTGCCAGGTCCATCCCTCCTGCGCTTCGATCTGCGCCTGCAACCCATCCAGATCGTCACCGCCAGCTGAATAGGCGTCGATCAGCGCTCGCAGCGGTGCCAGCGCTTCGGCAACGGCATCGAACACGGTGGCGTCCTCGGCCAGTACGGGTTCCTGTGCCACATAGGCCACGCGCAAGCCCTGCTGCAATTGAAGCTCGCCGTCGTCGGCGCGCTCCAGCGCGCCCAGGATGCGCAGCAGCGACGACTTGCCGGCGCCATTCCGACCTATGAGGCCAACACGCTCGCTGCCCTCGAGCGCGAAATCGGCATGGTCAAGCAAGGGCACATGACCGAAGGCCAGTTGCGCGTTGAGCAGAGAGATAAGAGCCATGGTGAATTGAGGGAAGAACTGCGCGAGGGCACAGGCCGCAGTTGCTGTCAGTCACTGCGCGCCATCAGAAGACGACACCACAGCAAAAAATTTTTTGCGGCACTTGCGGAGCCGGTGAAAAGGATGCTATAGTCTAGGGCTTCGCTGATCACTGCCTTGTGCAGCAATCAGCGGAGCGGCAGAGAGCTGAAGGCAAGCCAGAAGCTCGATGTCGCAGGGTGCCGAAGGGTGCTGCATTCTCCCGCTGGAGGATGTGCGCAAAAAGGCAAAGACCCTAAGCGTTGACAGGTCAATCAGAAATGTGCGATACTGCAAGGCTTTCCAGCAAACAGCTGGGCGGGTCAAAAAGATAACGCAAGGCGACGCCAAGCGAAATCGGTAAAAACCCTAAAGTTTGACAGGTCTTTAAAAACCATGTCATAATTCAAGGCTCAGTTGATCGCAACTGATTCGACGCAAGAGCGACAAGCTTTGCGGCGGTTCTTTAAAAACATACAGCCGATAAGCGTGGGCGTTTGATGGCGAATTGCCAAAGTCTTTCAGACTATCAAACGCTCATGAGAACAGAAGTGAAGTTCACTTCAATTCCGTTTAAATGAGTTAACTCGGAAGAGTATAAATTTCAAGATCGAACTGTAGAGTTTGATCCTGGCTCAGATTGAACGCTGGCGGAATGCTTTACACATGCAAGTC
>RRZU012700770.1_pt1 | contig 10317 bp, 11 predicted proteins | sample 2165561 | NCBI WGS metagenome assembly RRZU01 (sample SAMN10456909, study PRJNA506462) | wastewater metagenome | isolation source: wastewater sludge | place: USA: Moscow, Idaho | reverse complement strand
CCCGTATTTGCATTTGGCCCCGGTGCCGAAAACTTTACAGGATTTATGGAGAATACCAGTTTCAAAGCAAAGCTTGAAAAACTCTTGAAATTGAAGAAATATGCAACAGCGAATTGATCGATGTTAAAATGAAAGAGGCTACGATAAAGTCTCTTTTTTTTAGCTCATAATAAAGAGAAATTCAAGTAAAGTAGGAGTGAGTGCACCATTTTTTCGCAATCTTCTTCTTCTTCTTCTTCTTCTTCTTTGCCTATGCCTTTGCCTATGCCTTCGCCTATTCCTTTGCCTTCGCTTACTCCTTTTTAGAACTCTAAGACTTGTAACTATACTCTCGTAACTAATTCCATGGATAAAATAGTATACGAAAAGATAATCGTCGGTCACATGATTGATTTGTATTGTCGTAAGAAGCACAAAGGCGAAGGTTTGTGTGTGGACTGTGAGCAGCTAAAGCAATACGCGCTGGAACGATTGACCAAATGCCCTTTCGGAGAGGCTAAGGCAGCTTGTAAGGATTGTAAGGTACACTGCTATAAAAATGACATGCGTGACAGGATACGTCAGGTAATGCGCTTCTCCGGACCACGGATGTTTTTCTACTATCCCAAAGATGCTTTCTTGCACTTTAAAAAGAAGAGACCCTGAAAAATTAATTTCAAGGTCTCTTCTTTATTCGGTTCAATTGGTTCTTATTTTAGAGCCAATTTTTTCTTTACCAAACCAGTAATGTCGTTAGAACTTGGCGATTGGTAAATGATACTTTGAGCACTTAAATCAAAAATATAAGTGTATTTGTTTTCAAGAGCCACTTCATTGATAGCTTTTTTTACTTTTTCCACTACAGGAGTAAATAACTCTTGTTGTTTCTTTTGCAAATCTGTACTAGCAGTTTGGTTGAAAGTTGTAATACGTTGCTCAATTTCACCAATCTCAGCTTGACGGGCGGTTTTGATGCTTTCGGGCATCGTAGCTTGTTTTGCTGTGTATTCTTTGATTTTCGAGTTATACTCTTCGCGCATTTTCACTAATTCGCTTTCCCATTGAGTTTGCAAATCAGAAATTGTTTTTTCAATAGTTGCTCTTTCTGGCATTAATGACAGAATTTCTTGAGAATTTACGTGGCCAAGCTTTGCTTCTTGAGCCATTAAACTGATAGGTAAAGCACAAAGCAATACGAGGGCAATTTTCTTTAACATGTTATTTTTTTTAGTTGTTTGTATTTGATTTAAAAATGGAATGCAAAAATATAAAATTATTTCGAATACCCCAATTTTTGGAGCACTAAGTCGCTAATATCTAATTTAGGAGAAGTGAAAATAATATTCATTGAAGAACTCTTGTCGAAAACCATTTCCAAATCCTTTGATTTGCTGATTTCCTGAATGGCAGTGTAGACTTCATCCTGAATGGGTTTCATTAAACTTTGACGTTTTTTGAACAGTTCTCCGTCGGCTCCAAAGTACTTCTTCTTTAAATCTTGCGATGCTTTTTCTTTGGTAACTATTTCTTCTTCACGTTTGGCTTTCATATCCTCCGAAAGAAAAACAAGTTCAGTTTGATAGTTTTTATACAATTTTTGAACTTCCTGAGACTGAGCTTCCACTTCCGATTGCCATTTCTTTGAGATTTGGGTCAATTGGTCATTTGCAGTTTCGAATGCAGGAATGTTTTTCATAATGTATTCCATATCCACCATTGCAAATTTTTGGGCATTTCCGGCAAAAGTAATTCCGGCTAATAAACAGAGCGACAAAATTAGTTTTCTCATATTTTTTTCTTTTATTTTTAGACTTCTAAACTCTTATCCATTGTTTGTATACAAATTCTTTGCCAAAGTTTTTTGCTGCCTGAGTTGTTGGTTTATCAGGCATCTCAATTCTCTTACAATTCCTGACCAAGTACAAAGTGGAACTGACTTCCGCTGACTTTACCGGTTGTAATATCCTTGTCAAATCCGTAACCCCAGTCGATACCCATCATACCAAACATAGGCAGGAAGATACGAACCCCTAAACCGGCACTTCGTTTCAAATCAAAAGGATTGTAGTTCTTTAATTTGGTAAAACAGTTCCCCGCTTCAGCAAATGCTAAGGCATAGATGGTGGCCGATTGCTCCAATGATAAAGGATAACGTACCTCCATGGTGAATTTATTGTATAAATAGCCTTTTTGTCCTACAATAGGATCGATTGGTGTAAGCGAACCGCTCGAGTATCCACGCATTGCTATGTATTCCGTACCGTAGCTCGTGTAGCTTGACATACCGTCACCTCCCATATTGAAACTCTCGAATGGAGAGCGGGCGTCTTTGTTGTAATATCCAAGATAAGAGAACATGGCTCTTCCCATCAATACTAATTTATCATTTCCTGAGATAGGCGTAAATGTTTTTCCGCTAAAATTCCACTTGTGATATTCAATAAATTTGTATCGGTCTTGAGCAGGCATTGTTGCATCGGAATACGATTTACCGTTAATTTTACCACCGTTTAATGTCGAATAGGGAGGCGTTACTTTTAACCCGATGGAGAACGCAGATCCGTAACGTGTAAATATCGGGCTGTCGGTTGAACTTCTGCTAAGTGTAAGTCCAAGGCTTATGTTATTGAAATTACCATTGGTTAATGGGTATAAATAAGACCAGTTTTTGAGCATAAATAATTGATACGATAATTCACCTTGAAAAACAAAGTAATCATCAGGCCAGCTCAGACGTTTACCATATCCGAGTGATGCTCCAATGGTACGCATGTAGGTGCCCGGATCCATCTCGCTTTGATACTGGCTGCTTGAATAGCCATTTCCATATCCATTTCCATAGCTGTTGCCGTAACTGCCTCCGTATCCTCCATACCCGCCATATCCATATCCTCCATACCCACCGGTATAAGCATTGTTTCTGTAACGTGCACTTACGTCAGATTGGGTAGAGTAATACAAAGATGCCGATAACGAATTTGGACGTTTACCGCCTAACCATGGATCTAAAAAGGATACACTGAATGATGAGTATGAACCACCATTGGTACGAGCATTTAAACTAAAGGTTTGACCTTCGCCCTGAGGCACAATGCGGTATGTGTCCGGTTTGAAAAGGTTTTGAATGGCGAAGTTGCTGAATTTTAAACCAATACTACCTACAATACCTGTAGAACCCCAACCGGCCGAAAATTCCACTTGATCACTTCCTTTTGTTTCCAGTTGATAAGCGATATCTACCGTGCCGTTTTCCTGATTAGGCTGAATGTCCGGCGTCATTTTTTCCTGATCAAAATGTCCCATTTGGGCTAATTCGCGCAATGAACGCATGATGTCAGCCTGACTGTATAACTGTCCGGGTTTGGTTCGCAACTCGCGACGAACCACGTGTTCGTAAACACGAGTATTTCCTTTAATCGTAATTTCGTTGATTGTAGCAGGTTTACCTTCAGACATACGCATTTCAAAATCAATAGAGTCATTATCAATCTGAACCTCTACAGGATCAACCATGAAGAACAAATAGCCTTTGTCTTTGTATAGTTTACTCACCGCATCGTTTTCGTCAGTCTCAAGTCTGGCCATCAAATGCTTGTGATTGTAAATATCTCCTTTCTTTATTCCCAGTATTGCATTCAGGTAATCGTATGGATAAATGGTGTTACCAATCCACTTGATATTGCGGAAGTAATATTTTTTACCTTCGTTGACTTTGATATGAACATCTACAGTTTTGTCGTCAAATTTCACCACGCTGTCCGACACAATAAAGGCATCTCTGTAGCCAATTTCGTTGTATTTCTCGATAAGTGCAATTTTATCTTTTTCATATTCCTCTTTCACAAACTTTTTGGTTCGAAAGAAGTTACGCCAGTTTTTGTCATTGGTTTTTTTCATAGCCTTGTTGATCTGAACATGTGTCAAGGCAGAATTTCCGGTGTAAAATAATTGGTGGATTTTTGTTTTAAGTTTTTTGTCTACAATTACGTCAACAATCACATGTCCCGGTTTTGCAGGATCATTTTTTTGCAATACGCTTACCTCCACATTCAAAAATCCTTTTTCCTCCATATGTTTCTCGATGATTTTTTTCGCTCTATCCGAGATGTTTGGAGTTATTTGATTCTCTTTGGTAAGCCCAACTTTTAAGCTGATGTCGTCAATTTCCGATTTTTTAAGGCCTACGTAATTAATCTCCGAAATACGTGGACGTTCTTTCAGTGCGATGGTAAGCCATACTTTACCATCTTGCAACTTTGTTGCCAATATCTTTACATCCGAAAACAAGCCTTGTTTCCAGAACCGTTTTACCGATTTGGTTATTGCATCGCCAGGAATACTTACAATGTCGCCTACGGCCAGCCCGGAAAAACCTATAAGAACAAAATCTTCATAGTTGCTTGCTCCGGTAACCTTGATTTCAGCAATCTCGTATTTAAGAGAAGTGGTAGAATATTCAATAGTAGGAAGGTTGGTAGAATCTTTTTCGTTGTTGTTTTGAGCTACAATTAATTGACTGAAAAAGAAAAGCAATGAAAAAGAAAAAAGCGTTTTGTATTGCATAAGATTTTTTTTGTGTCTAGGTCTTCGTAAATTCATACTGTATTGTTGAGATACACTATTTAGTTATTGAAAATTTAATTTTTTATTTACCAAAACGACGGTCACGTTGTTGGAATTCGGATATTGCCTGATATAAGTTTTCTTTTCTAAAAGCGGGCCAATGTGTTTCTGTAAAGTACAACTCCGTGTAAGCTATTTGCCATAACAGAAAATTGCTGATGCGTATCTCACCACTTGTTCTGATCAATAAGTCCGGATCTGGAATTGATTTGGTTGTGAGATGACTACTGATTAAATCGTCATTTATGTCTTCTATGCTGCATTTGCCATCAATCACCTCTTTGCAGATGTTTTTTAGCGCATTTGTAATTTCCCAACGGGACGAATAGCTTAGTGCCAGCACTAGTGCCAAACCGGTATTCTGACTTGTTTGAGCTATGCAGCGTTGTAATTTTTCTCCGGCATTATTGGGCAATCTGCTTAAATCGCCTATAGCCATTAAGCGGACATTGTTTTTTGTTAATGTGGGTGTTTCTTTTTCAATGGTATCAATCAATAATTCCATCAAAGCATCAACCTCTGCCTGTGGTCTACTCCAGTTTTCGGTAGAAAAAGCATACAGTGTAAGGTATTCTATACCAAGTTCGGCTGCTGTTTCTGTGGTTTCGCGGACTGAAGTGACCCCGTTTTGATGCCCGAAAATACGATCGTAACCACGTTCTTTAGCCCAGCGTCCATTTCCATCCATAATGATGGCAATGTGCTTAGGCAGACGGGTTGTGTCTATTTTTTCTTTAAAGGATGACATGTTTAATATGTAGTTTTCGAGTATTTAAAGTTACTTATTTGCTGTTCGCAGGCAATCACATTTTTTCTTCCAAAAGTTATAACTGATGGCAATCGTTGCTGTGGACAATAAATCGTTGTTCAAAAAATTAGTCCCGTTTAAATTATTGGGATTGTTCAATAATGTAATTCCTTCTAATTTATCCGACATTAATAATCGGTTAGACCATTGTGCGTTCAAATTCCAATGTGCGTTTAACCTAACCTTCATTCCAACGCCAAATGGTATTGTTGGCGTATAGTTGCTATTGTTTATATACGAATAATTTGCAACTCCTATACCTGCAAAAATATAGGGTGAAAAAATCCGGCTTTCGCGTTTATATTCGTTTTTCTCTAAATCGAAAAAATTAAACTCGCCACAAATATCCAGCGCGTTTACATTGTTTCCAACAGTATTTCCTGTCCATACTACTTTAGCTTTGTTCCACTCTGCTCTAAACGCAATTCGGGGATTTAGCTTGTAGCGCAATAAAGCTCCATATGTAAGCGTTGTGTTTTTGAATAGTTGAGAGTTTGCATCCCCCAAATAATAAGCACTGCCGCCTGCGATGCCAATTTCTGCACGATATCTCTCTTGTGCTGAGACGTTCATGCAAAGTGTGATTAAAATACAGGCACTAAAAAATCTAATTGCGGTTAAATTCATAATACTAACATGAGTTTAATTAATTAGATATCTAACGCATTATCTATTGTTTAATTTTGTCACTCAGATGAAAATCTTGCAACAAAAGTAGTGATAATCTTTTAATGTAGATAAAATGCGTCAAAACTGTAGGGTTATTTAACGTTTTATTGGAAAAATACTGAGTTGTTGGTATTTCGGGTTTACTGAATGATAATTAAGGTTAATACAAGAGGCTCAGAAGCGCTCAATTGCTAAATTTTCTTTACGCGTCATTTCCAATCTCAGCTCCGGAGTTTTGTCATCCTGACCACAAAGGTGTAATATGCCATGAATAATGATTCTGTTTAGCTCTTGCTCAAACGAAACTCCAAATTCCTGGGCATTTGTTCTTACCGTATCAATACTGATAAAAATATCGCCAGAAATGACTTTCCCTTCACTATAATCGAAAGTGATAATGTCGGTATAATAATCGTGTTCCAGGTACTGTTTGTTTACCTCCAGGATGCGTTCATCCGAACAAAAAATATAGGCGATATCGCCTGTTTTTTTTCCGTATTCGGCTGCCGTTTCTTTAATCCAGCGATTTGTTTTTTGTTTTTGTAAAGCCGGTGGGTTTACTCCTTCCGAAATATATTGTATCATGAGTTTTAATGAAAAAATAAATAGCCTAATAAGATAGCGGCAGTAATTCCTGCAAGATCGGCTAAAAGTCCGCAAGCCAGTGCATAACGTGTGTTTTTGATGTTCACCGAACCAAAATATACCGCTAGAATAAAGAAAGTAGTATCGGTTGAGCCCTGAATGATACAGGACAGTCGACCAACAAATGAATCGGCTCCGTGAATTTTCATAGCATCCACCATCATGCCTCGTGCGCCACTGCCACTCAACGGTTTCATAAGTGCTGTTGGCAAGGCTTCTACAAAATCGATATTTACACCGGTCATTGCCACGAGGTTTTTTACCCCCAAAATCAAATAATCCATAGCTCCCGATGTGCGGAACATGGCAATGGCCACCAAAATACCAATAAGATAGGGCACAATACCTATTGCTACCTGAAAACCTTCTTTAGCTCCATCAATAAACGATTCGTAGACGTTCGTTCTGCTCCGTAGTGCAATGCCGATAAAGATAACAATAATGCTAAAGAGAATAAGATAAGCCGCAAAATTTGAATATTTGGCGATGTCTTGCTTTGGTAGGCGGCTCAAGAGATAAATAAGACCTCCGATAAGTGAAACTATGCCAGCAAGGGTGGTTAGTACTATTCGGTTAAAGAGATTTATTTTTTGGATAATAGATACGGTGATAAGACCTGTAAATGCAGCGCAGAAGGTGGCAATCAGAATTGGTAGAAATACATCGGCGGGATTGGCTGCCCCCAGCTGTTGGCGAAAGGTGAGGATGCTGACCGGAACTAACATCAATCCTGCGGTATTTAGCACCAAAAACATAATCATTGGGTTGGATGCTTTTTCTTTATCGGGATTGATTTCCTGCAATTCTTTCATCGCTTTCAGTCCGAGCGGAGTGGCTGCATTATCAAGTCCGAGCATATTGGCCGACAGATTCATGAAAATGCTGCCCATTGCCGGATGACCTTTTGGTATGTCGGGGAAGATTTTAGAGAAAAATGGAGCCACCATGCGAGATATAATGTTGATAGCACCTCCTCGTTCTCCAATTTTAAGAATTCCAAGCCATAATGACAACATTCCGGTTAAGCCAATAGAGATTTCAAAGCCTGTTTTTGCAGATCCAAATGCAGACTGCATTACTTCCATAAAAATATTGCTATTTCCGGTTACAAAAAACTGGATGCAAGATACCACGAATGCTATGAGAATAAAGCCAATCCAAATGTAGTTTAATATCATAAAATTGTAAATTTCAGTTGAGTTCCTTCCAAATGAGCCTGTTTTTTGGGGAATGAGTGCAAAAGTACATTTTTTTTTTCTTTTGCTCATCATTAACTGTGAGTAAATGATTTAACATTGAGGTTGTGTTGATTTGATGAAAAAAATGATTTGATAATAAACTGCAGATTTTTGATCCTCAAAAGGTCATTTTTAATCTAATAATGACCTTTTGAGGATCATATTTATATTAATTCGAATGAATTAGCATTTTATTGAAAAGAAAATACTAATTACTCTGTCATAATGATTGAAAAATATGTACTTTTGTGGACGAATGTATGTTTAAGAACATGTAATGTGTCATTGGGAATAAAAAATAAGGTTTATGGAATCGATTTGTAAATATAATAAACCAGATTGTTATGGGGCTAAAGAGCTTGAGTTTTTGCTTGAGCTAAGTTCGTTGTTGAGTAATAAGGACATCAATTTGGATGATGTGATGAGTCTTTTGGCCAATCATTTGAGTGCAGAACGAATTATTCTGACGATTTTGAATCGCGAAAATTCAAATATTGTCATTGAAGGTACTTTTGGAATTACGGAAAAGGAAAAGAAACAGGCGGTGTATCATGTAGGGCAAGGTATTATTGGGAACGTAATCCAATCTGGCGAAACAATTCAAATTTCAAAGATTGGCCAATCACGCGAGTTTTTGAACCTTACGCATGCGCCCACAGCCATTGATGGGAAAGATGTATCGTTTATCTGTACTCCGATACGATATAAGGATCAAATTATTGGAACTTTGAGTTTTCATAAGGTGTATAAAGGAGAGGTTTCATTTCAATACGATGTTCGTTTGCTCAAGATTGTAGGATCGATGGTAGGTAGAACTATGCGTCGTAGACAAGAATATACGGAGGAATTAGAGCAATTGCAAAACGAGAACAGAGACTTAAGAGGGGCTCTACGGAACCGGATTTTACCGGATAAGATTAAGGGAAATTCAAGTAAGATGAATGAGGTCTTCTCGCTTATCGAGAGTGTGGCCACTACTGATGCCACTGTATTGATACGTGGTGAGAGTGGAGTGGGAAAAGAGTTGGTGGCTGATGCCATTCATTATAATAGCCTGCGAAAAAATAAACCGTTTATAAAAGTAAACTGTGCAGCTTTGCCCGAAAGTTTGATAGAAAGTGAGTTGTTTGGACACGAGAAAGGTTCATTTACAGGTGCTAGCATGCAACGCATAGGGCGATTTGAAGCTGCCAATGGTGGAACGATATTTTTGGATGAGTTTGGCGACATTCCGGCATCTACACAAGTAAAACTGTTGCGCGTGTTGCAAGAGCGCGAAATAGAAAGGGTGGGGGGCACTAAGCCCATAAAAGTGGATGTACGTATTTTATGCGCCACCAACAGAAACTTGGAAGATTTGATTGTAAAGGATCAATTTCGTGAGGATTTATATTATCGTATCAATGTTTTCCCTGTTTATATTCCTGCATTACGCGAGCGAATTAATGATATTCCTGTGTTAGCTGACTTTTTTATCGATAAGTTCAATAAACGTCATGGAAAAGATATTAAGAGAATAACGGCTTCAGCAATTGATACTTTGATGGTTTACCATTGGCCGGGAAATATCCGTGAATTGGAAAATTGTATTGAGCGCGCATGTATTTTGAGTACTGACCAAGTTATTCGAACCTACAACTTACCAGCATCATTGCAAACTGCGGCTACTTCCGAAACAATGCAGTCAGGGTCATTGGACTTTATACTGGACAAAATGGAGAAGCAAATTATTATGGATGCGCTCATAGCTACCAAGGGAAATAGTGCTAAAGCGGCTGATCAACTTGGCATTACCGAACGAATGATGGGCATCCGCATTCGTAAGTATGATATTGATGCAAAACGGTTTAAAGTATAAGTAAAGAAACTAACACGCATATGAATCCGACTTTTGAATTTTGTGATTTTGAGAATCCGGAGCATCTGGCAGCATTGGCCGATTTGACAAATGAGTACATGGCAGATCCAATGGGAGATACAGTACCATTGACTAAGTTGCAACAACTTAGATTGGTTGATGGACTTGCCAGTCACCCCAATTCACTTGTGCTTTTTGCATTGGCGGATGGTGAAATTGCAGGCTTAAGCACTTGCTTTATAAACTTTTCGACTTTCAATGTAAAGTCTTATCTTTATGTTCACGATTTTTTTGTGAAACCGGAGTTTAGAGGTAAAGGGTTGGCAAATAGTATGATGCAGGAACTTATTTCCATCTCTCAAAGTCGCGGATACTGTAAAATGACCCTGGAAGTGCGCGAAGATAATCACATTGCTCAGGGACTTTACAGAAGTCTTGGTTTTGAAGAATGTACACCCAATATGCTTTTTTGGACAAAGAAATTGTAATCATTGTTG
>RRZU010980014.1_pt1 | contig 10317 bp, 5 predicted proteins | sample 2165561 | NCBI WGS metagenome assembly RRZU01 (sample SAMN10456909, study PRJNA506462) | wastewater metagenome | isolation source: wastewater sludge | place: USA: Moscow, Idaho | reverse complement strand
TCATTTTCTGTCTCATCACGTTTTTTGTGAACAATGCATCCTTGCCTACCGATATTATGGAACAACGTAACATTGTAACAGCGCGGGAAATGGTGAGCGAAGGCAATTGGCTTGTACCCACAATGAATGGGGAACTGCGATTGGAGAAACCGCCTCTCCCGACATGGGTAGCCGGAGGTATTGAAAAGATTATTCCTGATAGTCTTGCTGCCCAGCGTACAGCTGCCGGCATCATGGGGTGTGTATGGACCATGTTCCTTTTTCTCACAGCCCGCTATATGTCCAAGAGAGATGATTTTGCCATGGCTACCGTCGTGGTATTCCTTACTTGTTATAACCTGATTCTCATGGGGCGGTCGGCAACATGGGATATTTATTGTCATGCTTTCATGATGGCCGGCATCTACTATTTTACCCGAGCGATATATGAAGATCATCATTACCGGCAATGGTTTGTCATCGCCGGCATCTTCATGGGTCTCTCTTTCCTGAGCAAAGGGCCTGTTTCTTTCTACACCCTGCTGCTTCCTTATCTGATCATGCTCATTGCTTTTCCTCACCCGTCGATGCGAGGCAAATGGTTCTCTTTATCCCTGATGATCATATTAACACTAGTCATAGGGGGCTGGTGGTATATATACCTGTTTACCGTACATCCCACAGAAGTTGATATTGTACTGCACAAAGAATCAGGATCATGGTCTGACCATAATGTACGACCATGGTATTATTATTGGCGCTTCTTCCTTGAAATGGGAGTATGGGCATTACTAATGCTTGTATCTCTTGCTGTAAATTACTGGAAAAAACATATTCTGCTGAAACGCGAATACCTGATTACAATAACCTGGGCTATAGGCTGTCTGGTCTTTCTTTCACTTATGCCGGAAAAGAAAACTCGCTATCTCCTGCCTCTGCTGGCACCTTGTTCTATGGTCATAGCCTGCTTTATTGTCCACTTTAACCAAGGGGAAAAATTAGAGCCTTTCAGTAAACGCCTGTACTATATTAATGGTATCCTTTTATCTCTTATCACTCTTTCCATTCCCATCCTTTCTGCCCAGTACGGGGTAAAACGGGGAATAATTAACATTGGAACTGAAACAATAGTTTCTATCCTGATGCTCGGTATTACAGGATGGCTGGTATGGGCAACTCTACAGCTGAAACCTTTCCGATTTATCAAGGGTATTGCCGCACTCTTTATTGTAGCAGAGTGTTTTCTGCTGCCTACCATTGGAAATGCCTTTGGAAATCCAAAGGGACATAGTATTAATCTTACCCAAAATGACAAACGCCTGAGAAATATTCCTTTCTATTATAATAAAAAAGAAGGTTTGAGGATAGAATTGGTCTACGAAGCTCATCGTAAGATCCTGCCACTCAATTTAAGCAACAGCACTGACCTCATGCACCATCTTCCATGTGCCATAGTCACGAAAGGATGGGCTAAAGATGAAATACCTGCATCAATATTAAATAAAATCGACACTGTCAGCATCGGATCTTTCGATGACAACAAACATAAACCTTCAGACAAGCACTATACCAAAGATCTTCTCTGCCACATGACTCTTTTGAAAATGAAAAATAAATAAGATATATCCAAGTATCAAACGGGCTATTTCAAGAATAAGCTATTGACAACAGACCACGGCAAGGCGCTTCTGAATGGTTAAATTATCTTTATTTTTTGGAAATATTTTGGATTTAGTCCCCTTTGCCCTTACTATACAAAATTCCTCCAAAATCATATTTAAAATTTGCAGCTGACTTCAAAACTAAAGTTTTGATATTAAATTTAAAAAAGATGGATTATAGCTATTTGATCATCATATATAACATTGCAACAAATCATATATTGCCTACACTAAGTGCTATGGACCAAAAAGCTATGCTGGCCCTTAATTTCACAGGTTCACACTTTACTGATCAGTTCTGGTATGATTATTCAAATAAACTAATATGGATTCCGCTGATCCTCGCTACTATTTATTCACTTCTTCGTAATCAGAAGGGTACTACAACACAAAGTCTATTATATATCGTTGGAATCGTAGCCTTGATTTTTTTGCTTGACCGGACTTCCTCTGGAATAATAAAACCCCTTGTAGGACGACTTCGTCCTTCTCATAATCCTGCCATTAGCAACCTTCTCCATTATGTCAATGGTTACCATGGAGGACAACATGGTTTTGTCTCTGGACACGCTACGATTACTGCCGGTATCGCCACATGGCTATGGATGACCTACAAGGACAAATTGTCGCGATGCATTTTTGTCCTATTTGCGATAACGATCGGATATTCACGTATTTATCTTGGCGTACACTACCCGGGAGATGTTCTTTGCGGATCCCTGCTCGGCATCGCTATGACATGGGGAACGTTCCGGCTCGTGAACAGAAAGTATGCGCTCAAGGTAAGCAGACAGCGCCCCAAGGCAATACTCATAACTTACGGACTTACAATACTCGCCATTGTGATATTAGGAATGACACCAATATCTTTCTTATAACCTATGAGTATCGCGCCTTAGGAAAAGCGTTTCTCCTGCCTTTGTATTTACATCATATAGATAGATTTTCCTAAGATGTATCCCAGAGAGCCTTGCCTGCGGTGAAATAACAGGCTGTTTTTCTACAGGTACAATAAACAGAGGATTAGGATTATTCCCCTTGGCTCTTTTTAAATTTTTACCTGTTAATGGAACATAAGAACCTATTCTCAGATTACCCCCTATGGCAGAATAGACAGATGCAGTTTGCAATTCTCCAGAACGCCATCTCATAGATATTTCAAAACCTCCACGAGCCTTTAATCCTGAAACACTACCTTTATTCCACAAAGAAGGTAAAGCCGGTAGCAACTGTATCTTACCATCATAACTTTGAACCAGCATTTCAGCTATGCCTGAAGTAAAACCAAAATTACCATCAATCTGAAATGGTGGATGGGCATCAAAAAGATTTGGATACATCCGGCCATGAGGATATAAAGACACTACAGAATCAGCTGGAAGAATATTCAGTAAACACTTCACTAACTTATAGGCATGGTCGCCGTCAAGCAGCCTCGCCCAAAGATTAATCTTCCAGCCGATACTCCATCCCGTAGCCTCATCTCCACGCTGTATAAGTGTATTTCGAATAGCTTCAAAAAGTTGAGGAGTACGGACGGGAGAAATCTGATTACTTGGAAACAAACCATAGGCATGAGAAACATGCCTATGATTATCCTTAGGATCATCTACATCTTCCAGCCACTCTTGCAACTGATTATATTTGCCTATCTGCATCGGTGGCAACTGGTCAATCTGATTTTGCAAACTGTCTATATATTTCTGAGGTCCTCCAAGTGTCTTAGTTGCCTGCAAAGCATCATTCAACACATCAAAAGCAATCTGATTGTCCATTGTACATCCGGCAATAACAGACGGCTTACCGTTTGGACCATGCTCCGGAGATATGCTAGGAACCGTAACCATCCAACCATATTTGGGATGCCTGACCATAGCTGACAAATAAAAATCTGCAGCACCCTTAAGCTGAGGGTACACATCTCTAAGATAATTCTTATCACCATTAAAAAGATATCTCTGCCAGAGATGTGTTGAAAGCCAACCGGCTCCATTAGGCCATATTCCCCAAGTAGCACCATCTACCATTCCCGCCGTACACCATATATCGGTGTTATGATGTGCCATATAACCACGGGCATTATACATCTTCCGTGCAGCCTCCCGGCCTGTAACACTCAAATCTTTGACCAACTGAATCAAAGGTAACTCTGTTTCAGGCAAATTACATATCTGCGCCGGCCAGTAATTCATTTCCGTATTGATATTAATCGTATATTTACCATCCCATGGGGCCCTTAACTCCTTATTCCAAAGTCCTTGAAGATTAGCTGGTTCACCTCCAGGTTGTGAAGAAGAAATCAGTAGATATCTGCCATATTGAAAGACTAAGGCAACCAGCGCTGGATCATTCGTCTGCTGAAAAAGACGAAGCCTCTCGTCAGTAGGAAGATTGGCATATCTCGAAGTACCAATATTAAGTTTTACTCTATTAAATTCTTTCCGGTAAAAGGTTTCATGATTATTCAAAGCTGATATATAGGATTTTTTCATAGCCCGCTGAAGCTTTTCCATGGAACAGGAAATTTCGTTTCCGCTTACATCATGATAATTGACAAAATTGGTGCCTGTAGTAACATATAAAATCACTTCTGTAGCATTGCTTACAGAAATAGAGTCATCATGGCAGTTAATCTTGCCATCTTTCACTTTTAACGCCGTACGAGTGTTCGCTCTGATAACACCTTTTACTCCCTCATGATCCGTACCATAACCTTCCATGACCAGTTGTTCTCCTTCTACCCGAACAGAATGTTTAAGGGGAGATTGATAACTGATTGTAAAATTCAATTGTTGTTTTTTATCTGCTTCCAACCGGATAATAATTGCCCCATCCGTAAAAGAAGAAAAGACTTCACGCTTAAAAGCTACACCACCCACTTTGAAAGAAGTAGATGCTACAGCACGGTTTAAATCCAGTTCTCGATGATAATCAGAAATCTGTCCTTTCAATAGATAGTCAAAACACAAAGAGCCAACAGTCTCATAAGGCATGCCATTTTGCCCTGTCATAAAATTACGATTAATCATATCTTGAGCTATAGCAGTCTGACCTTGAAAAATCAACCTTCTGATTTCACTCAACGTATCTGGATTCACAGGTCTCACATTACTATGAGGGCCTCCTCCCCAGACTGTTTCCTCATTAATTTGCAGTTCATCATGACTGATTCCACCAAAAACCATTCCACCAAGATGTCCATTACCTATAGGCAAAGCCTCTTGCCAAATTCTGGCAGGTTGAACATACCAAAGTTTCAAATCAGCAGGTACTGAAACTATTGTATATAGGATAAGAATAGCTATTATTAATAATTTCCTCATTAAATTGAATCATTTAAATATTTATAAAGTATCTCCTTTTATTTTACCAAATAAATACCTAATTTACTAATTTTCACAACATCCGTTACCTTATCTCGTAAAATGCTGAAACTATATTCGCCCCATCCATCGGTAATCGAAAAATCAAGAACAATATCATTACCTACTGCCACCTTTTTATCAATAACAATCTGATGATTGCCCGTCAGCTTACACAAGTTGACTGTGATTTGTTTTCCAGTATGTCCAGCAGCATGAAAACACAATTTATATTTTCCATTTTCCAATTGTAAAGAACGATAAACATTCTGATTCTGTGAGGTTTGCTGCTCCGTACCAAAGCCTAACAAAACATTACCCTTATTGACCGTCCATCCATGAGACTCTGGATTCCAATTTGGAGTCTCCACATTAGGACGCCATTTGAGAGTAATATCACAAGGGGTTTCCAGAGTATATTGGCTCATAAACTTCCACATTGTCAATGCAGAATTTCCATCTTCTGTATTTGTTGTGTAACCACTATGTCCCATACCATCAATCTCATAAAAGACATAAGGAAACCCTCCGTCAGTAGCAGCATAGATGCTTTTATCATATCGTCCGAATACAGACGTTTTCTCCGGAACTGGTACTGCACCATTTCTTGCTACCATGTCATCAACAATTTTAGGCACATAAATATATTTTACAAAATTATCAGCCTTCCCATGAATATGAAGAAACGGAACAGGACGGGCTCCGGTATGATGAAGATGGAACTCATTAATAGGATAGCCACTGATAGAAGCAAAAGCTGCAAAGACATCACTTACGACATTAGCAACAGTGTAAGTCATCATACCTCCATTTGAAAATCCGCAACAGTAAATACGCTTGCGATCAATGGAATAACGCTTTGCCACTTCATCTATGACAGCTTTGAAAAAATCAATATCCTCACTTGTCTCCCCTGTAGAATGCCAGCCCGGGAAACTTCCTCCAAATACAGGGAAAAAGATTTTCTTACCTTGTGGATAAACCACAATACATCCCTCCTCATCAGCTACGCTACTACGGAAAGGGCTCTTATCTGTAGCATGTCCACCTGTACCATGCAGACTGAAAACCAAAGGAGCATCGGCTTTGACGTTATCAGGAACATACAACAGATAAGAACGCACATCACCATCCACTATGATGGAATCTAACTTGTCTTCTTTTGCAGACCATACTCTTGTCGAATTTGACAACAAAAGCCCTATAAATAGAATACCTAAAAAATATTGTTTCATGGATAAATTTATAAAATACCAAACGATGCAAAAGTAACAAGAATTTTAGCTAAAAAGCACCAGGAATGTAACAAATACTTTTTTTATAGTATTCTTTTTTAGAACATCGATAAAAGGAAACAAAAATCTAATAATTGGCCAACAGCCTATCAAATATATAAAACTAAAATTTTCTAATTGCCATAAACAACAAATTAACCTTTATCCATAAAAGAAGGGATTACAAAAATCTTTGTAATCCCTTTAATTTTAAGTAGCGGGGGTGGGCCACGATCCCACGACCTCCGGATTATGAATAGCTTCCAATGATTTTTCTTAAAATTTAATTCCCTATTTATTTGCCTGCTTATCAGAAAGTTAGTATATTTGTGGCATTATACGATATTTTATGATATGCGTGTTCGTATAGGGGTGCGTGTTCGCTTGGTGTTCGTCACTTTTTGGGTCCGTTATTCCTTATGAAGCCATGTCCTCACAATCTAAATAATGACCACAATGACTTCCAACTTAAAGACATCCTATGGTAACCACATTGAGCGGAACTGCACCGTCTCAATTACTCTTGACAAGCGCACTTCACGAAAGGATGTAAAAGTATATCCTTTGTCAATCCGTTTTACCATCAGCCGCAAGCGGTGGTATCATCATGTGGGTGGTAGCTATTCAGAGAAGGACTTCTCTGAGATATGTAACGTACAAACCAGCCGCTCCCCTAAATTTGAGGTCAAACGTCAATGGATTACAATGCTTGGCGAGTATGGCGACATGCTGGCGCGACTGAATGTCGGTCACGAACTCTCGCTGGAACTCATAAAGAATGCGATAACGGGCAATGGTCTTGTCTCGAATGTCAACTTTCTGACGGTATGGCAGGACGTTATTGATAATCTAAAGAAGGAGGACCGTTATGGTACCGCTGAAAGTTATCAGTGTGGCTTAAATTCATTCAAGAAGATTCTTGGTGAGGAAAACATCACAGGTTTCAAAATTGACAAACAACTGCTCATGGAATGGAATGAGGGTATGATGAATGGTGTGAAGCGCGGCAAGAAACGCATTGGCAGGATTTCGGATACCACAAGAGGCATCTATCTTCGGGTATGCCGTGTGATTTGGAATGAATGCATCAGACGTGGCTACATGCTGAATATGGAATATCCATTTTCCAACAAGCATGGCAGAGACACCATATCCATTCCACGGGGAGCAACGCGAAGGGGTGAGTTTCTCAATGTCGACAAGATGACCCAGCTCTACGACCTGTTTATGGAAAAGAACTATCCAGAGCAATGGCCGTGTGACGTAACGCCTAATGTTCATTACTCCCTTGGGCTGTTCCTGGCTCAATACCTCTGCAACGGCTTCAACCTTGCAGACGAGGCTTTTCTCACCTATGATGATTATTACTATTCCACCGGCGGCAAGGCATTCCGTTTCAAACGCAAGAAGACTACAGAACGCAGCGAGGATGGCGCAGAGGTCATCATACCTATTATTGAACCGCTACAGAACATCATTGATGATATTGGTGCGAAGCCTGAGAGAGGAGCACGAGTGTTCCCCGACATCCTCAAGGAAGCGAAAACAGCAGAGGATCGACATCGCCGTATTCAGCAGGAGAACCAGAATGTACGCAAACGACTCCACATGATATGCAAGGACATCTTTGGTTGGGAAGAACGCATCTCCGGAACTTGGGCACGCCATTCCTTTGCCACCAATCTTCGTAATGCAGGAGTTGACATGCAGTATATATCTGAAAGCATGGGGCATTCAACACAGAAGACAATCACCCAACTGTATCTTGCGTCCTATCCTCTTCACAAGCAGTTTGAATATAACAAACGTCTGCTCCGGCTGGAGGATGAGCCAACTATAGATGACGTTCCAAACATGACGAAGGAACAGATGCAGGCACTATTGATAAAAATGATGAGCAACAAATAGAATTTATCTGTAAAAAATTATTAAGTTTGTACTCTAAAAGAAGTTATTATGGTTATCGATGATATTCAGAAATTAATAGATAAGGACGAGTCCATCACTTTGGAGCTTAAAAAGACCACTGGTGAGTTGAAAGACGCCATGCACACAGCATGCGCATTTCTCAATACTGATGGCGGTTGGCTTATCTTTGGCGTGACGCCGACATCACGAAGAATACTCGGTCAAGATGTCAATGACAACACTCAGCGTGAAATATCTCAGGCGTTGAGCGGCCTTGAACCGGCTGTAGAGGCGAAGGTCAGCTACTACGATGTTCCCGGCAGCGATGGAAAGAAGTTGATTGCCATCCATTTCGATGCTTTTGTATGGGGACACGAGCCCTATACATACGATGGTAAGCCATACTACCGGGTAGAAAGCACGACGAAACAGATGCCGCGCAAGTTATTTGAGGAGCGGTTACGTGCCCATCATCCTGACTTCTATGCGTGGGAGCGTAGAGAGTCTGACGGGTTAGGCATTGCAGACCTCAACGAAGATCGCATTCGCGGAGCTTTGCGCTTGGGTGCTGAGGGTGGCCGTGTCCCGGACTCTGTTCTCACAGAGCCGCTGAAGAGTGTCCTTAGCAAACTTCAGTTGCTTTCTTCTGACGATCAGCCTAACAATGCTGCAGCAATGCTTTTCACTAAGAACGAAAAAGGGTATTATCCTCAGTTCACCATTCAGATGGCAAGGTTCAGAGGAACGGACAAGAACGAATTCATAGACAACCAACGGGCATACGGCAATTTCTTCGACCTGTTAGATGCTGGCATGGCGTTTTGCTTCAAGCATCTGTCGTTGAGTGGAAAGATAACAGGCATTCGGCGCGAGGAACATTTGGAGGTTCCTGTGGCTGCGTTGCGAGAAGCTTTGATCAATGCGCTTTGCCACCGTCATTGGGAGGAGCACAATGCCTTTGTCGGCGTCGCCATCTATGATGATCGAGTGGAAATATTCAATCCAGGCTCTTTCCCTCATGGGATGACACCTGAAAATATCACAGAGCCTCATGGTTCATTCCCATATAATCCCATCATTGCCAACGTGCTGTTCAAGACGACTTTTCTTGAGAGTTGGGGCTCCGGTGTACATCGGATAGTTGCCGCGTGTCTGGCACAGGGACTGCCAAGTCCTGTGTGGTCGGTGGACAAAGGTATGATCACTGTGACATTCCAACGACCCAGCTATGCCCCAACTACGGCACAAGTTAGGGAAGTAAAGGATCCAAGTACGATCCAAGTACGATCCAAGTACGATCCAAGTACGATCCAAGTTCAAGAACTGATAATGAATATGACGGACCACTTTATGACCATGAAGTCAATGATGGATTCTTGTGGTTTTAAGAGTCGAATGAGGTTCCGCGAAAACTATGTCACTCCAGCACTTAAAGACAATACTATAGAGCGTAAATACCCCAACGAGCCCAACCATCCAAGACAGATGTATCGGCTCACCAAACAGGCGTTGGAATGGAAAAAATCTCATGAGGATTAAAGCAAATACGCCTAAAGGTGGCTACTGGCCACCTTTAGACGCATAACCTTGTCTTAATATCAGTTTGGAAATGCAAGAACAGCTCAATACGGAGGAACTTCTCCTGAAGTTAGAACGATTAAGCCGTGAGAATGAGAGGCTGAAAGGCATCCTCTTAGCACATGGTATTAGTTATGAACAAAATTCTTTGCCGAAAGACGAAAAGGTCTGTACAGTACCCCCTAATACTGGCAATCATGTTTTACTGAGTAAAGAGCAAATTCTGCAGCAACGGAAGGATTTGTTCCGAAGTCTGTTTAAAGGCCGTGAAGATGTGTTTGCGCTTAGGTGGGAAAGTCGGGATAGGAGCAAATCCGGTTACATGCCAGCATGTTCCAACCGTTGGACTACTCTTTGTGATAGAAAGAAAAACAAATGCGCCAGTTGCTCAAACCGTCAATTCGTTTCTTTGGGTGACACCGAGATTGAAAAGCACTTGCGTGGTGTGGATGAGTGGGGAAAACCTTTCACTATTGGAATCTATGCCATTTTGACCGATGATACTTGTAATTTCCTTTGTACTGATTTTGATGACAAGAGTTGCGAGCATGGCTA
>RRZU010119393.1_pt1 | contig 10318 bp, 5 predicted proteins | sample 2165561 | NCBI WGS metagenome assembly RRZU01 (sample SAMN10456909, study PRJNA506462) | wastewater metagenome | isolation source: wastewater sludge | place: USA: Moscow, Idaho | reverse complement strand
CAGCAAGAACAGGAAGAAACCCTAGAACAGGAGAAGAAGTAGCAATACTAGCTAAAAAAGTAGTTAAGTTCAAAGCAGGAAAAACTCTTGCTGATAAAGTAGATTCTAAATAAGGATTAAAATCTGAAACAAGTTTCTAATAGAATTTAGGAACTTGTTTTTTTAATATGAGATTAAAATAAGAGGTTAATTGGGGGAGAAAGAGAAATGGATTGGTTTAAGATTGCAGTAGTAATTCTAGCTATAGGGAAAGTTATAGATTGGGTAATAGCTTTCAAAAGGTACAAAAGAAATAGAGGATTTAAAAGTCATAAGTACATTAGGAAATAAGGAAAAAATATTTTTAGAACTTTTAAATTAAAAAAATTAAGAAAAATCTAGCAAAATCAGAATAAGAAAGGCTATAATAGGAAAAATATAATAAAAAAAATTTAACTTGTTTTATAGTATATCAATTTTTATAAGAAGGAGGATTAATTAGTGAAAAGAAAACTGCTTATGCTTATATTTGTACTAAATATATTTATTACAAATATATATTGTAACAATGATAACTCAATCTCTTTAACTGCTGAGGAGAAAAGCTATATTCATACAAGAAAACCGATAAAACTTGTTGTTGATCCTGATTGGTATCCTTATGAAAAAATTGATGAGAATGGATTGCATCAAGGGATTGTCTCAGACTTACTATCCTTGATTTCCAAAAGAACAGGCCTTAAATTTGAACTTATAAAAACAAAAGATTGGGATGAGTCTATTTTAAAAGCTAAAAATAAAGAAGCTGATGTTATTAGTTTATTAAATGAAACAGAAGAAAGAAATAAGTGGTTGCTATTTTCTAATCCATATTATTCTGACCCAAATGTCATTATCACAAGAGAAGAGCATGATTATGTCGCAAATTTATCTAGACTGTCAAATGAAACCATTGTACTGCCCAAAGGAACAAGTATTGAAGAACGTGTCCGTAAAGATTATCCAATGTTAAAGATATTACTAGTTGATTCTGAAGCTAAGGCAATTGAAATGGTTGATAAAAAGAAAGCTGACTTAACTTTACGTTCTTTGACGATGGCTGCTTATATCATAAAGAATGATGGATATTTCAATTTAAAAATTGCTGGGGAAGTTCCAGAATATAAGAATAATCTTAGAATAGGAATTGTTGATAAAAATGATCTATTATTAAAGTCTATTTTAGATAAAGGAATTGCAACAATATCTCAGCAAGAAATACAGACAGCAATAAATAATCATATATCATTAAAAGTACAGTTAGGATTTGATTATAAGTTATTCATAATTATATTTGGAGCATTTTCACTAGTTTTGATAATTATCTTGTACAAAAACAAAAAAATACAAGACTTAAATAATAGCTTAAAATTAAAGCAACAAGAGATTTCTATAACTAGTGAGAAACTTTTTGAAAAAGATATTCTCCATCAAACAATTTTAAATACATCTCCAGATGCCATTATACTTAGTAATTTAAGTGGAGAAATTCTTATGGCTTCTCCAGCTACTAAAAAGTTGTTACAAATTAATGATAGTGAATCTATAATAGGAAAGTGTTTAGAAGAATTTATCGATTCAAGTGAAATTGATAGAATGTATTCTAACTTTAATAAATTAAATGAAAAACAAAACAATTATGCAAATAAATATACTTGCATGACAACTAAAAAAAATGAAATTGCAATTGAAGTAAATAGTGAACTAGTTCTAAATGAATTTGGAGAATCTACAAAAGTAGTCTCTATTATTAGAGATATTTCTGATAGATATGCAATGGAACAAGAATTAATAATAAACGAAACAAAATATAAGAAAATTGCTACAGAACTAGAAGTAATCAATAAAAAACTAAAAGAAACTGCTATTATTGATAGTTTAACAGGAGTATATAACAGATACTATTTTGATGAAAAATTATCATTCTTAATGGAATCATCCTTAACATTTAGGTCTCCACTATCATTAATATTACTTGACTTAGATCATTTCAAAGCTGTCAATGACACTTATGGACATAAAGCTGGCGATAAAGTATTGATTGAAGTGGCGAATACTATTAATAATTTAATTGATGAAGCTAATGTTTTTGCACGTTGGGGAGGAGAAGAGTTTATTGTTCTTATGCCAATGACAAATCTTAAAGATGCTCAAAACTTTGCTGAAAAGATAAGACATACATTAGAATGTATAGACCATTTAGGAGTCGGAACAGTAACTGTAAGTATTGGTGTTTCTACGTGGGATTACATAGAATCATCTGAGCAGTGGTTCAAACGTGCAGATGACTATTTATATAAGGCTAAAAATAAAGGTAGAAATTGTGTAATGACCTCTGAAGAAACCCAAAAGATAAATTATAGCTTTATTTCATGGTCTGATGAATGGTTATGTAATAATGATGATATTAACATTCAACATAAAGAACTATTAAATTTATCTAATAAGTTAATTTCTTCAATTATGGGTGATTATATGGAAAATGATGTTGATTTATCAATTAAAAATCTATTAGAACATATTTCTTACCATTTTAATTTTGAAGAAAAGTTTTTAAATGATGTATCATATTTGGAAGCTAACAATCACAAAGAAAAACATGATATTCTTATAGGAAAAGCAAAAGAACTATTCAAATCAAGTTCAAAAAAAAATATGCTAGAAGATACAATAAGATTCATTATCAATGATGTTATTATAAATCATTTAATACATGAAGATAGTAAATTCTTTCAATATATTGATAATGAAAACAGTTCTATTGTAAAAAAATGAGGAAATTTTTATAATCAATGGGTTAAAGCTTATTCATTTGTAAGTTTTTCTTGCCAAGAAATTCTTTTTTTCTGGGTAGCTTTAATTCCTAAACCACTGAGAAGAATTTTTCAGTTTTTATTGATATTTCTGGAGTAAATCCCATAATGCCTAACTATTTTTAAATTTTTAGGATGAATGTGAGTAATAAGTCTACCAATAACATCAATTGCAGGAAGAGTAATATACTCTTTCTTTTTTGTTTTCAGATTATTAAAAAAAATGTAACTTTATCATTTTCAGTATTAGTAGTTTTGTATTCAGAAAGATATAGATAACAAGGGATATTTGCTGATAAAAAAGTCTAAGTATTATGAAGGTAAAGTAAAAATAAAATGACTTTGTGGCTTGCTAATAACTTTCTTTAGATTTCATTTTCTGTTTCTAAATTCAAAACTCTTTTTTCATTAATTAATATTATAGTTAAAGCATCCTAAAAAAGGACAAAATGATTCAAAATAAATAAAAAAATAGTTGACTTTTTTTTAAAACAGATGTATATTTATTTTATAAAAACGTTTTTACAATTAATTTTATTATTACCTGAATTGATTACTAGACCACTTATATTAGTTCCATTTTATACTATATTATAAATAAATTAGTTAGTACCTATGAAATGAACAATAAAAAGAACTTCACATGGAAACTTTTAGATATATTTTATAAGGATTTGCTAGTGATAAGCTATGTATGAAGCAAGTATTTTAATAAATGAAGATTTGTTATTAAGAATTGGTTATTTATATTTTTTTAACTATCTATAAAAACGTTTTTACAATTATATAGGAGGTTTAAAATGAAAAAAATTTTAGGAATTGTCTTAATGTTAATGTCGTTTGCTGTTTATAGTGCTCCTGCAACATTAAAAGTTTGGATTATGCCAAACAGTGCTGCACCAAAAACAGACTTAGAAAAAATTACTGCAGATTACACTAAAAAAACAGGTGTTAAAGTAGAAGTTACTGTGCTTGATTGGGGTTCAGCTTGGACTAAAATAACTACAGCAGCAACTAGTGGAATAGGTCCTGATGTAATCCAACTAGGAACTACTTGGGTTCCTACATTAGCAGCTATGGATGCACTAGTTGATTTAAACTCATCTTTACCTGCAGGAACAGATAAAAAATTCTTACCAGCAGCGTATGCTTACTCTAAAATGGTAGGATCAAAAGAGATTGTTACTTTGCCATGGTTTTCTGATGTAAGACCATTTTATTATAGAAAAGACGTTTTCAAACAAGCAGGACTTGATCCTAAACAAGTTTTTGCTTCATGGGCTAATTTAAAAGCAGCAACAAAAAAAATTAAAGGAATGAAAATAAACGGGAAAGAAATAGCTCCAATAGGATTTCCAGGGAAAAATGACTGGAATGTACCACATTTCATGGCTCCATTCATATGGGGAGCTGGGGGAGATTTCCTTTCAAAAGATGGGAAAAATGTACTTATAGCCTCTGATAAATCTGTAAAAGGTGTAGAATACTATGCAAGTTTTGTAATAGAAGGTTTAATGCCTAAAAAATACTTAGAAAAAAACTCATCTGAAGTAGAATCTAAGTTTAGAGCTGGAGAGATTGCTATATTCTCTACAGGTCCATGGATAACTAAAGATATTGACAAGGCTGTCGCTGGGAAAGGGAATAAAGGAGAAGTTCTTGATAAAGTTGGAGTTGCACTTCCACCAGCTGGTCCTTCAGGAAGATATACATTCTTTGGTGGTTCTAGTCTTGGAGTATTCAAATCAACAAAACATAAAAAAGAAGCTGTTGAATTAGTAAAATTCCTAACTACAGAAACAAAAGCAGCATCTGCATATGCAGAAGTAACAGGAAATTATCCTCCATTACTAGCAGCAGCAAATACTCCTTACATCACAAAAAATGAAGGAAGAATGGTAATAAAAGAAGCTACTAAATTTGGTAGAGCATATACAGTTGTTCCAACATGGGGTCCAATGGAAACAATTTTATCAAAAAGATTGGGAGCAGTATGGGATGTTGTTGCAGGAATTTCTAAACCATACAATAAAGCAAATATGGTAAAAGAATTAAAAGCAGCAGAAAAAGAAATGAAAACAATTATTAGTCAAATGTAATATTTAGTTTTGGCGATGCAATTATGCATCGCCAAGTATTAAAAATAAGGATGTGAGCATAGTGAAAAAAGTTATGAATAAATATGGTTTTGCATACATGATGTTGTTGCCAGCAATTTTGGCTTTAGTTATCGTGCAATTAATACCAAATATTCAAGGGCTTTATATATCATTTTTAAAGCTAAATCAGTTTACTTTCAAAAAATTTTTAAAAGCTCCTTTTGTAGGACTTCAAAACTACTATGATGTCTTAATAAATCCTGACAGCATAATAAGAGCAGGACTTTTTGAATCTATAAGAAATAGTGTTATTTTTACAGTAGTAATGTTACTTGCAACAATTGTGTTTGGATTAGTATTAGCTCTTATTTTAAATCAAGAATTTAAAGGAAGAAGTCTTGCTAGAACTTTACTATTACTACCTTGGGTTGTACCTACATATATTGTTGGTTTATTAGCAGGATTTATGTGGGGATATGAAGGTATTATTAATAGAATTTTAGTAGATTTTTTACATATATTACCTGAGCCTATATATTGGAAATCAGGTTCTCTAGCATTATTTACAATAATAGTAACTACTTTGTGGAGATTTTTCCCTATGACGATGCTTATGTATTTAGCAGCACTGCAAGGGATACCTAAAGATTTTTATGAAGCTGCTGATATTGATGGTGCTTCAGCTTTTCAAAAATTTAGATATATAACTTTACCTACATTAAAGCCTGTTACAGCAATGATGGTATTATTTGGACTTATTCAACATGTGTATTCGTTTAATATAGCTTCAATGATGTTTGGAAATGGAGCCGGTTATCCAGGAGAATGGGGAGATTTAGTTATGACGAATCTTAATAGAAACTCTTTTGCTTTAATGCAATATGGAACAGGTGGAGCAGCTTCAGTAATATTAATGTTCTTTGTAATACTTTTTGTAGGAGTTTGGCTAAAAGTATTTAAAGACTCAATAACAATAGAATAATATTAGGAGGCGAATAAAATGGAACATAAAACTATAAAAAAAATAAAAAAGACTGCATCATTAGTATTTCTTTGGGCAATAATAATAGTAGTACTATTTCCTATTGTATACATGGTGTTATTGTCAGGAGCAGATAGTCAAAATATTGCAGCAGGTAGAGAATTTGATGATTTGACTCATTTTGGAAGAAATTATGTAGAAATGCAAACAAATATAAACTTTTTTGGTTACTTTAAAAATAGTGTTGTTATAGTTGGAATATCAACATTAATATCATTAACTTTGGCAACTTGTGCAGGATATGCTTTAGCAAGATATAAATTTCCTGGATCAAATCTGTTTGGATTAACAATGTTAGGAACTCAACTTATACCGCCTACAATGACATTAATTCCTATGTATCTTATATTCATTGCTATTCAGAATTATTTGGGAATTCAATTTGTTGATAGTTATAAAGGAATGATAATTCCCTATGTTGCAATTTTTACACCTGCAAGTATTTGGATAATCAGAGGATTCTTTGCAACTATCCCTGTGGAGCTTGAAGAAGCAGCAAGAATAGATGGATGTAGTAAATTTCAGGCTTTTTATAAAATCATATTACCATTATCTTTGCCAGGGATACTTGCAACAGGAATTTCAACTTTTCTTGCAGGATGGGATGAACTTATGATTGCCAGTGTACTTACAACTACAGCAACTTACCAAACTATTCCTGTAGGGATAAGATTGTTTATAGGAAATATGCAAAATAGATATGATTTAACAATGGCAGCGTCTGTAGTAACAACATTACCTGTTTTAATAATATTCTTTTTATTACAAAAACATTTTATACAAGGAATGACTGCAGGAGCAGTAAAAGGATAGTAAGAGTAAAGAAATAAGTAAATGTTCTAAGAAATAAGGAGTGAATGAAATGAAAACTAATATAAATAGTTTTGGACGAGATTTATTTAAGAAAATATTGCTACTATTGATAATTCCTTTACTGGTTTTAACTTTATTAATACTTGTAAATACAGTTTTAACTATCAATAAAAACGTTTTTACAATAAATAAGAGTATTGCTAGTGGGCTAGAAAATACAATTAAAGCAAATTTACAAAATATAAATGTAATTGCAGATATAGTAGCTGAAAATAAAATGGTTCAAGCTAAAAGTTATATTGAAGCAGCTCCTCTCTTAGAACAAATTATTAATAAAAATGAATTAATTAGTTTAATAAGCATTATGGAACCTTCTACTACTGGAGAGCAATCAGAAGGGTATAAAACATCTGGTTCAACAAATGAAATGCCCCTAGGAGATTATTATAAGAGAAGTATGAAGGGAGAAACTGTATTTTCAGAAGGGATTTACTCTAAAGATCTGCAAAAGAATGTAACTCTTATTTCAAAGCCTTTTTATCAAATTAATTTTTTAGGAGTTAAAAGCGATAAACCAGTAGGATCCGTTGTATTTAATTTAAACTTAAACTATTTTAAAACTCTTATTGAAAATAAAGAACTAGGTAAAAAAGGTTTTGCCTTTATTATTGATAAGAATGGGAAAACATTAATTCATCCAAATAAAGAGATTGAAGAAAAAATGGAAGATTTATCAGCACTTAAACCTGTAAAACTATTAAAAGAGGGAAAAACAGGAACTGTCACATATTCTGTAGGGAAAAGAAGCTATATTGCAACTTTTACAAAAGATTCTCTTACAGGATGGGGAATAGTTGTTCAACAAGAAGTAACAGAAGCGTATGCTGATTTAATCAAAATATTTATAGTATTAACTGTAATCATGGTTCTAACTTTAATTGTTGGAGCATATTTTGCAAAATCAATGTCAAAAAAAGCTACATTACCGCTAGTAGAGTTGAAAGAAAATATGAATATTGTGGAACAAGGAAACTTGGATATAAACATTTCAGAAAAATTATTGCAAAGAAAAGATGAATTTGGATTTCTAGCTCATGGATTTTTTAATATGATAAATTCCATAAAAGATATGATTAATACAACAGAAACGAATCTCTCTTTATTAAAGGGAACTTCAAAAAATCTTTATGAAATAGGGATGACTAATTCGGAAACAATGGAAGAAATTTCTGTAGGAGCTAAAACTTTACTTGAAAACTCACATACAAATGTGGCGGCAACCAATGAAAGTATAAAAACCATAGAGGAACTTGCAAAAGGTTCTTCAATTATAAGTGAAAACACGATGGAATTAAAAAATATAGTTGAAAAAAACTCTGAAATAGCCATAACAGGCTATGAAATGATGGATAAAACTTCTTTGGCAATAAATACAACATTTTTATCTCTTAAAGATGTTCATAATAATATGAATGATTTAGGGAAGTCTGCAGATAATATTGGCGGAATTATTACAGCAATAAAAGGAATTTCTGAACAAACAAATTTACTTGCTCTAAACGCTGCTATTGAAGCAGCAAGAGCAGGAGAAGCTGGTAGAGGATTTGCAGTAGTTGCAGATGAAATAAGAAAATTATCTTCTCAAACTAATGATTCAGCAGAAAAGATAACTGATATAGTTCTAAAAATACAAACACATGTAAAAAATACCGTGAAGATATTCGAATCAAATACGAAAAATTTGGATGATGTAATTAAGAATACAGAAATAACTAAAGAACAAATATTTAAAATTGTTAGTGACTCAAGAATAGCAATAGACTCTGTAAAATCAAACCTTGAAATGACAGAGATTGGAGCTAGTTCTTCTGAAGAACTTTTAGCAGCAATAACAGAGATGTCTTTTACAATAAATGAAACAAAAAATATTGCAGAGATTATCTCCAATGAAATAGACAAACAAGCAAATAATAATAAAAAGGTAGAAGAGATGACAATAGAACTTAACAAAATGTCGGTTCAAATGGAAGATGTAATCTCAAATTTCAAATCATCTTCAAAAGAAGCGGAAGAAAAAGTTCCAGAAATTATAGAAATAGTGGTAGACGAAACTGGTGGTCTTTGTTATTAGAATTTAACTCATTCAAAATTGAGAGAGGAATAAAATGAAAAAACTTTTTACATTAATAATGTTTATATTATCTTCTTTAATGTTTGGTATAGAAATAAAAGTAAACAATATTTCAACTATATTGCCAAACAAAATAGATGTTAATAACTTTTCAAAAGCTTTAAATGTAAATAAAAACGAAGAAGGTTCATTGACATTAAAAGAAAATTCAAAACTTACTTATAATCTTAAAGTTAAGAAAAGCGGAGTTTATAAAATAATGCTCAATGTTACAGGTGAAGAAAATAGTTCTTTAAGTATAGGAGAAAATATTGTTCCAAAATATAAGGCAAAATATGTCTTTAAATCTTCTATTAATGAACCTGAACTTGTTGAAATAGTTACTTATTTAGATGAAAATTCAAAATTTTTAGATATTTCTTTGGAAAAAGGACAAATTAATTTGGGAGATATAATAATCTCTTACTTTGATAATGCAGGAATAATTGGAATGGAAGGAACTTACTCTTTTGCAGATAAAAGCATTAATTTGTTAGGAGAAAATATATTTACTCTAGTACCTGTTGGTAAAGGTTTTTACAAAATGATAATGTTAAACAAAAATTCTGTACTTGAGGAAAACTCAGATGGGAATCTTCAAAATTCATCTTGGATGAATGAAGATAATCAAGTATGGAAAATCTATAAAGATAAAAATTCTAACTATTTATTTATAAATAAATCAAGCGAAAAAGCTATAACTAAGGGTTTAAAAGGGTTGGGAATAAGCGAAAATAAACAGCTAAAAACTCAATATCTTTCGTTAAAAAAAGAAAAAAATATTGAAATGAATACTGAAAATAAAGAGTGGAAAATGGTATGGAACGATGAATTCGAAGTGAACGGATTACCTGATTCCCAAAAATGGAGCTTTGATGTAAGAGCACCAGGATGGGTAAACGATGAATTACAAAGCTATACAGATAGTAAATTGGAAAATTGTAGAGTTGAGAATGGGAAACTTATAATAGAAGCAAGAAAAGATGGGAACGATTATACTTCAGCAAGAATAAAAACAGAAGGAAAAGGCGACTGGCTTTATGGGAAAATTGTTGTTAGAGCAAAAATTCCAAAAGGTAGAGGTGTTTGGCCTGCAATTTGGATGATGCCTACTGATAATAAATACGGTTCATGGCCTAATTCTGGAGAGATAGATACTATGGAATATGTGGGACACGAACCCGGAGTAATTCACGCTTCTATGCATTCAAAAGATAATAACTTCATGAACGGCAAAATGAGAACAGATAGCAAATATATAGCTAAGGTAGAAGATGATTTTCATGATTATATTCTCGATTGGAATGAAAATGGAATAACAATTTATGTAGACGATATAGTAATCGGATCTTGGAAAACAGAT
>RRZU010092771.1_pt1 | contig 10318 bp, 11 predicted proteins | sample 2165561 | NCBI WGS metagenome assembly RRZU01 (sample SAMN10456909, study PRJNA506462) | wastewater metagenome | isolation source: wastewater sludge | place: USA: Moscow, Idaho | reverse complement strand
CATTGATCTCACTCACGCGAGCAACCCCTTCATCTCGTGGATCGGTGTGGCGGACAGCGCGGCGGCCTCGGCGGCTTGAGCGGCAGCCCTACGTGCCTTGCCGGTCAGCTTGTGGTTCGCAGCCACCTGCTTACGCAGCTCAAGGATCGAATGGATGAGCATCTCGGGGCGCGGCGGGCAGCCGGGCAAGTAGATGTCCACCGGGACGATGTGATCCGCACCCTGAACAATGGCGTAGTTGTTGAACATGCCGCCCGAGGATGCACACACACCCATGGAGATGACCCACTTGGGATCGGCCATCTGATCGTAGATATCGCGAACCACCGGAGCCATCTTCTGGCTTACACGGCCGGAGATGATCATCATGTCCGCTTGGCGCGGTGAGGCACGAAAAACTTCCATGCCGAAGCGCGATCCATCAAAACGTGGCGTACCAAACGCCATCATCTCGATGGCGCAGCAGGCCAGACCCATCGTTACGGGCCACTCCGAGCGAGTGAGAGACCAATTGACGACACCTTCGACCGTGGTCAGGAAGATGCCCTGTTCCCCATTTTCATGGCGTGCCATGTGTTCCTCCTAGTCCCATTCCAAACCACCGCGGCGCCATTCATAAATGAAAGGCACGGTGATGAGGAAAATAAACGTCAGCATGGCGATCATTCCGAACAGACCCAGCGCCTCGAAGGAGACCGCCCACGGGTAAAGGAAAACCACCTCGATATCGAAGATGATGAAGGTCATGGCGGTCAGGTAGTACTTAACCGGGAAGCGACCAGCACCTCCTGCACTGGGAGTTGCCTCCACACCACACTCATAATTTTCCAGCTTGACGCGGTTGTACCTATTGGGGCTGAGGATCGCACTCAGCACGAGGCCAACGACGGCCAGAACCAGTGCGGCGATAATCATCACCAGCAACGGAGCGTATGCATTCACCGGATCTCCACCTGCTCTCTCACATTCGGATAGTTTCGCATTCCAGAGGTATGCGGATTTGATTCGCGTGCGGCCACAAGGCCGGAATTCTCTCTTCGCGGTATTCGTTTCATGCTCGCGGCACCGCCTTTGCCGTGGAAGCAATGAGCCGATCCATCCAGTCGCCATCGCTGCGGTCATAGCAGTCGGACAACAACTTCATGACGAGCCGCATAAGTACCGGACGAGGCAGCCCGTACTTGACACACAGGTGCATGATCTCTGGCCGCTCGATGAGTGAAGCGAAAACGCGGCCGAGGGAGTAGTAGCCTCCCAGTTCCTCCGACATCGCTTTGGGGTAGAGCGTCAGTGCTGCTTCCTGCCCGGTGCGGGTGGGGCGTGAAAGCGCCTGCGCAAGGGCATCGGCGGCCATGCGGCCCGATTGGAGGGCGTAGGCAATTCCTTCGCCGTTGAACGGCGAGACCATACCGCCCGCGTCTCCCACAAGCAGGAGACCGTCGGCGTAGTGAGGCGTGCGGTTGAAGGCCATCGGGAGCGCTGCTCCACGGAGCTTGCCACGCTGGTTCTCCGGGGTGAATCCCCATTCCTCGGGAACGTTTTTCATCCAGTTCTCGAACATCTTGCGATAGTCAAGGCCGGAGGGCTTGGCAGTGGAGGAGAGTGATCCCAGCCCCACGTTGACGAGACCATCACCGACGGCGAAGATCCATCCGTAGCCGGGCATGAGATCGGATTTTCCGGGCTCGCCTTCCCACAGTTCTAGGTGGGATTCCATCATGAGATCGGTTGCCCGCGGGGACTCAAAATAAACACGGTGTGCAACGCCCATGGGGCGATTGAATTTCTTTTCGCGCCCTACCGAGGTTGCCAAACGGGCGGAGACACCGCCGGCGTCGACGACGTATTGTGCCCGATATTCACGCACTTCCTTTGTGCGGGAATCCCGTGCCGTCACTCCGATGACGCGATCGGTGCGCGGGTGGCGAATAGCGCCGGTGACGGTGATACCTTCGACCAGCCGCGCACCACTGCGCTGGGCGTGACGAATGAGTGCCTCGTCAAGAACCATGCGGGGGGCGGCCAGGCCGTAGTTTGGCATGGATTGCAATTCGGGCCAGGGCACCTCGACGCAGTGTCCGCCACCGTAGGTGCGCAGACCGTAATTGCGGGCCCAGCCAGTGGTATCCACTCCCATACGGATAAGTTCGGCGACCGCCCGTGGCGTTAGTCCGTCACCACAAATTTTGTCACGAGGGAACGTGGCCTTTTCAAGAACGAGGACGTCCAGACCAGTCAAAGCGAGGTAATGGGCCGTTGATGCACCAGCAGGTCCACCACCAACGACGATGACGTCAGCATCGGTCGCCATCTCGCCTCCGTTCCACGCATGAATTTTCACAGTTTCTTTACTGTGGCATACCCAGCCATCCTACGTCCCGTAAACGAGGGAAGAGAAACGAAAAAGCCCATCTTTACGCAAGTCTTTCCTTGCGAAATAGGCGATATGATGGAGAATGGCGGTTGCGTATGGGAGTAGAGGAGCCTACGTGACCAACCCCTCAAGTCATCCTTGATGACTGGTCACGTCAGCTGCTCAGATCGCGGGACGCGTAGCCCGGTGAAGGGCCACGATCCCACCGGCAAGATTGCGATAAGCAACCTTCTGCCACCCGGCATCTTGGATACGGCAGGCGAGAGCGTCCTGAGCAGGCCAATCAATGATTGATTCGGCGAGATAGTCATAGGCGACGTCGTCGGACGAAAAAAGCTGACTAAGGGCCGGCATGACAGTCCCAAGATACAAGTTGTATGCAGCCCGGAAAGGTGCCCACGTGGGACGAGAGAATTCGGCGACGACGAGGTGGCCACCCGGCTTCGTGACGCGCAGCATCTCTCGCATCGCCAAGTCTGGATCATGAACGTTGCGCAAGCCGTAAGAAATAGTGGTGACATCGAAGGTTTCGTCCGCAAACGGCAACGCCATCGCGTCACCGGCCACGAACGTCAGGTAGGGGTATCGGCGCTTTCCTTCGGCAAGCATGCCCTGGGAAAAATCACAGGCGACGACGTCGGCGCCCTTAGCTGCGTACGCAGCCGACGACGTTCCGGTTCCCGCAGCCAAATCCAACACTTTGAGACCGGGTTTCGCATCAATAGCAACAGACACCGCTTCACGCCACACCCGCACCTGACCCATTGTCATGAGATCGTTCATGATGTCGTACCGTGCGGCGACTTCGTCAAACATTCCCGCAACATCAGATGGCTTCTTCTTCAAGGTGGCGCGCTTGCTCATGAAGAGTATTCAACCACGCAAACGAGCCGGATGTACTTAACGGCCACTGCGTAGTGCTCTGGAATAGCGAGGGCTCGCTGCAGGAGAGAAACAGTTCCCTCTCACGGCGAACATTTCCTCTTACAGGCAAAAGGTGTGGGAGACGTGGAATAGAGTATGGATTCAGAGGTTGCGCCGGTAGGCCACGGCCGGTTGGCACAGCCTCATCAAGCAACGAAGGAGAATCCTCATGAGTTGGCAACCACTGATGTATATACCCCGCGCAACTCGCATGAGAGGCCGGACCTGGCTGGTTGCCCTGCTCTCCCCCTTTGTCGCGCTTTTTGCCAGCTACCTTGTGGCGCTACTCTCCCTTACTTTTGGTCCGTCGTTAGAGCAGCTAACACGGGCCTTGGGGGAGGAAAATCCCCTACTTCCCACGGCTCTCCCCGGCTTCATTGATGGTGGGCCCAGCATGGCTATCTCAGCTTTGATACTCACCTTGCTCGCTTTGGCGGCGCCCATATCTCTCACCATCACGTTACATTCTGATCTCGGATTCCCGTTATCGCTGCAGGCAGCCATCTGGGTTGTCCCCCTTACTCTGACACTGGTCGCAGCGCTCGTCGTATTCCTCCTTCACCGCAAAGAATGCCGCGGAATTTCACAAGCTGGATTCATGGTGGCTTTCCCAGCACTACTGTCCGGGATGATCCTGGCTGCTGGAGCCGGGGTAGTATCCCTGTTCACCACCACAACAACGAGTGCGTCATCAGAAATTCTCTCGTTACTTGGAGTGGGCCTCACATTTGAGACATCCACAAGCATCGACGCCACCTGGCTCATTGTTGGGGCCTTCGCACTCGGGTTCTTCCCTGCCGCACTGGCTCGACTGAACGCCATTCGCCCGCGCCGCTCCACCTACGTCTATACCTCGCTACCGAGTCACGCGCACGCCTTTGGCCATGCCCTGCGCACCAGTGTCACGGTACTTGTGGGGGCAGCGCTCGCTACCGGCCTCTACATGGCCGTATACGTACTCCTCAAGCTCGACGGCGTCCCCGCCGCCGCCCTGTTCTACAGCCTTCCGTTCCTCATCAATATTGGTATCGCCTGTATTTTTGGAGCCATTGGCGGACTGGGAGTAGTAACCATGGATATACCCTCAGGCTTTGGAGGAAGTACTCCCGGAAATGCCGAGAATGAGAGTACGCGAGCACTCATTTTCGAGGGGGCACCGTGGACCATATGGATCATGGTTGTCTTCGTTGTTTCCGCCTTTGTTCTGGGTGCCATCTACTGGGGACGAACCCGTGATCCACGTACCGAGCACGGTATTCTGTCGTGGCTGGCCCTTCCGGTTTCCTTGACCACCGCAGGATTGGTGGCGATGACCCTCAACATGTTTGTCATGAGCGGTTCCGCTTTCCGGGAAACCATCGGCGCCACGGTTCGGCTGTCTTGGCTGAATATTCTGTGGATCATTGGGATCGGAATTCTCATGGAGATCATCTCTCGGCTCGCAGGATCCAGGGGGCCTGCGAGCCCAGAACAACTCGTTCCCGGTATCTACCAGGGGCCTGGGCAAATACCATCGGGCGGGGTTATGCCGAGGCAAGCACCCTACGGCGGCTCCCCCACCATCCCGGCTCCTACCTATTCATCGGGCGCTACCGGAACCGCGAGCACTCCTCCCACTATCCCGTTCAACTGACGTAAGGCACGTATACAACATGACTGACTTTCCTGCTCTTCCACAGCCCGTCTCTGACCTTTTCGATCCCGAACAGTGGCGCGATGTGCCCGGATTCGATTTTCAGGACATCACCTACCATCGTGGAGTCCAGCGGGAGAGGGATGAAGCAGGAAACGTTGTGTCGTACCACGACATCCCGGTGGTCCGCATCGCCTTCGATAGGCCTGAGGTGCGCAACGCATTTCGTCCCGAGACAGTCGATGAGCTCTACCAGGCACTCGACCATGCACGGCTAACAGGAGATGTTGGCTCAGTCATCCTCACGGGCAATGGACCCTCACCCAAGGATGGCGGCTGGGCGTTCTGCTCCGGTGGAGACCAACGTGTGCGCGGCCGTGATGGCTACCGCTATTCCAAAGATGGCGAGCCCGATCCGGTTCGCGCGGGGCGCCTCCATATTCTTGAAGTGCAGCGCCTTATCCGCTCCATGCCGAAGGTTGTTATCGCGGCAATCCCCGGATGGTCTACGGGTGGTGGGCATTCCCTCGGCGTGGTATGTGACCTTGCCGTCGCCTCACGAGAGCATGCACGTTTCAAACAGGTGGATGCCAACGTGGGCTCCTTCGATGCCGGTTACGGTTCACAGTTACTCGCCCGCCAGGTTGGGGATCGTCGCGCACGAGAAATCTTCTTCCTCGCTCGGGAATACTCCGCCGCTCAAGCGGAGTCCTGGGGAGCCATCAATGAAGCTGTCACCCACTCGGAGGTGGAGAAGCGCGCGCTGGAGTACGCCCAGATCATCGCGACAAAGTCACCCCAAGCAATCCGGATGCTCAAGTTCACTTTCAATGCGCTCGATGAGGGTATCGCCGGCATGCAGGCCTTCGCCGGTGAGGCCACACGATTGGCTTATATGACGGACGAAGCCCGTGAAGGCCGCGACTCCTTCCTAGAACGGCGTCACCCCGACTGGTCAACCTTCCCTTACTACGTCTAGTCACTCACGTATCGGTATGCTCACACCCCATCTCTTCACTGGCACAGTTGATGAGCTCTCCAACGCCATCGGGCTCATTCTTGGAGATATCCCCTCAGCCACAAGCACGCCCTTACTAGGAAATGGGCGCTCGCCCATAGGCCACATTTTAGCCAGCCAACAGCTTTCACCGAACAATCAGGCGTTACCCCAAGCTGGATCATCAAGCTCCCCATCACCCCAAGCACTCATCCCTGTAGGCCCCGCCGAAGAAGCCTCTGCCCAATACGCCGTGGATTGCGGTATCTATGATGATTTGCCTCCGGATACCGCGCTACTTATGCGCACCTCCGGTTCCTCCTCGGGAGTCGGCAAGACAGTAGTGATCTCTCGCCACTCTCTCGTGGCATCAGCAAACGCCACCCACGCGGCTCTCGGCGGGCCAGGGCATTGGGTCTGTGCGCTACCCACACACCACATCGCGGGTTTTCACACAGTATTTCGCGCAGCACTCGCCGGTACCCGTGCTATTTCCGCGGGTCGTGGAACCCCTCTGGAGTTAGCTTCAGCAGCCGAAGAATTGGCCGGTGAACCCGCCTATCTTTCGCTGGTTCCCACCCAACTACGCCGCCTCCTTGATTCTCCCTACGTGGACCAGGCGCGGTCTTTCTCCGCTATTTTGCTCGGAGGAGCGGCGGCAACGCCAGAGCTCCTCCGCCGCTCTCGCCAGGCGGGGCTTCACATCGTCACCACCTATGGCATGACGGAAACCTGTGGCGGCTGCGTGTACAACGGAGTGCCGATTGGCGATACCCAACTCAGCCTCGGAGATCATGGGCAAATAACCATTCGTGGCAGCGTTGTTGCCACCGGTTACCTCACCTCATCCCTTTCCAAAACCATGAGTGGATCAATCTCCACCACGAGACTGTCCGCTCAAGGGTCCTTACATCACCCCGGCATCCTCGAGTCATTTGACGGCTCGTTTATCACCCAGGACTCGGGCCGTTGGAGCGACAAGAAGCTCGAGATTCTCGGGCGTCTCGACGCCGCTATCACCACCGGTGGCCTCACCGTTATCCCTGAAATCATCGAACGGGAGCTGGAAAAACTAGGGGCGGGCGAGTGCGTCGTCGTCGGAATTCCTGACAAACAGTGGGGGGAAATCGTCATCGCCCTGACCACCCATCCACTAGATAACCCAGCCATCCGACTCCGTGAGCACTTCGAAGCAGGATACGTGCCAAAGATCGTTCTGTCCCTCCAGGATCTCGGCCTCACATCACTGCCCTATTTAGAGTCCGGCAAGGTTGATCGCGTCGCCGCTGCCCGGCTTCTGCGCGAAAGTTGTAGGATCGTGCCTCGTGGCTAATGTCAAAGACTGGATTGAAGGGGCGCGCCTGCGCACGCTGCCCGCCGCCGTGGCTCCCGTACTGGCAGGGACGGGAATCGCGCTGTGGATGGATCACGGCAGTATCGTGCGAGCACTTCTCGCCGCTGCCGTGGCGCTTTTGTTCCAAATCGGCGTCAACTTCTCCAATGACTACTCGGATGGCATCCGTGGCACCGACGACGTCCGCACCGGCCCGCCTCGCCTCACAGGCGGGGGCAAAGCCACACCGCGTACTGTCAAACTAGCCGCCTTCACCTGCTTCGGATTAGGATGCGTGGCCGGACTCGCCCTCGTGGCCATCTCCGGCACCTGGTGGCTGCTCGTCGCCGGAGTGCTCTCCGTCGTCGCCGCGTGGTATTACACCGGAGGCAAGAAGCCCTATGGGTACATGGGGCTGGGCGAGATTTTCGTCTTCGTGTTCTTCGGACTCGTGGCCACCGTAGGAACCACCTATACCCAGGCCCTCCAGATGCCTTGGCAAGCGTGGCTCGCGGCCTGCTCAATCGGGCTGCTCGCCTGCGCACTGCTCATGGTCAACAATATCCGTGATATTCCTACCGACTCGGTGACGGGCAAAAACACCCAGGCGGTCAGGCTCGGCGACACCAAAGCACGCCTCGCCTACGACGCCATGCTCGTCCTCCCCTTCGTCTTCGCACTCGCCTACCTTCCCGCGCTCGGGTGGCCGCTACTCGTGTGTCTGCTCCCCGCCGCGGTGCTCACCGAGCGCAATATCCAACGAATCCACGGGTTGGGCAAGCAGCAGCGCGCCCATGGGCTTGCTCTCATTCCGGTGCTACGCGATACCGGTTTTATTGAACTTCTATACGCGCTCGGCCTCTTCGTAGCATTCGCGATTAGCTAACCAAATAACGTGTTATTACGAAGTCGTCTAGGATAGGGATATGGCCAGAATCGTGCCCATCGTACTTGCGGTCGCCCTGTGGATATACGCGATCATCGACTGTGCTCGCACAGATCGCTCCCTCATGCCCGGACGCCTCTCCAAGGGGGCGTGGCTGGCTCTCGTTATCGTGCTCCCGGTGTTGGGTTCAGCCCTGTGGCTGTGGCTCTCCTGGCAGATCAAGCATCCGTCCAGCGGTAGAAGCGGCACGGTGAGCACCGATTCCCTCTTCCAACGTAATCGCGGGCCACAACGCCCCTCCGGCCCCGTGGCCCCAGATGATGATCCGGAATTCCTACGCCGCCTCGAAGCCCAAAATCGCTTCAAAGAGTGGGAACGCGAGCAGCAACGAAAAAAGGAACAGAAGGATGAGGACGATAGCGACGAAGGCCGTCCCGTCATCTCTTAGTACTGCAGGTTCGATTAGGTCATCTTGTAGCCGTGTCTGGTTGACTGTAGCCACTAGCCACTAGCCACTAGCCACTAGCCACTAGCCACTAGCCGCACCTGCGGTTGACCAACCTGGCGGGCGTCGGCCTAGCGGTCGCCACTGTTCTCTTCGGCAACCGACGTTCCAGGAGTGACATCGCGGGCCTGGAGCAGTAACTCCGCTGCGGGTTCCGCGTAATCCACGCTAATGAGCTGCCTGCCCACAAAGGTCAAAGACGTAACCGAGCACAAAGAGCACTCCCGCCTGCGAGGATCGTGTGCCAGTGAACGCCCCTCAACAAAGCTGCGCATCGTCCAGATCGGAAGCTGATGGGACACCATAATGGCTTCCCCGCCCTCGGCCAGGGCCAGTGCACGGCGAATTGCCGCAGAAAAACGATCAACAATCTCCGTGTATGGTTCGCCCCAGGATGGCCGGAACGGATTGGCGTACCAGGGCCAGAAACGAGGCGAGGCAAGAATCCAACGATTCTTATTAACGTTCACGCCCTCAAAGTTGTTGCCCGCTTCGATAATGCGCTCATCGGTGAGAATGGGCAGCCCGGCTTGTTTGGCCACAGGGGTGGCCGTTTCACAGGCCCGTTCCAAGGGCGAGGCGATAACAACCCGCAGGTCTGCTCCCTGGAAATGATCGGCGACCTTCTGAGCCATCTGATGGCCAAGTGGCGTGAGGTGAAATCCTGGCTGACGCCCGTAGAGCTCGCCGCTAGGGTTATCCACTTCACCGTGACGCACAAGATGAATCGTCGTAATCTCGCTCATGTGTTTGTCCCTGTCTGTTTGTCCGTCACGCGGCGGTAAATCGTCGTCGAAGCCTCGCATGCTTCAACTAGTCTTCAATCTACGCCTAATCTTCAACCAGGTGGGCACACAGCTCACCCAACTGGATCATCCGTTCCTCGCCAAGTTTGTCAACGAGATGGCGGCGGACCGAGCACACATGCAACGGTGCCGCCCTCTTAAGAAGTTCATATCCCTTGTCCGTCAGCGTGCAGTTCACACCGCGGCGGTCCACTTCACACGTGGAACGGACAACGAGTCCCCCGCGCTCCAGACGCGTAACAGTGTGCGTCAACCGCGAACGCGAATGTACCAACCCTTCCGCAAGGGTAGACATCCGCATGGTGAATCCGGGAGTCTCAGACAGCCGAGACAACACTTCATATTCGTTGAGCGAGAGACCCAGTTCTTCAACAAGATCATGATTGAGAGCTTCAGAGACGACGGCGACCCCACGCAAGTACGTGCGCCACGCTTGCTGCTCACGGGGACTCAGCCACTTCACTTCTTCTTCCATAGTTCTCACGTCCTCGCTCATCACTCACCGCTGTATTAGATCTCGTCGATAGGTCTTGGCCTACTGCGGATGTCACGGCCGAACCCATTGGCGCCATCCCTTTGATCGCACGAACTAAGCCTCCAGCCAAAGATCTAGAGGCTCTGATCACTCTATACACCAAGGGCCCGGTATTTCCCGGGCCCTTCTGCGTCACTTCTTGTTGCGGCGCTGATGACGAGTCTTACGAAGCAACTTGCGGTGCTTCTTCTTTGACATACGCTTACGGCGCTTCTTAATAACGGAACCCACAGGTTACCTCCGACAGTTGGAACTGGGGCATGCGCCCACAAATGAACAGTAAATATGGTACAGGTTCAGCGTGCTCTCATGGAACTCGCCACAT
>RRZU011683711.1_pt1 | contig 10319 bp, 10 predicted proteins | sample 2165561 | NCBI WGS metagenome assembly RRZU01 (sample SAMN10456909, study PRJNA506462) | wastewater metagenome | isolation source: wastewater sludge | place: USA: Moscow, Idaho | reverse complement strand
GGCTCGAACAGGATATTGGCGAAACGCACCGCCATCAGGTTCTGGACGGTTTCCTTGCCCAGATAATGGTCGATCCGGTAAATCTGGTTTTCCGCGAAATGCCGCGCGAGCGTGGCGTTCAGCGCCCGCGCCGTGGCCAGATCGCGACCAAAGGGCTTTTCGACAACGATGCGGCTGTCGGCATCGGCGATGCCGTTATCTGCCAGACGCTCGGCGATGTCGCCAAACAGCGCCGGCGCGACCGAGAAATAAAATGCATGGACCGCACCCGGCCGCATCCGCGCCTTGAGCTCGGCCCAACCGCCGGTGCCGCGCGCGTCGATCGAGACGTAGTGCAGCGTCTGCAGAAAGGCGGAAAGCTGCGCCTCATCCTCATCCGGGCCGATGAATTCATGGATCGCCGCGCGCATTTCGGCACGGAACGCATCGTCATCCTGTTTGGTGCGCGCCGCGCCAATGATCTGCGCCGTCGCAGGCATCTGCCCCGCCACAAAGCGCCGATACAGGCCCGGCACGATCTTGCGCCGGGCAAGATCGCCGGTCGCGCCAAAGATCACCAGATCGAAATCGTCGACCGGAATGATGCGTGAAACCATGGCTGTCTCCTTACCGCTGAAAAGCGGATTAGCCGATGTTAGCGTTAACAACAAGTCTTGTGATCCCGTTCGTCTCGTCAAGTTCAATTCTGTGGCAAGCCTTCGCCTGCATCCAGCCGCGCCATGGCCTTGGCCAGGCGCGGCAGGCGGGCACGGCGCATCAGTTCCTTGCGGGGCATTGCTCCACCAGCGGCGCGGGCGCGGGCCTCGGCACCGGCAATGGCGGCAAGGATCGGCTCGGGCGCTTGCAGGAAAAGCTCGCGCAGGAATTCGTCGGGATGGATCGCCGACAGCCCCACCGCAGCCAGCGCGCCGCGCGGAAAATCGCGCAGATTGGCGGTCACGATCCGGGATGCACCAGCGGCCAGCGCGGTCTCGACCACATGGCGGTCAGCCGGATCGGGCAGGTCAAGGCCGCGCGCATCCCCTGCCCCCTCGGTCATCGCTTGCGGGAAACGCGCCTCGGTCAGGGCGATTTCGACCCCGGCATCCAGATTCTGGCGCGCGGCGGCATGGCGCCATTCGTCCAGGATTCGCCGTGACCAGACCGGCTGGTAAAGGTCCGCCCCGGCCGCATCCGTCAGGATCTCGCGCAGGACGGTGGGGTAAAGGACGCAGGCGTCCAGAACCGCCCTCATCACCCGTCCAGCCGGAAGAACAGCGCCTTGAGATAGCCCGTCTCGGCCAGTTGCGGCAGCGTCGGGTGGTCGGGGCCGGCCTGACCGCTGTGCAAAAGCTGCATCCGCCGCCCGCCGCGCCCGATGCCGCGCGCGCTGGCGTTGCGAAAGGCCGACAGATCGGCAGCGTGGCTGCACGAACACAGTCCCAGATAGCCACCCGGCGCAACCAGCGGCGCGGCCAGTTTCGCCACCCGTTCATAGGCGCGCAGCCCGGCCTCAAGTGCAGGTTTCGAGGGCGCAAAGGCCGGCGGGTCGCAGATCACCAGATCGAACTGCGCCCCCTCGGCGGCCAGCGCCTCAAGCTGGGCAAAGGCGTCGCCCTGCCGGGTGATGAGCCGCGCCTCGGCCCCCATGGCGCGGGCACCGCCACGGGCCAGTTCCAGCGCCGCGGCCGAGCCATCGACACAGGTCGCCTGCGTGGCCCCCGCCGCCAGCGCCGCAAGGCCAAAGCCGCCGACATGGGAAAACACGTCCAGCACCCGCGCGCCGCCCGCGAGACGCTGCGCAAAGGCGTGGTTCGGGCGCTGGTCATAAAACAGCCCGGTCTTTTGTCCCTGCGTCAGGTCGGCCAGATAGATGGCGCCGTTCATCGGCACCTCGACCGGTCCACTGACCGCGCCCGAAAGCACCTCCATCCGCTCGTCCAGGCCCTCAAGACCGCGAGCGCGGCCCTGCCCGTTCAGGATCACCGTGCTGACGCCTGTCACCTCGCGCAGCGCCCCGGCGATGTCGGCGACCATACGCTCGGCCCAGGCGGCATTGGGCTGGATGACGGCGGCGTCACCAAAGCGGTCGATGATGGTGCCCGGCAGGCCGTCGGCCTCGGCATGGATCAGCCGGTAAAAGGGCTGGTCGTATAGCCGCTCGCGCAGCGCCTGCGCCCGGCGCAGGCGCGCCGCGATCCAGTCGCGGCCGATATGCGCCCGCGGGTCGGGATCCATGACCCGTGCGATAATGCGCGAATCAGGGTTTACCGTGACCAGAGCAAGCGGTTGGCGCTCGGCATCCTCAAGCACGGCAAAGCTGCCCGGCGCGATGGCCTTGGTGCGCCGGTCGGTCACCAGTTCATCGGCAAAGACCCATGGGAAGCCATGGCGGATCGCCTGCGGTTTTGACTTGGGGCGCAAACGGATAGTCGGCAGATCGGCGGTCATGGCGGGCCTCATGAGAAACGGTGCAGGATTGCCACGCAAAGACGTCGCGGGCAAGAGCGAGCCCGTTGCATTGTTACCGCTAACGGACTACATTGCAGACAAAAGGAGGAAGCACGCCATGACCTTGCACGCCACCATCGATCGCGTCACCGACCGCATCCGCGAACGCTCGGCCAAAGCCCGCACAGCCTATCTGGCCAAGATCGCCCGTCAGGCCGAGGAAGGACCGCGCCGCGCGCATCTGTCCTGCGGCAATCAGGCCCATGCCTATGCGGCCATGCCCGACAAGGATGACATGGCAGGCACCCGCAAGCCCAATATCGGCGTCGTCACCGCCTATAACGACATGCTCTCAGCCCATCAGCCCTATGAGCGCTATCCCGACCTGATCCGCAAGGCCGCGCATGCGGCGGGGGCGACCGCGCAGGTGGCGGGGGGCGTTCCGGCCATGTGCGACGGGGTCACGCAGGGCCGGCCGGGGATGGAGCTGTCGCTGTTCTCGCGCGACGTGATCGCGCTGGCGACCGGCGTGGCGCTGTCGCACGACACCTTCGACGCGGCGCTGTATCTGGGGGTCTGCGACAAGATCGTGCCGGGGCTGATCATCGCCGCCGGCACCTTCGGGCATATTCCGGCGGTTTTCGTGCCGGCCGGACCGATGCCCTCGGGCCTGCCCAATGACGAGAAATCCAAGGTCCGCCAGCAATTCGCCACCGGCGAGGTCGGGCGCGAGGCGCTGATGGCGGCCGAGATGGCCAGCTATCACGCGCCGGGCACCTGCACATTTTACGGCACCGCGAATACCAACCAGATGCTGATGGAGTTCATGGGCCTGCACCTGCCCGGATCGAGCTTCGTGAACCCGAACACGCCGCTGCGCGAGGCGCTGACCACGGCGGCGGTGAAGCGCGCCGCCGCGATCACCCGGCTAGGCAACGACTACCTGCCGGCGGGCGAGGTGCTGGACGAGCGCGCCTTTGTGAACGGCATCGTCGGGCTGATGTCCACCGGCGGCTCGACCAACCTGATCCTGCATCTGCCGGCCATGGCGCGGGCGGCGGGTGTCATCCTGGATCTCGAGGATTTCCACGATCTTTCCGAAAGCGTGCCGCTGATGGCGCGGGTCTATCCCAACGGGTTGGCGGATGTGAACCATTTCCACGCCGCAGGCGGGCTGGGCTTCATGATCGGCCGCCTGCTCGAGGCCGGTCTGCTGCACGAGGATGTGCGCACCATCGCCGGCGGCGGGCTTGATGGATATGTGACCGAACCCAAGCTGCGCGATGGCCGCGTCGAATGGGTCGAGGGTGCGCGCGAGACGCTGAATGACAAGATCCTGCGCCCAGCCAGCGATCCCTTTGCCCCGACGGGTGGCCTCAAGCAGCTTTCGGGCAATCTGGGTCGCGGCGTCATCAAGATCTCGGCCGTCGCGCCCGAGCGTCATGTCATCGAGGCCCCCGCCCGCGTCTTTTCCGGTCAGGAAGAGGTCAAGGCCGCCTTCAAGGCCGGCGAATTCACCAGCGACACCGTGGTCGTGGTCCGTTTTCAGGGGCCGCGCGCCAATGGCATGCCCGAGCTGCACTCGCTGACGCCGATTCTGGCGGTCCTGCAGGATCGCGGCCTGCGCGTGGCGCTGGTCACAGACGGGCGCATGTCGGGCGCTTCGGGGAAGGTGCCGGCGGCGATCCACGTCTCGCCCGAGGCGGCGAATGGCGGCGCGCTGGCGCTGATCCGCGATGGCGATATCATCCGTCTGGATGCGGCCAACGGCACGCTGAGCTGCCTGACCCCCGGGATCGAGACCCGCGAGCCGGTGCAATATGACCCCTCGCATGCCTCCGAAGGAATGGGACGCGAGCTTTTCGCCGCGTTCCGCGCCCATGTCAGCCCCGCGACCGAAGGCGCGGCCGTGGTGGTCTGATCCGCCGCGCCATGCCCCCTCCCCGGCACGGGTTTCCGGCCGGGGAAAAGGCGGCTTATCAAGGCTCGCCGCAGCGCGCATAGGTCCGGCCATAACCAGCCGGGCTGGCCCATTTCTGGGGCTGTGCCTCCAGCAGGTGATCGGGCAGTTGGACGACCTGCCCACGCTCACCCAGGACATGCGGCGCGATCGCGTGCAACGGCCCGTCCTCTTCGACCGATTCGCGCAGGAACAGGACATTCAGGTGCACCTCACCCTGCTCGTCGCGGATCGGGCAGATGCGCGCATCGACGCGATACCTGCGCCCGGCTTTCGAGATCTGGCACATGCCGTCTATGCGGTGCTCATGCCCGTCGCCGACATCCAGCAAGCTACCCAGACGGGTTGGCGCCTTTTCCGAGGGATCAAGCAGGATCACCACCGAACGGCCCAGCAATTCGTCACGCCGATAGCCGCAAAGCCGCAGACAAAGCTGGTTCGCCGCCACGATTCGTCCCGCCAGATCAATGATCAGCACCGCGCGATGGGTGCGGATCGCCTGCATCGCCCAATCCATATCATGTCGCAGCAACTGGATATCCGCCATACCGAATACTCCCGAAAGAATTTCAGCCATGATGGCAGCAATTGCCTAAGATTCCGTTAGCGCGCCCTTATCCCGCCGTCGGCGGCCCGAAGCGCTCGATCATACGCTTCTGGATCTGGTCGCGGACACCGCGATACAGCGCCAGCTTGGCCTCGCGGCCCTCGGCCAGACCGGCGGGGTCCATGATCGCCCAATATTCGACGTCCAGATGCGCGACGCGCGTCAGCTCCAACGCCATGCGCTGGCTGGCCGGCGACAGCGCCACGACCAGATCGAAGCTGCCCAGATCGTCGCCCCATTCCTTCATTTCCTCGAAGGATCGCGACCTGTGGGCGGAAAGCTCGACGTCGATTTCATGGCAGACCGCGACGGCAAAGCCGTCAATCTCCATGTCGTTTTTGACCCCGGCCGATTGCACATAAGCGCTGCGGCCGTAGAATTTCTTCATCATCCCCTCGGCCATGGGAGAGCGGATGGCGTTGTGATCGCAGCAGAAAAGTACCGAATGGGGGATCGGCCCTGCCACGGATCACTCCTGGATCAAGGCGCAGATCAGGGTGAAAAGGCGCCGCGCGGTATCGATATCGATCTCGGCCTTGCCTTCGAGACGCTCTTGCAGCGTGCGGGCGCCCTCGTTGTGAATGCCGCGCCGGGCCATGTCGATGGCCTCGATCTGCGCCGGCGGCAGGCGTTTGACGGCATCGAAATAGCTGGCGCAGATCTGGAAGTAATCCTTGACCGTCTGGCGAAAGGGACCCAGCGACAGGTGGAATTCTGCGACCTTTTCGCCGCCCTCGGTGGCGATGTCAAAGACCAGCCGCTTGTCGCGCACCGCCAGAACCAGCGCATATGGGCCCGAGGGGGCGGGCTGTCCTTCACGCCCGGGCAGGGCAAAACTGTTATCCTCGAGCAGGTCGAACACCGCGACGCGGCGGTCCTGTTCCATCTCGGGGGTGGGCGGCGGCAGCGCGCTGTCGTCGATGTCGATGCGCCCGATGCGATTCTTGGCGTTACCCTTCATCCCTGGTCCTCGTTCAAAACTGCCAGCCGCGCCGAGACGGACAGGCCATGCGCCGACAACCCCTCCGAGGCGGCAAGCCGCACCGCAGCCGGCCCGATCGCCCCCAGCGCCGCCGGCGTCAGCCGCGCCAGGGTCGTGCGTTTCAGAAAATCCATGACCGACAGGCCCGAGGAAAACCGCGCCGAGCGGGCCGTCGGCAGGACGTGATTCGGTCCGCTGACATAATCACCGACCGCCTCGGGCGTCCAGCCACCCAGAAAGATCGCCCCGGCATGGCGGGGCTTATGGGCAAGCGCCTCGGGATCGTCGACGCAAAGCTCCAGATGCTCGGGGGCGATGCGATCCGACAGCGCAGCCGCCTCGTCCAGATCGCGGGTGATAATGATCGTGCCGTAGTCGCGCCAGCTTGCCCCGGCAACCGCAGCGCGCGGCAGGCCGGGCAGCAGACGCTCGACCGCGGCTTCGACGGCGCGGGCCAGATCCGCATCGGGGGTGATCAGGATCGACTGCGCATCGGCGTCATGTTCGGCCTGCGCCAGCAGGTCCAGCGCCAGCCATTCGGGATTCTGCGCGCCCTGAGCGATGATAAGCACTTCCGAGGGGCCGGCGATCATGTCGATGCCTACACGGCCAAAGACATGTCGCTTGGCGGCCGCGACATAGGCATTGCCGGGGCCGGTGATCTTGTCGACGGGGCGGATGGTTTCGGTGCCATAAGCCATGGCGGCAATCGCCTGCGCGCCGCCAATGCGATAGACCTCATCGACACCGGCCAGTTCAGCGGCCAGCAGCACCAGCGGATTGACCGCGCCATCGGGCGTCGGCACGCAGATGGCCAGACGCTCGACCCCCGCCACCCGTGCCGGGATCGCATTCATCAGCACCGATGAGGGATAGCTCGCCTGTCCGCCCGGCACATAAAGGCCCGCGGCGGAAACCGGGGTCCAGCGCCAGCCCAGCGTCGCCCCCTCGGGATCGGTCCAACGCATGTCCTCGGGCATCTGGCGGGCGTGATAGGCGCGGATGCGGTTTGCGGCCGTGGCAAGCGCCGCGCGATCTTCGGGGGCGACTTTTGCCGTATGCTCGGCAAGTTCGGCTTTTGAAAAGGCCAGCGTCGCGGGCGTGAGCTGCAGCCGGTCGAATCGTGCGGTCAGATCGACCAGCGCCGCATCCCCCCGGCTCCGCACATCGGCGATGATCGCCGCAACTGCATCGTTCACATCGGTCGCATCCTCGCGCTTCATCGCGAGCATTCCGGCAAAGCGGATTTCGAAATCGGGCTGGGCGGTCGAAAGATGGATCGGCATGGGCCTGCTCGGAATGATTGAACCTTGTTAGCGGCTGCGCGAGGGGCGCTCAAGCGGCGATGACAATTCGCTGCATTCATCCGGCCCGCCGGTGGCACGGCTGGTTATGGATATTTAAGTGAAGAAGAAAACCATCCGGGCTGGCGCGGTTCTTCTTCATATAAATATCCAAATCGCCAACTGCACCGCATTCCAGAGGCTGGAATGGCGCGCCGATCAGTCGCCCGGATGCTGCGGCATCTTGTGCGAGGGCGCGATATAGGGCCGGGTCACGTCGCGCAGTTCCACATTCAGGCATTCCGCGGAAATCGCCAGCGTGCCGTCGCCGGCGAAATCCAGCAGCAGGCGGCCAGCTCCGTCCTCGCCCGGCTGCCATTGCAGCGCCAGCAGTTCCAGCACCAGATCGGTGTCGCGGCGGTCGATGCCGTCGCTTTGCACCTTTTGCACATCCGAGATCAGCAGCACCGCCCGCACCCGTTCATAGGGGCGGTCCTCGCGCCGGGCCTGCTCGGCATCCTCCCAGCGGAAGCGGTTCAGCAGCAGTGCCAACTGGCGGTGGCGGCTGTCATAGGACACGTCGCTAACCTGCAGCACCGCATCCTGAACCAGAGTCGAGATCACCGTCAGGTCTTCGGCATCGCCGGCCAGCAACGCCAGAGGCGCGGGGTCGGCATCGGCAAAGCGTGCGTCAGTCATGGGCAGGCGTCTCCTTGATACGTTCGATCTGCGCGCCGACGCCGCGCAGCTTACGCACGACTTTTTCATAGCCACGGTCGAGGTGATAGACGCGGCTGACGATGGTTTCGCCCTCGGCCGCCAGACCGGCCAGGATCAGGCTGACCGAAGCGCGCAGGTCGGTCGCCATGACCGGAGCGCCGCGCAGCTTCTGGACGCCATGCACGGTGGCATGGCCGCCATGGACCTCGATCCGGGCGCCCATGCGGGTCAGTTCGGGCGCATGCATGAAGCGGTTCTCGAAGATCTTTTCCTCAAGCACCGAGGTGCCCTCGGCCGTGCAAAGCAGCGCCATCATCTGTGCCTGCAAATCGGTCGGGAAGCCCGGGAAAGGCTCGGTGATCACGTCGACCGCCCGCACCCGCCCATTCTTGCGCGACACTTTCAGGCCGCGATCGGTCTCAGTCACCGAGACGCCGGCCGCGTCGAGTTTCTCGCAGAAGGCCGCCAGCAGATCGATGCGGCCGCCAAGGCATTCCACCTCGCCGCCGCAGATCGCCGGGGCCAGCATATAGGTGCCCAGCTCGATCCGGTCGGTGACGACGGGATGGGTGGCGCCACCCAGCGAACGCACGCCCTCGACGGTGATGGTCGAGCTTCCCTCGCCCTCGATCTGGGCGCCCATGCGGCGCAGGCATTGGGCAAGATCGACGATCTCGGGTTCACGCGCCGCGTTCTTGATCACAGTGGTGCCGCGCGCCAGCGTCGCCGCCATCAGCGCGTTTTCCGTCGCCCCGACCGAGACGATCGGAAAATCGATGATCGCCCCCCTGAGGCCACCTGCCGGAGCCTTCGCATGGACATAGCCGTCACGCAGATCAAGCTCTGCCCCCATCGCCTCGAGCGCCTTGAGATGCAGATCCACCGGCCGCGCACCGATGGCGCAGCCGCCGGGCAGCGACACGATGGCATGGCCGTCGCGCGCCAGCATCGGCCCCAGCACCAGGATCGAGGCCCGCATCTTGCGCACGATGTCATAGTCAGCGGTATGATTGTCCAGATCGTGGCTGGAAAGCGCCAGCACCTGCCCGTCCTGCAAGCTTGCCACCTCGGCCCCGAGCGAACGCAAAAGCTCGGTCATGGTGCGGATATCCGACAGGCGCGGCGCATTGGTCAGCGTCAGCGGCTGATCGGTCAACAGCGTCGCCGGCATGAGCGTCAGGCAGGCATTCTTGGCCCCGGCAATCGGTATTTCGCCATTCAGCGGCCCGTTGCCCCTTACGATGATCTGGTCCATCTATTCCTCGTTCTCGGGCGCGCGTCCGTTTGGCGGCGTCTTGGGCCCGTTCTGCTCGTCCGTTGCGGTCCCGTCCTCCGCCCGTGCACGCCCCTGCGCCTTGCGCCGGGCCAGATTGGCCCTGAGCGCCGCCTTGAGGCGTGCCTCGCGTGTGCCATTACCGTTGGGATCGCGGGGTGTTTTTGTCATGCCCCCTGTTAACGGTCTTGCGCGCTTGCGTCCAGCGGCGGCACGGGTCAGGTCCGCCGGATCGCTGCGGAATGACGAAACGTGACCCAAGGCAGATTTTTCGCCGCTTCCCTCTTGCGCCCTGATCGCACTCGGTCTAAAGCCCCCCGCACGGCGCTGTGGTAGCTCAGTGGTAGAGCACTCCCTTGGTAAGGGAGAGGTCGAGAGTTCAATCCTCTCTCACAGCACCATCTTCAACAGACACAGACCCGGGCGGCATTCCTGGCAGCCGATGTGGCGGAAAAATGCGCTGCTTTTCGGCACTGTCGGCTGATGCGGCATGCCTGCGGCTGGGCGCCATAGCCCCCAAACACATGACATCGCCGCCAGCCCTGCGCGGCCGGGCAATACCCGGCACGATCTCGCGGAATGATCTCGTGACGCAGCGCGCGCTGACAGCGCCGACCCGGACATGAAAAGGGCGATGCAAGCGTGCCCCCTGTCCGATTCGAACGGACGACCTACCGCTTACAAGGCGGTTGCTCTGGCCAGCTGAGCTAAGAGGGCGACGCCACCTCCGTTTAACCGAGGTGGGTCCTTCGGGCAAGGCAATTGGCCGGGTTTTCACCCGCCTTGCCATGCCCCACCCAGGGCCGGTGCCGCCCGAGATCAGCTCCGCCCCCGCCCCAGCCCCGATATGCCCGTCAACCCATCGTCACGGCGCGGACCGTATCGACCAGTTGCCGCGATTCGAGCGGATGGGGCAACCAACCCGAGGCCCCGATATTGCGTGCACGCGTGCGCAACTCACCGCTCGTATTGGCCGACATCACCAGAATCGGCACCGCGCGCAGATAATCCAGCCGCCGCACCGCCTCGATAAAGCCGAACCCGTCAAGCTGCGGCATGCTGAT
>RRZU011757803.1_pt1 | contig 10321 bp, 11 predicted proteins | sample 2165561 | NCBI WGS metagenome assembly RRZU01 (sample SAMN10456909, study PRJNA506462) | wastewater metagenome | isolation source: wastewater sludge | place: USA: Moscow, Idaho | reverse complement strand
TCAATGGAAAGGTAATGGACACTTCCATGGGATTGACTCCACTAGCTGGTCTGATGATGGGTTCCCGCTCTGGTGATATTGATGCTTCCGCTGTAACTTATATTATGGAGAAGCTGAATAAAAAACCTCAGGAGATGTCTGATTATCTGAATAAGGAAAGTGGCCTGCTGGGTATCAGTGGGATCTCAAGCGATATGCGTGATGTCTTTGCAGCAGCCGGAGAAGGGAATGAACGTGCTAAACTGGCTTTGAAAATGTATACTTATCGTATTAAGAAATATATTGGTTCTTATGCAGCTGCTATGGGCGGGCTTGATGCTGTAATCTTTACGGCAGGTGTAGGCGAAAATCAATCAGAAATTCGTGAAGCTTCTGTTGCAGGCCTTGAATTCCTTGGCATTAATTTTGATAAAGAAACAAATGCTAATGTTCATGGTGTGGATGCTGTTATATCTAAACCTGATTCTAAGGTTAAGGTGGCTGTTATTGCTACTGATGAGGAAATCGTCATTGCTCGTGATACCATGGCTTTGGTAACAAAGGGTAATGCATAAATATTAAGTCTCTCTTCTCCTTTTTGTGAAAAAAGATAAGAAGAGAGATTCTCTCTTACTACTTCTGAGGACCATTATATAAAAGCAAGCAAATCAAACTATAAACTCGATATAAAAACTAAAACACTACTCAAATGAAAGGTAAAATCGTAACATTCGGTGAAGTTCTCCTTCGACTCTCTAAGTCAGGACGTAAACGTCTTTTTCAATCAGGTGATTTCGTGGAAAATTTTGGAGGAAGTGAGGCTAATGTCGCTGTATCTTTGTCAACTATGGGCGATCATGTACAGTATGTCACTCGTCTGCCTGACAATCTTATGGGGAAGTCTGTTCAGATGACTCTGCGTAATTTTAATGTGAATACTGACAGCATCATCTGGGGTGGGGATCGTCTGGGATCCTATTATTTTGAGGAAGCTGCTGCCATGCGTAATTCAAGTGTGGTATATGATCGTAATGATTCATCTTTCTATAGTATTACTCCGCATGTGATTGATTGGGATGCTATTTTCAGTGATGCTTCTATTTATCATTTTTCAGGTATAAGTTGTGCTATCAGCCGTGATGCTCTTGATGCTACATGGGAATCTGTAAAGAAGGCTGGAACTGCCGGCATACTCATTTCCTTTGACATCAACTACAGGAAGAATCTATGGAAATTTGGTGTTGATGCTCAGGATATTCTTCAGATTATGGCTCAGCATGCTGACATTATTTTTGGTGATCAGGGAGAGTATGAAGTAATCTCTGGTATCCCTCATATTCCATTTGATGCTATAGATTCAGATTATCCTATTGATTATGATGGTTATCATGATTATTTCGATCAGGTACAAAAAATGTATCCGAAATGCAAGATCTTTGTTATGGCCGTAAGAAATCAGATTGCCAGTACTCACCATACCTTAACAGGCCTTCTTTATATACAAGGAAAACTTTACACGACTCGTATCTATGATATTTCCCCTATAGTAGATCCAATGGGAGTTGGAGACGCTTTTATAGCGGCCTATTTGCATGCTTACCAGCATTGGGAAGATGATCCTCAGCACTGTCTTGATTTTTCACTTACTGCATCTGCACTGAAAAATACAATTCCTGGTGATTTTAATTTGAATACAGAGGGAGAGATAGAAAAAGTGATGAATGCCAGGGGTCCTATTGTTTATGAGGTTGAGTAAGAAGTAAGTGGAAAAAGTGTTAAAATAACACACTGATGATGATATTTTTAAGCCATATATTGCATATTTAAAAAAAACTTTTTACTTTTGTGAAAGAAATGCAAAATGAAAATATTCCTTTTTCATTAAAAAATACTTTCTGTCCGAAAGCGACAGAGATTCTTTAAAAGGCAGTGATGTCTGATAAAAACTACTTGAGTTAATTAAAATTTTGAAGTACTAGTACAAGACAGAGTTTACTGTGAAGTAAATTCTGCCTTTATTTTTTAGATTCTCTCTTTCTCGTTTTTTTATATAACTTTTGTGGATTTGCTTAAAAAAACGTATCTTTGTCGAAAAATAAGGATATGGAACAAAAAGAAAAGACTATGATTGAAGAAAGAATCATAGACGTTCTCAAGACTGTTTATGATCCTGAAATTCCTGTTAATATATGGGATTTAGGCATGATATATAAGATTGATCTCAAGGATGATGGGACTTTGGATATGGATATGACTTTCACAGCTCCTTCGTGTCCTGCTGCTGATTTTATTCTTGAAGATGTACGCAGCAAAGTAGAAAGTGTTGAGGGGGTTAAATCTGCCAATGTTAATTTGGTGTTTGAACCTGCATGGGATCAGAGTATGATGAGTGATGAAGCTAAAGTCGAACTTGGCTTCGAATAAAAGAAAAAAGTTGAGAAAAAATGTTTATTTCCTAAGTGATGCTCATTTGGGATCGCTTGCTATCAAACATGGACGTACGCAAGAACGTCGGTTGGTAAGATTCCTTGACAGCATCAAGGATAAGGCTGCTACTATCTATTTATTGGGGGATATGTTCGACTTTTGGAATGAATACAAATATGTTGTTCCAAAAGGATATACACGTTTTCTTGGAAAATTATCCGAGCTTACTGATATGGGTGTTGAGATTCATTTCTTTACAGGTAACCATGATCTTTGGACGTATGGATATTTGGAAAAGGAATGTGGGCTCATCGTCCATCATAGATCTATTACGACAGAAATTTATGGTAAGGTGTTTCTTTTAGCTCATGGTGATGGACTAGGTGATCCGGATCGTAAATTTAAATTGTTAAGCAGAGTTTTCCATAATAGTACTTGTCAGCATCTTTTCAATGCCATACACCCACGTTGGGGAATGGTACTGGGATTAACATGGGCAAAGCACAGTCGGCTGAAACGCGCAGATGGCAAGGAAGTTCCATATATGGGCGAGGATAAAGAATATCTTGTTCGTTATACGAAAGAGTATATGAAGGACCATCCTAATATAGACTTCTTTATTTATGGTCATCGCCATATTGAACTTGATCTAATGTTGAGCCATAAGACACGTATGTTAATATTGGGTGATTGGATTTGGCAGTTTACTTATGCTGTTTTTGATGGAGAACATTTGTATCTTGAACAATATATAGAAGGAGAAAGCCAGCCATAGGAACTTGAAGTGTTCCTTGTCTGGGTATTCTATGAATTATAGCCTGCCTGACTCTCTATAGGAATAATATAATCCGTCGGTTATAATAACGTGATCGAGAAAGAAAATACGCATAATCTGGCATGCTTTTTCAATACGTTGTGTTAATTTGTCATCTTCTTTGCTTGGGTGTGCATTATTACTCGGATGGTTATGCACAAGAGCAAGTACTGTTGCATTGTTAAGGATTGCTTTCTTCATGATGATTCGTACGTCGACAGCTGTTTCACTGAGTCCCCCATGTGATATTTTCACCGCTTTAATAAGTTTATAGTTCTGATTCATAAGGAGAATCCATGCCTCTTCTACGTCTAAATCTTGCATTTGAGGATGCATGTAACTATAGATATCTGGGGCACAATTCAGTGAAATTCTTTGTTCTGCTTTTTCGTTTTGCCGTCGCTTGCCAAGTTCGCAAGCTGCTAGTATTGTAATGGCTTTTGCTGGACCGAGTCCATTATATCGTTCTAGTTCGGAAATACTTTTTTTCCCAAGAGTGTTGAGATTATTGTTGCAGTCCTTTAATACATGTTTCATCAGATCCACAGCACTTTCTTTAGTTGATCCTGATCCTATAAGGATGGCTAGAAGCTCGGCATTGGAAAGATTGTCAGCACCCAGACGCTCCATTTTCTCTCGTGGACGGTCTTCTTCTGCCCAATCATGTATAGATAGCTTTTCTGACATTAAGATTTTATTGAATTAGTTTTTTGCAGATGATATCGTGTCAGGTGAATCTTCTTATTTATAGAAATTCTTCTGATAGGCATCAAAAGCTTTTTCTTTTTTAACACATCGTTTCCACCATGCTTGAAGAAATCCGCAACCATAACCAAATAACTGAATAAAAGCAGCAATAATGCTGAGAATGCCAATTTTTAAATTCTTGTTTTGAAGTGTTGAATGAACTAATAGTAGTTGCATGTAGAGCATTATTGGCAATAATGGGATGATAAAGAGCCATTTCCAATTGCTATTGTTGGTAGTTATTAAAAGGATGGCACCAAGAACAGCTAGGGATGTCAGAAAGATAATTCCTATTGTAAATATGGCTGGCAGCAAATGAACAAGTTTGAGGCTTTCTGGATATTTTTTATAGAGGTTGATACGAGCTATACCGCTATTGTATACTTGTCTCCAGAATTTATGGAAGTCGGTACGTCGTTTATGCCATATCCAGGCTTTTGGAAAGAGACGGCACCGATACCCTGCTTTATAGATACGAATACTGAAATCAATGTCTTCACCAAAACGCATATTGGAGAAACCTCCTAATTTTTGGTATACTTCTTTACGAATTCCCATATTGAAAGAGCGTGGATAGAATTTATCTAGTTTTTTCTTTCCTCCACGGATTCCGCCGGTAGTAAAAAAAGATGTCATCGAATACGATATGGCTTTTTGTGTATCCGTAAAAGAAGGATGTGATCTGTCAGGACCACCAAAACCGTCGGCTGGTTTATGGATGAGTTCATCATTTACGGCTCTAATATAGTCTGGTGGCAAGACAATGTCACTGTCAAGTATCAGCAAATAATCCCCATTAGCATGCTGTGCACCATAGTTGCGGCTTTGCCCTGGACCTGAGTTTTTTTTCATGAAATAATGAATATCCATTTTATCCTTGTATTGTTCACAGATATTTTCGCAGCAGATTGTGGAGCCATCTTCTACAATAATGACTTCAAAATCAGTTAAAGATTGATGCACGAGACTTTCAAGAAGCTCTTCCACTTCCTTTGGGCGGTTAAAAACAGGGATAATGATGGAGTATTTCATGACGAGTATAATTTAAGAAAAATAAAAGGGGCAGAATACATTCCGCCCCCCTCTTGATATGTGAATATATTATTATTCTGATATGCGACTTAAATAGCTGCCATCACGAGTGTCAACTTGAATGGTTTCACCTTCATTGATGAATAGAGGAACACGAATTTCAGCACCAGTTTCCAATTTTGCTGGTTTTGTAGCGTTTGTTGCAGTGTTTCCTTTAACTCCTGGCTCACTTTCTGTAACTTTCAAGTTTGTCTTAACAGGCATTTCTGCAGAAAGGATTGTACCGTCACTGGTATCTGTAAGAACATCAACCACATCACCTTCTTTCATATAATCTACTCCTGTAATTTGTTCCTTAGAGATAGGAATCTGCTCGAAGGTTTCCTGGTTCATGAAAATATAGCCTGTGCTGTCTTCATATAGATACTGATAAGGACGATGTTCAACGCGAACATCATCAAGCTTGAAACCAACCTGGAAAGTGCGCTCAAGAACACGGCCGTTGGCAACATTCTTTAGTTTAGTGTTCATGACGGTATTACCCTTACCTGGCTTTCTGTGCTGAAAGTCAATGCATCTCCAAATGCCTCCATCCATGCGGATGCAAGTTCCAATTTTGATTTCCTGTGAATTAATCATTGTAGTATATACTTATTATATTTATTTGTTTCTTTGTTTTGATTTAAAATCCGAAAACGGTGCAAAGTTACTGTAAATTAGGCGAAAACCCAAGGAAATCCCGAAAAAAACATAAATTAATGAGGTTATTTCAGTGTATTTTTTTGTTATTTCAAAAATAATGCGTAATTTTGCAGTCCAAAGTTGGGTAGGCTTTAGCATGCCCTATTCCCTTGTATTAGAAATAAATATAAATATAGTAAAAATGAAAAGAACATTTCAGCCTCACAATCGTCGTCGCGTAAACAAGCATGGTTTCCGTGAGCGTATGGCAACAAAGAACGGCCGTCGAGTTTTGGCTTCTCGCCGTGCACGTGGTCGTAAGAAGTTAACAGTTTCTGACGAGAATCACGGGAAATAATTCTCAGTATCTAAGAAAACTTACGAAAACAGAAAGAAGTAAAGGGTTATCTTTGCTTCTTTCTGTTTTTTTTGTACTTTTGCATATACAAATCTTATAAGATGACATCATCAGAATTCTTTAGAAAGTTTAAGAGTAAATATCTCTGGGGCAATTTGCTGGCCATGATAGCAGTGGTTGCCGTGCTAATTGTTGGTGCGAAGTTTGGCATTGACATTTACACGCATCATGGAGAATCTATTCCTATCCCGGATGTAAGACATAAGAGCTTTGCTGATGCTGAGCGTATTCTTGATGATGCCGGTTTGCAGATTGAAGTGGCTGATACGGGATATGTAAAGACTTTGCCTCCTGGATGCATTCTTGAACAGACTCCAGGTCCCGGAGAGTGTGTCAAATCAGGACATGTCATCTATGTCACTATCAATGCTGAGCATACACCTACACTGTCTATTCCTGATGTGATTGATAATAGCTCCCTTCGAGAAGCTATGGCTAAGCTGACGGCTATGGGGTTCAAACTAGGACAGCCTCAGTATATTTCGGGGGAACAGGACTGGGTTTATGGTATTTTAGTAAATGGCCGGCATGTTGTAGCTGGTGACCGTGTACCTGTTAATGCTACTTTAATAATACAGGTGGGTAATGGCCAGCGAAGTGTTTCTGATTCTGTTAATTTTGTAGGTGATGATGTTGATGATGGATCTTCTGATGCTGATGGATCTTCCGATGCCGATGAATTTAGTCCTGTAGAAGGTTCTAATGATGTTCCATCCACTACTCAAAATCCGGCACAAGATCAGTAATGGCTTATTTTATGAATAAAACTATGACAGAGAATATCAGTGATAGAACAGAAAATGTGGAAGAATATGAAGACCAGTCTCTCTACGAGCATTGGAAAATAATAGTTGACGAAGGACAAACTCCAGTACGTATTGATAAATATCTGGCTGAGAAAAATCCTTATCAGAGCAGAAACCGAATACAGAATGCTGCTGATGCAGGTTGTATTTACGTGAACGGTGAATCTGTAAAGAGTAATTATAAGATACGTCCGAGTGACGTTATAACTTTGATGCTGGATCATCCCAAGCATGATACGAGTATTGTGGCTGAGAATATTCCTATTCACGTAGTTTACGAAGACGATGATATTATGGTAGTTAATAAGCCTGCTGGTATGGTCGTTCATCCAGGTGCTGGAAATTTTACAGGTACGTTGATTAATGCTATTGCTTATTATCTCCGGGATCTTGATGGCTTTGATGCAAATAATCCGGAGGTAGGATTGGTGCATCGTATAGATAAGGATACCAGTGGATTATTGGTTGTGGCAAAAACGCCAGAAGCAAAGACATCTCTAGGTAAGCAGTTCTTTAATAAGACTACTCATCGTAGTTATAATGCTTTAGTCTGGGGAAATTTGACGGAAGAAGAGGGACGGATAGAAGGCAACATTGCACGGGATCCTAAGAATAGGCTTCGGATGAAAGTCTTTGACCCTGGAAGTGGTGTTGGCAAATCAGCTGTAACTCATTATCGGGTTCTTGAGCGTTTTGGTTATACTACTTTAGTGGAATGCATCCTGGAAACAGGGCGTACCCATCAAATCCGTGCTCATATGAAAAATATTGGGCATCCACTTTTTGCTGATAACACCTATGGAGGCATGGATATTCTCCGTGGTCAGCGAAGTAGTTCTTATAAGGCTTTTGTTTTGAATTGTTTTAAGATATGCCCTCGTCAGGCGTTACATGCCAAAACTTTGGGTTTTGTTCATCCTCATACAGGTGAGGAAATGAATTTTACCTCCGAGTGGCCGGACGATTTTAAAGGGTTAATAGAGAAATGGAGAAACTATATTAAAGGTACTCTACAGAATACATTTGAAAATTAAAATATTTTTATAAATAAAATGGAATACTTAAAAAAGAACATTGCTATCGTTTGTGGTGGCGATTCCTCTGAGCATGATGTATCTATGCGCTCCGGTGAAGGACTTTATTCTTTCTTTGATAAAGATAAATATAATGTTTATATTGTTGATATCAAAGGTCAGGACTGGAAAGTGGATTTTCAGGATGGAGAGACTTTCCCTATAGACAAAAATGATTTTTCCTTTGAAAATGAAGGTAAAGTTGTAGAATTTGATTATGCTTATATTACCATTCATGGCCAGCCTGGTGAGAATGGTGTGATGCAGGGATATTTTGATCTGCTTCACCTTCCATATTCCACTAGCGGAGTACTTGTTGAAGCAATGACATTTGACAAGTTCGTACTTAATAATTATCTGCGTGGTTTTGGTATTAATGTTGCTGATAGTATTTTATTGCGACGTGGAGAGAAATTTGATTCTGATTTTATTGCAAAGCGCCTAGGAATGCCTTGTTTTGTTAAACCAGCTGCAGATGGTTCTAGTTTTGGCGTGTCTAAGGTAAAGAATGCTGATCAATTGGCTCCGGCTCTTCGCGTAGCTTTTATGGAAAGTAGTGAGGCTATGGTAGAAGGATTCCTTGATGGTATAGAAATATCTCAGGGTGTTTATAAAACCAAAGATAAAGCTGTCGTATTCCCGGCTACGGAGGTCGTTTCTAAGAATGAATTTTTTGATTACGATGCCAAGTATAATGGACAGGTTCAGGAGATTACTCCAGCTCGCCTGAATCCAGAAACAGCAAAGAAGGTCGCAACTGAGACGAGTCATATTTATGATATTCTTCATGCTAATGGCATCATCCGTATTGATTACATTATTTCAAAGGATACAGAAGGTAACGATCAGATTAATATGCTTGAAATTAATACTACTCCAGGTATGACGGCTACTAGTTTTATTCCTCAGCAAGTTCGTGCTGCCGGTCTTGACATTAAGGATGTACTTTCTGATATCGTTGAGAATCAATTTTAAACCCTGATTTATGAATGTCCCTGAAGAATTTGATGCGATCCGACCTTGGGAGCCGGAAGACTTGCCTGATGTTTATGATCGTTTGCTTTCTGATGAACAGTTTCAGCAGATTGTAAGTAGCTTGTTTCCTCAAGTGCCGAAGGAAGTTATGGCTCAGAAACTACATTCGTGTAGGACAAGTCTGGACTTTCAGTTGGCTTTTATATATGATTTCGTAAAAAACTTGATGAGTAAGGCTTCTTTGGGGTTTGACATGGACAGTTCTTTGCTTGATCATACAAAAAATTATACTTTTATCAGTAATCATCGGGATATTGTTCTTGATTCTGCTTTACTTGATGTTATGCTGGTTGATGCTAAGTTTACGACTACTTGCGAGATTGCTATGGGAGATAATTTACTTAAAGCTCCTTGGATTAAAGATCTTGCCCGACTCAATAAGGCTTTCCTTGTAGAGCGTGGTTTACCTATGCGTCAGATGTTGATGGCAAGCAAGCGATTGAGCGAGTATATGCATTTTTCTATCCGTGAAAAAAAAGAGAATATATGGATTGCTCAGCGCGAAGGGCGTGCTAAGGATAGCAACGACCGTACTCAGGAGGCTATTTTGAAGATGATGGTAATGGGAGGACAAGGCAGTATTATTGACCGTTTGGTTGATTTGCATCTTGTACCGCTCTCCATTTCCTATGAATTTGATCCTTGTGATTTCCTTAAAGCTAAGGAGTTCCAGCAGAAGCGTGATATCGAAGGATGGAATAAGGGACCGACTGATGATTTAGTCAGTATGCAGACTGGACTTATGGGATATAAGGGACATGTACATTATTATTGTTCTTCCTGTCTTGACGAATATTTAAGAACATTAGATCCTTTTATGCCAAAGGCTGAACTATTCAAGATGATAGCTGAACATATTGATAAAGAAATTCATTTACACTACTACTTTTATCCAAGTAATTATGTAGCTTATGATGAACTGAATAGTCTGACGATGTTTAGTGATAAGTATACTGTAGAGCAAAAAAATCAGTTTGATCAGTATCTTGATGGTCAATTAATTAAAATAGATTTGCAAAATAAGGATAATGATTTCCTGAGGGAGAGAATGCTTACAATGTATTCTTATCCTTTGAAAAACTATCTGGAAGCAATAAAATAATAATAATTTTGATTATAGTTATATTATTTCAAAATTGATTTTATTTATTGGCTAAAGCTGGTTTAAAATTATTGGTGTCCGCTAAATAGATATAACGACTTATGGAATCCCTTTGGTTTAAAGGAATCCCGCTCTAAGCATTATGCGACAAGCCCCTCCTTCAATTTTGTTCACTTTCAGGAGGGGCTTCCAAAGCCTTCTCCAATG
>RRZU011103687.1_pt1 | contig 10322 bp, 8 predicted proteins | sample 2165561 | NCBI WGS metagenome assembly RRZU01 (sample SAMN10456909, study PRJNA506462) | wastewater metagenome | isolation source: wastewater sludge | place: USA: Moscow, Idaho | reverse complement strand
CTGGCGGCCAGCCCCGACGACCCGCACCGGGCCACCGCCCAGCGCCCCGGCGGCAAGGAAATAACTGGCCGTCGACGCGTCGCCCTCGACGGCGATCCGCCCCGGCGACGTATAGCGCTGGCCGGCCGGCACCGTGAAGCGGCTCCAGCCCTCGCGCTCGACGCACACGCCGAAACGCTCCATCAGGTTGAGGGTGATCTCGACATACGGCCGGCTGATCAGCTCGCCCTCGACCTCGATGACCAGCGGCTTCTCCCGCGCCACCAGCGGCGCAGCCTGCAGCAGGCCGGTGAGGAACTGGCTCGACACGTTGCCGCGCACGCTCACCCGCTCCGCGCCGAGCAGCGCCGGCTTGAGGGCCAGCGGCGGAAAGCCGGGCTCGCCCAGCCACTCGACCCGGGCACCCAGCTGCTTGAGGCCATCGACGAGATCGCCGATCGGGCGCTCGTGCATGCGCGGTACGCCGGACAGGCGCACCTCGGCCGCGGCATCGTCACCGCCCGACAGACAGGCCACGATGGCCGGCACCAGGGTGCGGATGCTGAGCCCGGAGTTACCAACGAAAATATCGGCCCTAAGCTTCGGGAAACGCCCGCCGCAGCCCGAGACGCGCAGCGCCTCGCCCTCCTCCGCCACATCGACACCGAGGGCGACGATCGCGTTGCGCATCACCCGGGTGTCGTCGGAGTCGAGCAGCGCCTCGACCAGGGTGTCGCCCTCGGCCAGCGCCGCCAGCAGCAGCACGCGGTTGGAGATGCTCTTGGAGCCGGGCAGGCGCACGCTGCCGGCGGCCTGCAGCATCGGCGGCAGATCGATGAATTCCATGGAAGATCCTTTGGTCACTCGCCCGACGGCGGGGCGGGAAAGGCCTTGTCGGCCCAGGTGTTGCGGGCGCGGCTGGCTGCGTCGAAGACCCGCTCGAGGGCCGGGCCGTTGCCCTCGGAAAGCAGGGCGCGCAGGTAGGCGAGCTCGGTAAGGTAGGCGTCCAGCTCGGCCAGCAGGGACTGGCGGTTGGCGATGCAGATGTCGCGCCACATCTCGGGGTGGCTGCCGGCGACCCTGGTGAAGTCGCGGAAGCCGCTGGCCGCGTAGCTGAAGAGCTGCTCGGCGTTGGCCCGCCCGGCCAGGTCGTGGACCAGGCCGAAGGCCAGCAGGTGAGGCAGATGGCTGACCGCGGCGAAGACCCGGTCGTGATCCTGAGGGCTCATCTCGTGGAGCACGGCGCCGCAGGCCGCCCACAGCTCACGCACACGAGCGACGGCCGCCGGGTTGTTCTCGGGCAACGGGGTAACGACCACCTTGCGCTGCCTGTAGAGGTCGGCGCGGGCGGCGGTGGGGCCGCTCTTCTCGGCCCCGGCGATGGGGTGGGCCGGCACAACACTGGCCAGGTGCGCGTCCAGGTGGCCGTAGATCGCCTCGATGACGTCGCGCTTGGTGCTGCCGGCGTCGGTGACGATGGTGCCTTCCTGAAGATGGGGCGCGATGGCCGCCGCGACCGCCGCCATCTGGCCGACCGGCATCGCCAGCAGCACGAGTTCGGCGCCGGCGAGGGCTGCAGCCCAGTCGGTGGCGGCCTCGTCGATGATGCCCAGCTCACGGGCGGCGGCGAGGGGCTCGGGGCGCCGGCCGATGCCGACAACGTGCTCGACCAGGCCCGCCTGGCGCAGCGCCAGCGCAAAGGAGCCACCGATCAGCCCGACGCCGCAGATGACGAGCTTGCCGACCTTCTTCACGCCGGCCACGCTCACACCAGACAGTCGGGCAGGACTTCGAGGAAGCGGGCGTTCTCGCTCTCGAGGCCGATGGACACGCGGAGCCACTCGGGCATGCCGTAGCCGCCGATCGGCCGCACGATCACGCCCTGAGCGAGCAGCGCGGCATTGACCGCGGCACCATCGCCGACCTTGAAGGTGACGAAGTTGCCGGCCGACGGGATCCAGTCGAGGCCAAGGCGCTGGAAGCCCTGGGTGAGCTGCTGCATGCCGGCGGCGTTGGCCACGTAGCTGCGCTCGAGGAAGTCGTCGTCGAAGAGCGCTGCGGCGGCGGCGGCGAGGCCGACGCTGCACACGTTGAAGGGCTGGCGCACCCGGTTGAGCAGGTCGATGACCGCAGGGTTGCCGAGGCCGTAGCCCACCCGCAGACCGGCCAGGCCGTAGGCCTTCGAGAAGGTGCGGCTCACCAGCAGGTTGGGGAAGCGGGCGATCCAGCCGATCGCGTCGTAGCGCTGGTCCGGCGCCAGGTATTCGGTATAGGCCTCGTCGAGCACCACCAGCACGTCGGCCGGCACGCGCGCCAGGAAGGCTTCGAGCTCGGGGCCGGGAATGAAGGTGCCGGTCGGGTTGTTCGGGTTGGCGATGAAGACAACGCGGGTGGCCGGGGTGATCGCCGCCAGCATGGCGTCGAGATCGTGACCGAAATTTTTGGCTGGCACCTGGATGCCCTTCGCACCGGCAGCCTGGGTGGCCAGCGGATACACCGCGAAAGCGTGCTGGGCGAAGACGGCTTCGCGCTCGGGGCCGAGGAAGGCGCCGGCAACCATCTCGAGCACGTCGTTGGAGCCGTTGCCAAGCACGATCTGGTCGATCGCCACGCCGTAGCGGCGGCACAGGGCGTCCTTCAGCTCGAAGCCGTTGCCGTCCGGGTAGCGGGCGATGTCGGCGAGGGCGCGCTGCATGGCTTCGCGGGTCTTCTCGCCGACGCCGAGGGGGTTCTCGTTGGAGGCGAGCTTGACGATGGAGGCCTCGTCCAGGCCCATCTCCCGGGCCAGTTCGGAGATCGGCTTGCCGGGCTGGTAGGGGGAAATGGCCCGGATATGGGCGGGAGCCAGGTCACACAGACGCATCGATCACTCCAGTTGGAATCAGTACACGGCCTGGGGGTAGGAGCCCAGGATCTTGAGATAAGCAGCTTCGGCAGCGAGGGCAGCAAGGGCGGTCTTGACCGCCGGCTCGTCCCGGTGCCCTTCGATGTCGACGTAGAAGACGTACTCCCACAGCGCCGCGCGGGCCGGGCGGGATTCCAGCCGGCTCATCGAAACGCCCGCGGCGGCCAGGGGCGCCAGCAGCAGATGTACCGCGCCCGGGCGGTTGGTGGCCGACATGATCAGGGAGGTCTTGTCGGCGCCGCTGGGGCCGGCGTCGTGGCGGCCGAGCACGAAGAAGCGGGTGGTGTTGTTGGGCTCGTCCTCGATGTTCTCGACGAGACGCGGCAACTCGTAGCGCTCGGAGGCGGCCTCGCCGGCGATCGCCGCGGCGCCGGGCTCGACGGACGCCAGCCGCGCGGCCTCGGCGTTGCTGCCCACCGAGATCCGCGGCACGCCCGGCAGCGAGCGGTTCAGCCACTCGTGGCACTGGGCCAGGGACTGGGCGTGGGAATACACCTTGGTGATGGCGCCGAGGCTGGTCTCGCGGCTCATCAGGTGCTGGTGGATGCGCAGCACGACCTCGCCGCAGATCTTGAGCGGCGAGCCAAGGAGCAGATCAAGGGTGCGGCCGACCGCGCCCTCGGTGGAGTTCTCGACCGGCACCACGCCGTACTGGGCATGGCCGGCTTCAACCTCGCGGAACACGTCGTCGATGGTGGTCTGCGGTACAAGGCGCGCCGCATGGCCGAAATGCTTGACCGCCGCGCTCTCGGAGAAGGTGCCCAGCGGCCCGAGGAAGGCGATGCCCAGCGGGTTTTCCAGCGACAGGCAGGCCGACATCACCTCGCGGAAGAAGAAGGTGACGCTCTCGTTGGGCAACGGGCCCTGGTTGAGATCCTGGATGCGGCGCAACACCTGGGCCTCGCGCTCCGGGCGATACACGTGGCCGGCCTCGCCGTAGCGGGACTTGATCTCGCCCACGTGCTCGGCGCAGCGGGCGCGCTCGTTGAGCAGCGCCAGCAGTTGTGCATCGATGGAATCGATCTGGTCGCGAACCACGCCCAGTTCCTTCAGCATCGCCTCGTTCATGCGGTCTCCTGAAAAGCTGCGCCGCTCACGCCTTGCGGGCGGCGAAATCCTGCATCAAATCCACCAGCGCCTCGACGCCGGCGATGGTCATCGCGTTGTAGAGGGAGGCACGCATCCCGCCCACCGACGTGTGCCCCTTGAGGCCCGACAACTGCCGTGCCGCGGCTTCGGCCAGGAAGTCGGCATCGAGGGCCGGGTCGGCCAGCGTGAAGGGCACGTTCATGCGCGAGCGGCTGGCCACTTCGACCGGGTTCACATAGAAGCCGCCGCTGCCGTCGATGGCGCTGTAAAGCAGATTCGCCTTGGCGATGTTAGCCTCTTCGACGGCCGCCAGCCCGCCCTGGGCCTTGAGGTTCTTGAACACCAGCCCGGCCAGGTAGATGCCGAAGGTGGGCGGGGTGTTGAGCATGGAGCCGTGCTCGGCCATCGTGGCAAAGTCCATCACGCTCGGCGTGGTGGGCAGCGCCTTGCCCAGCAGGTCTTCGCGGACGATGACGATGACTAGGCCGGCCGGGCCGATGTTCTTCTGGGCGCCGGCGTAGATCAGGCCATAACGCGAGACATCCATCGGGCGCGACAGGATGTGGGAGCTCATGTCGGCCACCAGCGGCACGTCGGCGGGGGGCTCGGGCAGCTCGAACATCTCGACGCCGTGGATGGTCTCGTTGGTGCAGATGTGGGCATAGGCGGCCCGGGGGTCGAACTGAAGCTCGTCGGCGCGCGGCGCGCGGGTGAAGCGGTCGGCCTCGGTGGAGCCGGCCACCCGCACGTCACCGATGCGCTGGGCCTCTTTGTACGCCTTCTTGGACCAGGAACCGGTGAGCACGTAGTCGGCCGAGCGGCCGGCCAGCAGGTTCATCGGGATCTGGGCGAACTGCTGGGTCGCCCCGCCCTGCAGGAAGAGCACCTTGTAGTTGGCCGGGATGCCCATCAGCTCGCGCAGGTCGGCCTCGGCCTCTTCGATGACGCCGGTGAAATCCTTGCCCCGGTGGCTCATCTCCATGATGCTCATGCCGCGGCCGTGCCAGTCGAGGAGTTCGTCGCGCACCTGTTCGAGCACCGCCGTCGGCAACACTGCCGGGCCGGCCGAGAAATTGAAAATCCGCATCGTGTGAATCCTTCCTGACTCAGTCTGCTCAGGCTTCGGTGCCGGCCTCGCCGCTCACCTCGCCGTCCTCGTGATCTTCCTCGTCGCCCTCGAGGATCTTCTGCACGCCGGAGAGGGTGCTGCCCTCGTCCACCGAGATCAGCGTGACGCCCTGGGTCGCACGGCCCATTTCGCGGATCTCGGAGCCACGGGTGCGCACCAGCACGCCGCCGGTGGTGATCAGCATGATCTGGTCTTTTTCGGTCACCAGGGTGGCGGCGACGACCTTGCCGTTACGGTCGGAGGTCTGGATCGCGATCATGCCCTTGGTGCCGCGGCCGTGGCGGGTGTATTCGCCGATCGGGGTGCGCTTGCCGAAGCCGTTCTCGGTGGCGGTGAGCACGCCCTGCTCTTCGTCGCTGGCGACCAGCATGGCGATCACGGTCTGGCCGTCCTCGAGCATCATGCCGCGCACGCCGCGGGCCTGACGGCCCATCGGGCGGACGTCGTTCTCGCTGAAGCGCACCGCCTTGCCGGCGTCGGAGAACATCATCACGTCGTGCTGGCCGTCGGTGATCGCGACACCGACCAGATAGTCGCCCTCGTCGAGGCCGACGGCGATGATGCCGGCCTTGCGCGGGTTGGCGAAGTCGGTGAGCGGGGTCTTCTTGACGGTGCCCTGGGCCGTGGCCATGAAGATGAAGTGACCTTCGTCGAACTCCTTGACCGGCAGCACCGCGGTGATCTTCTCGCCCTCGAGGAGCGGGAAGAGATTGACGATGGGCCGGCCGCGGGCGTTGCGGTTGCCTTCCGGCACCTCATACACCTTCAGCCAGTAGAGCCGGCCGCGGTTCGAGAAGCACAGGATGTGGTCGTGGGTGTTGGCCACGAAGAGCTGGTCGACGAAATCGTCGTCCTTCACCGCCGCCGCCTGCTTGCCACGGCCGCCGCGCTTCTGGGCGCGGTAGTCGGTGAGCGGCTGGCGCTTGAAGTAGCCGGTGTGGGACAGGGTGACCACCATGTCCTGGGGCGCGATGAGGTCTTCGATGTTGATCTCGGCGGTGTTCATCACCACCTCGGAACGCCGCGGATCGCCGAACTGCTGCTTGATGGCCGAAAGATCGTCGCTGATGATCGCGGTGATCCGCTCGGGCCGGGCCAGGATGTCGAGCAGGTCGGCGATGAGGGCCATCACGTCGCGGTATTCGCCGACGATCTTGTCCTGCTCGAGGCCGGTGAGGCGCTGCAGGCGCAGCTCGAGGATGGCCTGGGCCTGGGCCTCGGAGAGCCGGTAGCCCTGGGCCGACAGGCCGTATTCAGGCGCCAGGCCTTCGGGGCGGAAGCTGTCGGAGGTGGCGCGGGCGAGCATCTCCTCGACCAGCGGCGAGCGCCACTGGCGCGCCATCAGCGCCCGCTTGGCGTCGGGCGGCGTGGGCGCGGCCTTGATCAGCGCGATGATCTCGTCCACGTTGGACAGCGCCACCGCGAGGCCTTCGAGGATGTGGCCGCGCTCGCGGGCCTTGCGCAGCTCGAAGATGGTGCGGCGGGTGATGACCTCGCGGCGGTGGGCCAGGAAGCAATCGAGCATCTGGCGCAGATCGAGCAGCCGCGGCTTGCCATCGACCAGCGCCACCATGTTCATGCCGAAGGTGTCCTGGAGCTGGGTCTGCTTGAACAGGTTGTTCAGCACCACGTCGGGCATCTCGTTGCGCTTGAGCTCGATCACCACGCGCATGCCCGACTTGTCGGACTCGTCGCGAATGTCGCTGATGCCCTCGATGCGCTTTTCGTTCACCAGCTCGGCGATCTTCTCGATCAGGCTCTTCTTGTTAACCTGATACGGAATCTCGTCGACGATGATCGCCTGGCGGTCGCCCTTGCCGATGTCTTCAAAGTGGGTGCGCGCCCGCATGATGACCCGGCCACGGCCGGTGCGGTAGCCTTCCTGGACACCGGCCAGGCCGTAGATGAGGCCGGCGGTGGGGAAATCCGGCGCGGGGACGATCTTGATCAGCTCGTCGATGCTGACGTCCGGCTCGGCCAGCAGCTTCTGGCAGGCGTCAACCACCTCGACGAGGTTGTGGGGCGGGATGTTGGTCGCCATGCCCACCGCGATGCCGCCGGAGCCGTTGATCAGCAGGTTGGGGATGCGCGAGGGCAGCACCAGCGGCTCTTTTTCGGAGCCGTCGTAGTTGGGGCCGAAATCGACGGTTTCCTTGTCGATGTCGGCAAGCAGCTCGTGGCCGATCTTGGCCATGCGGATTTCGGTGTAACGCATCGCCGCCGCGCTGTCGCCGTCCACCGAACCGAAGTTGCCCTGGCCGTCGACCAGCATGTAGCGCAGGGAAAAATCCTGGGCCATCCGCACGATGGTGTCGTACACCGACTGATCGCCGTGGGGGTGATACTTACCGATCACGTCACCGACGATACGCGCTGATTTCTTGTAAGCTTTGTTCCAGTCGTTACCGAGTTCGTGCATCGCGAACAGCACGCGGCGATGCACTGGCTTCAGGCCATCACGCACGTCGGGGAGCGCCCGCCCGACGATCACGCTCATCGCGTAATCCAGGTAGGCGTGGCGCATCTCGTCTTCGAGGCTGATGGGGATGGTTTCTTTGGCGAACGGGATCATGGCACCGCGGGAAATCGACTATTCGTCGAAGAGACGAAAAAACGCGATTCTAGCACGCCGCGCCAGCCCGTTCCTGCCCGCCCGCTGTGGCCGGCGGCACCCACACCCCACTGCCTGCGTTGTTATCCGCTGCCCTCGTGTGCTCTAATCCGGCCACGCAAATCATCACGATACGGGCGCCCCAGAAAGCCCCATCGATTCGAGGAGGAAATCCATGAACGCAGTCAAATTCCGCCTGGCATCCGCTACCCTGCTGATGCTCGCCAGCCTGGGCGCCACCGCCCAATCCAAGGACATCGTCGTTGACGGCCAGGGCTAAGTGCCCTACGTCGTCGATCAGCGCAACGTTGTCGCCCGCAGCGGCTTCGACCTCTGCTGGCGCACCGGCTACTGGACGCCCGCCGCGGCAGGCGCGGTCAAGGCCGGCGAGCTGCCGGTCGGCTGCCAGTGCGACAAGGACGTCGTCGGTGCCGACACCTGCGCCCCCGCCGCCCGTGGCGCTGCCGGCGCCCCCGCCGCGGTCGCCGCTGCAGCCCCGGCTGCCGCCGCCAAGTGCGACTTCAGCGTGAACCTGTCGGCCGACAGCACCTTCGCCTTCAACAAGGCCACCCTCACCGGCTCGGCCAAGACCACCCTCGACAACGCCGTGATCGCCAAGCTCGGCAACTGCGCGGCCGTCGACACGCTCATCATCACCGGCCACACCGACCGCCTCGGCGCCCAGGGCTACAACCAGAAGCTGTCCGAAAAGCGCGCCGACGCCGTCAAGGCCTACCTGCTCGCCAAGGGCGTGAAGGCCGCCAATGTCGAAACGATGGGCGCCGGCAAGACCCAGCCGATCAAGGGCTGCGACGACAAGCTCGGCCGCAAGAAGCTGATCGAATGCCTCGCCCCCAACCGCCGCGTCACCGTGGACGTCAAGGGCCCCGCCAAGTAAGCTCGGCTCGCCCTGGCTTTTGCCCCAAAACCCCGCCACGGCGGGGTTTTTCATGTCCCGGACCTCACCACCATGACGCCGACACCGGTCGACCTCCTCATCGAAGCCCGCTGGATCATCCCCGTCGAGCCCGCCGACACGACCCTCGAGCACCACGCGGTCGCCGTCCACAACGGCCGCATCGTCGCCGTGCTGCCCACCGCCGAAGCACGCCTCCGCTACACCGCCGCCGAAACCGTCAGCCTGCCCGAGCACATCCTGACCCCCGGCCTCATCAACCTCCATTGCCATGCCGCAATGACCTTGATGCGCGGCCTCGCCGACGATCTGCCGCTGATGCGCTGGCTCCAGGAGGCCATCTGGCCCACCGAGGCGCGTCACGCCTCCACCGCCTTCGTCCGCGACGGCAGCCTGCTGGCCGCCGCCGAAATGCTGCGCGGCGGCATCACCACCTGCAACGACATGTACTTCTACCCGGAGGCCACCGCCGAGGCCTTCGACCGCGTCGGCCTGCGGGCTGTGCTCGGGATCACCGTCATCGAGTTCCCGTCGCAATACGCCTCCGACGCCGACGACTACCTCCACAAGGGGCTCGCCACCTTCGACGCCTGGCGTGACCATCCGCTGATCCGCTTCGCCCTCGCCCCCCACGCCCCCTACACCGTCGCCGACGCCACCCTTGAACGCATCGGCTCGCTGGCCGACGAGCTCGAACTCCCCATCCACATCCACATCCACGAGACCGCCCAGGAGGTTGAGGACAGCCTGCGCACCTGCGGCCAGCGGCCGATCACCCGGCTGGAGACCCTCGGGCTCCTCGGCCCCAACCTGATCGGCGTCCACGCCGTGCACCTGAACGACGGCGACATCGAACGCCTCGCCCTCCATGGCTGCGCGGTCGCCCACTGCCCGACCTCCAACATGAAGCTCGCCAGCGGCGCCGCACCGGTCGCCCGCCTGCTCGACAAGGGCCTCAACGTCGGCCTCGGCACCGACGGCGCCGCCAGCAACAACCGCCTCGACCTCTTCCGCGAGATGCAGCAGGCCAGCCTGCTGGCCAAGCTCAGCACCGGCGACGCCGCCGCCCTGCCCGCCCACCGCGCCCTGCGCATGGCCACCCTCGACGGCGCCCGCGCCCTCGGCCTCGACCACGAGATCGGCTCGATTGCCACCGGCAAGGCCGCCGACCTGTGCGCCGTGCATATCGCCGACCCCGACGCCCTGCCCTGCTTCCACCCCGTCTCCCACCTCATTCACGTGCTCGGCCGGCACGACGTTTCGGACGTCTGGGTGGCTGGACAGCAGCGTCTGCAAGGTGGCAGACTGTTGCAAATAACCAACACGGAGCTATTGAGCACGGCCCGGCTATGGCAGAATAGGCTCCGCCAATGAATTGGATATGCTGCCTGAGTTCATCACGAGCTCCAGCACGATTTAAGAATTTTCCGGTTCTACCCCTTTGCCTTGCGACGAGGAAAACGATGATCAAACAAGCCAAAAAACAACTGCTGATGGCCGCCGCGATGGCCGCCCTCGGCCTATCTGCCTCCGCCAGCTTCGCCAAAGACATCGTCGTTGATACGAAAGGCGAAGTGCCTTACGTGATCGACGCACGTAATGTCGTGGCTCGTAGCGGTACCGACCTCTGCTGGCGCACCGGCTACTGGACTCCGGCCGCCGCCACCAACACCATGGCTGGCAACCTGCCGGT
>RRZU010450407.1_pt1 | contig 10322 bp, 10 predicted proteins | sample 2165561 | NCBI WGS metagenome assembly RRZU01 (sample SAMN10456909, study PRJNA506462) | wastewater metagenome | isolation source: wastewater sludge | place: USA: Moscow, Idaho | reverse complement strand
CTCGAAAAAGAAGGTACGCAAACTCCCGATTATGTGATCGCCTGCGTAGGCGGAGGAAGCAACTCGGCGGGAGCAATCTTTCATTTTCTTGATGAACCGGATGTAAAAATAGTACTTGCCGAAGCTGCCGGAAAGGGCGTGGATTCGGGTGAATCTGCCGCAACCATCCACTTGGGAAAACTCGGCATTATTCACGGAAGTAAAACCCTGATCATGCAGTCGGAAGACGGACAAATAGAAGAACCGTATTCCATCTCTGCCGGACTCGATTATCCGGGCATTGGCCCTATGCATGCACATCTGGCAAAAACAGGGCGGTCGACCGTCCTTGCCGTCACCGACGATGAGGCTATGCAAGCCGCTTTCGAGTTGACAAAGCTGGAAGGGATTATTCCCGCCATAGAATCGGCTCATGCTTTGGGCGCACTGGACAAAATGAGTTTCAAACCCGAAGATGTGGTGGTACTTTGCCTGTCAGGGCGTGGAGATAAGGATATGGAAACGTATATAAATTATGCCCCCTGAATCCCCCAAGGAGGACTTTTAGCACAATAAGTAATGATTAAAAAACAGAGAATATGACAACAGCACACGAGAACCTCCCCTTAGGGGAGGCAAGGAGGGGCCGATACAAAATAAACGTCAAAACAAAAAAACTTCTCGCCGACCTACAAACTCCGGTAGGCATCTACCTGAAGGTAAGGGATGTATATCCCGAATCGGCACTACTGGAAAGTTCCGATTACCACGGTGGCGAAAACAGTTTTTCATTTATAGGCATTAGCCCTATTGCCCGTTTCAAGGTGGAGAATAACGAGATAACCCGCGCCTACCCAGACAATACGGTAACACAGGAAACACTATCGGGTAACGAAAAGCTGACGGACAAATTCCACGATTTCATCAGACAGTTCGACGTGCAGGGGGAAAACACAACAGGCATCAACGGATTTTTAGGTTATACCTCTTACGATGCCATCCGTTACTTTGAGGCAGTAGATCCTGTCAACAAGAAGCTGAACAATGCCGACGTTCCCGAATTTTACTATATACTTTACCGCTTTATTCTGGTAATCAACCACCTGAAAAACGAACTGACGATAGTAGAAAACATCGTAGAAGGCACAGACGCAAAAACACTCGAGTTGGAAGCCATTCTCTCCAACAACAATATTGCCCTGTACAACTTTGAAACCGTGGGTAGCGAGCAATCGATGATAAGCGACGAGGAACACCGCGAAATGATAAACAAGGGAATAGCCCATTGCAAGCGCGGCGATGTATTCCAGATCGTTCTATCACGCTGCTTCACTCAAAAATTCACGGGTGACGACTTCAAAGTCTATCGCTCTCTCCGTTCCATCAACCCTTCGCCCTACCTCTTTTACTTCGATTTCGGATCATTCCGCATATTCGGTTCATCGCCCGAAACCCACTGCAAAATCGACAAAAACAAAGCCTATATAGACCCCATCGCGGGAACATACTTCCGCACAGGAGATGATGAAAAAGACCGCATCCTTTCCGAAAACCTGTTGAAAGACGAAAAGGAAAACGCCGAGCATGTGATGCTGGTCGATCTGGCAAGGAACGACCTCAGCCGCAATTGCCACGACGTGAAGGTAGATTTTTACAAAAATGTACAATTCTACTCCCATGTTATCCATCTGGTTTCGCGCGTCAGCGGCGTTATCGAAAAAGGAAAGAACAACATGGAAGTTTTTGCCGACACCTTCCCTGCCGGAACATTGTCGGGTGCACCTAAAGTAAGAGCCATGCAGCTGATCCGCGATATTGAGAAACAAATGCGCGGTGTGTACGGCGGATGCATCGGTTACATCGGATTCAATGGCGACCTGAATCAGGCTATCACGATACGTACTTTCCTCAGCCGAAACAATACGCTCTACTATCAGGCAGGAGGCGGAATCGTTTCCAAATCGAATCCCGATACCGAAGTGATGGAAGTAAAAAATAAACTGGGTGCTCTGACCAAAGCCGTGAAGTTTGCGGAAGAATTGAGAAATTAAGATGGAAAATACTCTTTTAAGAACGGACATTTCTAATCGTATATTCGGGCTAGACATTTTAAGATGTATTGCCATAATGAGTGTCTTGATTGGACATTCACTCTATATAGCTCCTGATTGGTTTAAAAATATCTTTTCCAAAGTAATCTTTCTCGATGGAGTCACTATTTTCTTTGTTCTTAGCGGTTTTCTGATAGGAAACATATTGATAAAATCATTCAATAAAGAAGGAATTACTTCCAAAACAGTGATCAAATTTTGGCGGAACAGATGGCTTCGAACCCTACCTCCTTATTTTTTCATTCTGACAGTATTAATATTCTCTACTTACGTTCTTAGAGTAAACCATTGTGGATGGGCTCCATTTCCAACGAAAAAAGAAGTATTGCATTATTTTTTCTTTTTACAAAACTTCAATTGGCCGGCCTTTAATTTCTTTTTGGAATCATGGAGCCTTGCAGTCGAAGAATGGTTCTATTTACTAACTCCTATTGTGATAATTATAATAAAGAAAATATTCTGTTTGAAAATTAATCAAACATTTTTAATAACCATCTTCTTATTTTTAATAGTTTCTATATTTGTACGTTATCTCAGATATTCACATTTTCCTGAACTGGATTTTGACAATTACTTCAGAAAGCAAGTTATTGTACGATTCGACAGTATGATGATCGGAGTTTTTGCTGCCTATATATCGTATTATTTAAAAGACTTTTGGGAAGGAAAAAAGTACTATCTATTTGTTGTTGGAATCTTTCTTTTCTTTCTTCCTCACATCACGGGTCTGAGTGCAATCAAACCCTATTTATACATCTGGTCTTTTTCGATAGAATCTCTTGCTTACTTTTGTTTTTTGCCACTACTGCATTCAATAAAGACAGTTAAAGTAACAATTGCTAAATCCATTACATATATAAGCCTAATTTCTTATTCGCTATATTTATTGCATTTCTCTCTCATACTGTTAACAATTATAGGCCATTATCTTTTCAGTTATGATGATACTGTAAAATGGATATTATATTGGATATTGGTTTTCTCTCTAGGAACAATTATGTATCTCTTTATTGAAAGGCCATCCATGAACCTCCGAAAAAAGTTTCATTAATCATAATATTTAAAGTTTAAGTACAATATGAAAATCCTGATATTCGACAACTACGATTCGTTTACATACAACCTTGTTCATCTGGTAAAAGAACTTGGATACACCGACGTTGACGTATACCGCAACGACAAAATAAGCCTCGCCGACATCGCAAAATATGACAAGATAATCCTGTCTCCCGGTCCGGGTATTCCGTCCGAAGCAGGATTGCTGCTTCCCCTGATAAAAGAATATGCAGGAAAGAAACCCATATTGGGCGTATGCCTCGGACATCAGGCTATCGGCGAAGCATTCGGGGCAAACCTCACCAATCTGGAAGATGTTTACCACGGAGTGGCAACACAAGTCAACATCATAAAACCCGACTATCTTTTCGACGGGCTGGGAAGTGAAATAGAAGTCGGACGTTACCATTCGTGGATAGTGGATTCGAACGGATTGCCTGATTGCATCGAAGTAACTGCCATCGACAGCCGAGGACAAATTATGGCTCTCCGTCACAAACAATACGATGTGCACGGCGTACAGTTTCACCCCGAATCGGTATTGACTCCGCAGGGCAAAACAATAGTGAAGAATTTTTTAAAATAGCAGCCCCCTAATCCCCCGAAGGGGACTTAAGCCTCCCCGTGGGGAGGTTGGAGGGGCTTAAACAAATATAAAATCATGAACAAAAAAATCTTACTTACCGAGAACGACATTCCAAAAAGCTGGTACAACATTGTGGCGGATATGAAAAACAAACCGCTGCCTCCGCTCAATCCTCAGACCAAAGAACCATTGAATGCCTCAGACCTTGAGCCTGTTTTTGCCAAAGAGCTGATCAAACAGGAAGTTTCGCAGGAGAGATGGATCGAAATACCCGACGAGGTAAGGGAACTCTACAAAATATGGCGGCCAACACCGCTTGTTAGAGCCACAGGACTGGAAAAAGCGCTGGGAACTCCGGCTCATATTTATTTCAAAAATGAAGGAGTAAGCCCTGTGGGTTCGCACAAGCTGAACTCGGCTTTGCCTCAGGCATATTACAATAAAATGCAAGGTATCAAACGCCTGACTACCGAAACAGGAGCCGGACAATGGGGTGCCGCACTGAGCTTTGCATCCAGCGTTTTCGGGCTCGGACTCGATGTTTACATGGTAAAAGTAAGCTACGGACAAAAGCCTTACCGCCGCATGATGATGCAGACATGGGGAGCCAACGTGGTAGCTTCGCCAAGCAACACAACCGATTCGGGAAGAAGCATTCTTGCCAAAGATCCTGATAATTCGGGAAGCTTGGGTATCGCTATTTCCGAAGCGGTGGAAGCTGCCGTAAAAGGCAAAGACACCCGCTATACGCTGGGTAGTGTGCTCAACCATGTTATCCTGCATCAAACGATCATCGGTCTGGAAAGTGAAAAGCAAATGGAGATTGCAGGAGAATATCCCGACATTGTCATCGGATGCTTCGGCGGAGGGTCTAACTTCTCGGGAATCAGTTTCCCTTTCCTTCGTCACAGGCTGACAAACGGTAAGGATATCCGCGTGATTGCTGCCGAGCCTGCAAGTTGCCCTAAACTGTCGAGAGGTAAATTCGAATACGACTTTGGCGACACGGTCGGATTAACTCCTCTGCTGCCGATGTACACGCTGGGGCACGATTTCCAACCTGCCGACATTCACGCGGGAGGACTTCGCTATCATGGCGCGGGAACGATTGTCAGCCAGTTGCACCGCGACGGATTCATTGAGGTACAGGATATTCCCCAACTGGAAACATTCGAAGCCGGACAACTATTTGCCAACACCGAAGGCATCATTCCTGCTCCGGAGTCTACACACGCCATTGCATCGGCTATCCGCGAAGCGAAGAAAGCCAAAGAAGAAGGCGTGCAGAAAACGATACTTTTCAACCTCTCGGGACACGGATTGATAGACATGACAGCCTACGATACATACCTGAGCGGAAAGATGACAAATTATAAATTAACTGACGAAGATATAGCCAAAACGACAGACATTTTAGAGAAATTAGTCTGATTAAAATTCGGCATAGATATTTGCCTGCCAAAGAGGATATTTTTCTAAGAAATTATTACCTTAATGGCCGTTTTTAAGAAACAGATATTACTATCAATTGTCATCCTGAACACTGTGAAACATCCCTAAAGCAGATCTTTCCATCGGGTCAGGATGACAAAGAAAATAACACTTTTATGAATCTTAAAATTCGGTCAAATGAGCAATATTTACACCTCCTATGTAAGGATAAAGCGAAGAGACGGACAGGATATGTCCGCCGATGAGGTCGATTATCTGTTCAACAATGTGGTCAATGTTCACGGCGATTTCGGTTCTTACTGGGTGCGCATCGTGAAGAAGTACAGAACTTCGGGGCAATGCCTCAACATCCAGTTCGGATCGGGCAGAAGAACAGAAAACATACTGCGTCTGCCGAATATTTTCAAAGAATATTATGTCGTGGAACGGATCAATTACGAACACAGCCTCGACCATATATTCGAATACGAATACAAGGAAGGAGCCGCCTTTGCCACAGAAACTTCGCCCCGGTTGTGTAAATATGCTTTCGACAAGGTAATCATTACCTGCGAAGAGAACTGGTTGAAAAAAGAAGGAGCCGAGTGGACAAGTTCCGACACACAGGAGCTGCTGATAGACGGATCGTATTACAGCTGCAATTGCAGGTCGTATGTAGACATCTACGAAGATTCCGAATATTATGGCTCGCAGATAGGCTATACCGAAGATTACCCTTACGACTATTTTGTGCTGACCGAATCGTCTGCCGTGCAATTTATCGATCCTCCGCTTTTGGAAGAGATTTATACCAACAACTTTGTAAGGATGCCCCGATCTTCAAAAATCGAGTTCCTTTACAAACACCGCAAGGTATTGAGCATCCGAAAGACCGATCACGGGAATATAGAAATATATGCTGCCGATCATTGGGACAATTGCGTGGATGAGGCATATCTCGAAATGAGAAAGAAATTAAGCAAAAAATGAAACAAACACTGAACAGATTATTTGAACACCAATATCTGAACCGCGCCGAGGCAAAGGAGATTCTGACCAAGATGGCGGCAGGCGAATATAACGATTCGCAAATAGCCGCATTCATTTCGGTATTTCTGATGAGGAGTATCAGCGTGGACGAGTTCCTCGGATTTTCCGATGCACTGCTCGACCTGCGGGCAAATGTAGATGCGCTGGCAGCCTACAATCCGATCGATATCGTGGGTACAGGCGGCGACAACAAGAACACGTTCAACATATCCACCCTGTCATGCTTTGTGGTGGCAGCGTCGGGCTACAAGGTAGCCAAACACGGCAACTACGGGGCGACATCGGTCAGCGGGGCATCCAACGTCATGGAACAGCATGGCGTAAAGTTCACCGCCGATGTAAGCAGGTTGGAGGAATCACTCGAGAAAACCAACATGGCATACATGCATGCCCCTTTGTTCAACAATGCACTGAAAGTAGTCGCACCTGTGCGCAAAGCATTGGGAGTGCGTACGTTCTTCAATATGCTGGGGCCCGTAGTCAATCCCATCAGGCCGAAACGCACTGTACTAGGCGTATTCAACCTGAAAATGGCAAGACTCTATTCGTACATGTACCAGCAAACAGACGTAGATTATTCCATCGTTCACAGCCTCGATGGTTACGACGAAATATCCCTGACAGGCGATTTCAAGATCATCAACAAGCACGAGGAACGAATCTACAGCCCCGAACAGATTGGTTTTGACCGTTGCACGGAAAAAGAGCTTGACGGCGGTGCAACCCCCGAGGAAGCATCCAAAATATTCGACAATGTGATAAACAACACAGCCACCGCTGCCCAGAAGAATGCAGTGATAGCCAATGCCGCCATTGCCATACAAACAATCAATCCTACCCTTTCGTTCAGCAAATGTGCCGCACAGGCAAGAGAGTCGATAGACAGCGGACGGGTGAAAGAAACATTCAAACGGTTTTTGGCTCTGAATTCATGATACCAGCTTTATCTGCTTTACAATATGAATACAAATGAAACCGTCCTCTGCTCTTCGCTTGAAGAAGTCAGACAAAATATAGACCAAATAGATGATGCGCTGATTAGCCTTATTGCACAAAGGAATCACTATGTGAATCAGGCGGCGCATTTCAAAACATCTGTTGAAAATACTGTGGCGCAGGACAGGGTAAACGAAGTTATCCAAAAGGTCAGATCCCTGTCGAAAATGAAAGGATTAAATCCAAACCTTACGGAGAAAATTTACAGGACGATGATTAAGGGATTTACAGAACAGGAGCTGTCTATTGTAAATCCTGTATATAAAGACATTAAAAGTTCTTATTATTAATTAAAAGTTCTTATTATTAAGATGAAAAAAGTACTGATAATCAATGGACACCCCGACAGGGAAAGTTTCTGCTTCGGGTTGCACGAGAGCTACAAAAAAGGTAGTCTGCAAGTGGGCAATGAGGTAAAGGAAATCGTTCTTTCGGATATGACCTTCAACCCCATACTGATGTACGGATACCGCAAACGCACCGAGCTGGAGCCCGATTTACTCGAAGCATGGGAAAAGATCAAATGGGCCGAGCATATCGTGTGGATATATCCTACATGGTGGGCTTCGCCGCCAGCATTGCTCAAAGGCTTCATCGAGCGTGTCTTCCTGCCCGGATTTACATTCGAGTATCAGGAGAAGTCACCCTTCCCCAAAAAGCTGCTTACGGGAAAAACCTCCGAAATTATCAGCACAATGGATGCCCCCGTCTTCTACTACAAATGGATAGTGAAGGATATTGGCGGAAAAATGATACGCAAAAATATAGGTGCATTTTGCGGAATAAAAAACAAACGTACCACCTATCTGGCAACCCTGAAAACATCGACTACCGAACAACGGCAGGCGTGGCTCAAAAAAGCAGAGAAACTGGGATATAAATTGTAACACGGTGAACGCTATTTTCACTATATTCGTAGCATATTTCTAATTTTTAAATAAAATAATATGAACTGGACTACAACTTTACCTTTTATTCTCGACAATGTCGACGGCGATCTTAAGATTACATATAACCCATGGGGACAAAAGTTTTATCAGAACGGGCAAGAGATAAAAAGAACGGGCTTCTCTTTTGCAGGAATGAAGTATAAAGTGCAAACCACCGATGGCAGTGACAACATGGTATCGGTAAAAGGCAATCTGAAAAATGGCAGACAAATCTTATTCAGAGGTGAAACTATCAATCTGGAAACGCCATTGAGTACATTAGAGATTATTCTTTCATTATTACCTTTCCTTTTTATTGCTCTTGTCTCTTTTGGTATGTTGGCAGTAACAGGCGGAAGATTTGGTGTTATCGATGCAGCGTTGTTAGGAGGTTGCGGGGCTATGGGCATGCAAATGTTAGCAAACATGTTGCGTGAAGAAAAGAATACCGGCAAACAGCTTCTTTACAGCATTGCAGTATCGTTAGGTGCTACGTTTTTATTTGTTTTACTAGCTCTGATTATCGGATTCTTTTTCGGTCTGATCTTCGGAATTGCATATTCAATATTCTAAAAAATAAATTTTGGGTCAAAGAAATACGCTTATCATGTCGATGGGGCGCACAAGGCTGGCTGTTTTTTGTCTGTATTTTTGCTCAGGCATCTGTTTTTCGAGCTGGGCGAGCCGTATACCCGACATCAAAATAGCCTTAGGGCTTGGAGACGCAGCATGGGGTACTATCCTTCTGATGATTCCCATCGGACAGATTTGCGGAATGACTATTTCCGGCTTGCTCATTTCTAAAGTCGGAAGCAGGCGAATATATCCAATTGCCCTCACGGGCTATGTGCTGGCCTTGTTGGCGATTGGAATCTCGTCTACCGAATATGCCCTGATATTGAGTCTGATTGTTTTCGGATTCTTCGGTAACTTTTGCAACATATCGCTCAATACGCAAGCCGTAACGCTCGAAGACGCATACAACCGTCCTATCATGGCATCGTTTCACGGAGGATGGAGTCTTGCAGGGTTGACAGGTGCATCGGTCGGATTGCTCATGGCATCGTTGCATGTACCGCCGATATATCATTTTTGCATCGTGGGTGCACTTGTAATTGTCACATTGCTTATCAACAAGCCTTATTTGCAAGACGACCTGAAAAGGGAAAAAGACCCTGCCGACGTTGCCAACAAAAAGAGAAACAAGCCCGAAACATTTCTCTTCCTGCTGGGCATCGTAGCCTTTTGCGGAATGGCAGCCGAGGGAGCTATGTCGGACTGGAGCGGCCTCTTCCTGATAGATGTGGTAGGTACGGAAAAACATCTGGCACCGATCGGATTGGCAGCTTATATGATTACAATGGCATCGGGACGTTTTATGATCGACAAAGCCACACAACGGTGGGGACGTCAACGGGTATTGCAGGCAGGTGGAGTCCTTATCGCCACAGGATTGTTCACAGCTGTGGCCTTCCCGTATTTCATCACAACGATTATCGGCTTTATGATCATCGGTTTTGGTACAGCAGGTATCGTGCCGACAATATACAGCGTTGCCGGACAACATACCAAGATACCGACAAGTATAGCTCTGACGATAGTTTCCAGTGTCAGTTTCCTAGGATTCCTGATGGGGCCTCCACTGATCGGGTATATTGCCAGTGCAACCAATCTGCGATATTCTTATGCGCTGATCGGACTGTTTGGTATCTGTATCGTAGTGCTGGCATCAGTGATAAAGATTTTCAGAGTGGATAAAAGGAGAGCTTAAATATACTTTTTATAGATAATGCGAATCGGCTGTAGCGTCTGGTTGATTTATTAATACTTTTTCTTTAAACTTTTGGCTTGACCCAAAAGTTACAAAAGGTCAAGGCTATTGCCCTCGCAGACCCATCATCGCCTCGATGGCTAAACCAAACACACGGGCTTTGCCCCGTTTGGTTTTACGCCCTCTTCGGACGGATGGGTACCCCTGCTGCGGACAAAGGCCGAAATCGCAATGCGATGATAAGTCTTGTTATGAGTCAGCCGCGTTGTTAGTAAGACAGAAATAAAACTGAAAACTGAAACCTAAAATAAATATGGCAAATATATTAGATAAGATAATTGCGAATAAGAAGATAGAAGTTGAGCGTCAAAAAGCCGCCCTTCCTTTGGTGGACCTGGAGCATCTGGTTTCCG
>RRZU012604637.1_pt1 | contig 10323 bp, 7 predicted proteins | sample 2165561 | NCBI WGS metagenome assembly RRZU01 (sample SAMN10456909, study PRJNA506462) | wastewater metagenome | isolation source: wastewater sludge | place: USA: Moscow, Idaho | reverse complement strand
GACTCTACAGGCATGAAGTTTCTAGGTGAGCGCGAATGGAAACGCAAGAACCATCGACCTGAATAGCGTCGACAATCGCGGAAACTTCATATTGGTATAGAGGCTAAAACCCTACAAATACGAGCAGTTCCGCGTACACCCAATGATGTCAGGGATTCACAGGTGCTTGGTGATTTACTTGATCAGATTCCACAAGATGAGCAGAAAGTTATTAGGCGATAAACTCAGTGCTAGGAATTTTAACAGCCAAGTGAATGAGATCCATGCACGCGTAGCCATATTAAATAAATTTACAGAATTAGGCAGGCCTCATACCCAAGTTGTAACCTAAATTTTAGCAACTTAGGAAAACTCTGCCTTCAAAGGCTTTATGCAACAAAGCCTGCTAAAAATATAAAAACATCTTGAAAAACTAATGTATAGCCCATATCTTTTAATCAATTAAATTATTGAATAAGAGTAAGAAATGGAAATATCATTTCAAAATATTACTAAAGAATTTGTTAAAGAAAACTTTTCTTCTTACCAAGAAACTAAAAACTTGTGGGTAGAGGCAGGAGGTAAAGCCTCGATGATCTCTGATACTCATGATGCCAATGTTAGATGGGGTGATTTATTCCGTAAAATGGAGGCTGGCGCAGCTGAACCAATAAAATTGATTTTAGCTGCTCTTGAAATTTATCCATTTAATAAAATTTTATTAAGTGAGCTGAAGAATCTTATATCAGATAGTGCGCTTGAAAACGCCAAGAATTTTATTACTGATCAGAATCAAAGTTCTATAGTGCTTTTAAATGATATTCCAACAGAACATGCAGCTGCGGCAATAACAGTTGCATTAACAGAAAATATTCAGCCAAATATCTTGGATGATAGGAATGTTGACCCTATTAGTCAGTCTTTCAAGCAATCATTTGCTAATAAGGCGGGAGAAATGATTGCCATAGCCGGGGGGGCAGCTTGGCTACAAGTAGTATCACAATTAATTTCTTCTGTATCTTGAAAATAAGAGAATAAAATTTATGGAAATCTTAACGGTTTGTACAAATATTTCTGAAAAAATTCAACGTGAAATTTTATTAAAATGGGTGGGGAGGAAAGAATTAACTACAGATGATACAAATATCATTGTTAGTTTTGCTAAAGATTATTCAAATCAAATCTTTTCTAAGGCACCTTCTGAATTAATTGAAATTATATTTTCAATAATTTATGTTCCGAAAGATAAGTCATTGATAGAAAAAGTAAAAGGTGAGGTTTTTGATGAGATAAGTAGTAATAACCCATTACTTTTCCAAGGAATGTCAGATTTTGGTGAGAAGCCAAAATTATTTGCTAATAATATTTTATTATTAGCTATAACTAAGCTATTTGAGAATGAAATTCTAGAAAAAAATGATATTAGTAAACTACTCATACTCAGTGAAAGTATTAAGTTTATCAGCTTTTATAATCCTAAAAGAAATGAAGAAAATGAATTTAGTCAAGATTTTATCGATATTCTTCTGAAGTTCCATGAAGAGATAATTTCTGAGGACTGGAAAGATGCTAATCTAGTTGCACCTAAAATAGAAGATCTTTTTGAATTACAGGATATCGTAAATCCAGATGAGGAATCTGATGAAGACCATCCCGTTGAACAAATTCAAAATGAAAATATAGAAGCAAGTAGTGCAAATATCATAGAAATGTATAATGCTCTATCTTCTTTCAGAGATATCTCTAAAAACTTTTATCAACAAATAATAAATAAACAAAATCAATATGATATTGAACAGGATTTATTGTGGTGGTTAAATGTAAGTCATACAAAAAAGTTTCCTAACCAAAATTTTTATTCTTACAAGCTGATAGAAAATCCATTTGTAAGTTCTGCATTTATGGTTTTAGATTTGTGTTCAATTGAATCTTTAAACTCACCCTTAATACTACCATTACCTGATAAGGTTACAGCCTTATTATTAGAGTCGATATATAAGTGCTTTCCAGAAGTTCTAAAAGAGAAAGTTATATTAAGCACATTCAAAGAAATCGAGAAAGACGAATTCAATGTACTACCTAAGATAGATAACATTAGATATATTCTCAGTATATTGGAAAAATTCTGTGATATAGATCTAGAAGTTTCAGTTCCAGCATTTAGTTTACAGATGCTGTCATTAGTTCAAATCTTAAAATTAGGATTGGTTAAATGACATTATATACGTGTAAAAACCCTGACTGCCCTGTAAAAAATTCATGTGAGGACATACCTCCATGTCATATAGGAAACACACATGAAGATTGTGAGGATTTCTATGAAGTATCAAATGATGAAAACATAGAGGAAAATGAAGATAGTCAATCTAAGGATATTGATCTTAAAGAGATTTTAGTATGCAATACTCATATTAACTATGATCAAATTAAGTTTTTTAGTCTTGAGGCTGAGCCAAGTATTGCAACATTCATAGGTTTACCAAATGTGGGTAAGACTAGTTTATTAACTTCAATAATTTATGCGTTGCGAATGGGAAATGACGCTGATCTAGGATTTATGGGGTCGTCCACATTAAATGCATGGAATCAATTAATAGACCTAACACACTATGCCCATGGTGAGACACCACAGCATCCTGAAAGGACAATTGATAGGCCTGGAACCCGATATTTACATCTTCTAGCAAAACACAATGGAAAAGGTTCAGATCTTTTTCTTGGTGATACAGCTGGTGAAATCTTTTCTAGCCTAATTGGTAATTCTGATGAGCAAAGTCAGGAATATCAACGTATTGTTCAGTGGATTACAGAAGCAAAAATACTACTGATTTGCTTAGATAGCTCAGAATACTACACGGATAAGTTATGGCTTTCAAAAGATAATCATACAATATTTATAGATAGAGTTTCAGAAATAATTGCAAAATACAACCCTAATGTTGATATTATATTCATTGAAACTAAATATGATCTTGTCCAAAATAATAAAAAAGTTTATCAATATCATGAACAAGTGAATCAATATTTTTTCGATAGATTCAAAAATATATTAAAACACATTAAGACTATAAGTATTACGGCAAAACAAGGTGAGTTTCCTGTAGGGGTTGGTGAAATAGCAACCACATGTTTTGCTGCGCAAACAGGGAAAAATACTCACGAAGATTTAAATCTTGTTAAATATAATGTTCAAGATGTTTATTCAGAATTAAAAGAGTGGATTTAATGAAATATGAAATTCTAATTTTAGGCGAACCTGCATCTGGAAAGTCGAATTTTCTTAGAATGTTGGCCTATAAGTGGACTTTAGCTGATTCAGCAGTAAAACAAACTAAAACACCAAGTATGCTTCTAGATCAAGATATATTTGAGGGTTATGTAGTAGATAGAACTCAAAGTGACTATAAAAGCGGTACTTGGGATTTAAAATTTGAAAACCAAGAAATTAATATTGAATTACCTGAATACAATGGTGAGGAATTTTTAGATATTACTCAACATGCAAATTGGACGATAGAGTGGAATGAACGAATCATAAATTCAAAAGGAATTGTTTTAATGATTCCAGTTGATAAAGATGAAGTTTATGATTTAGCAAAACCATGCGAGCAGCAGGTTGAAACTAAAAAATTTGAAAAAAAGGATGCTGAAAATATAGTAGGTAGCGATTTTAATTATATTAGATTTTTTCAACAAGTAGCTTTGCTTAAAAAAATATCAAGAAAAGAAGTAAAAAAAATCCCATTAGTCATAATCATGAATTTTTGGGATAAACTAGATAAAACTAGCATAAATATTACACCCGAAGATCGGTTGGAAAGCGTGTTACCATGGTTTTATAACTTTATTATGTGTAATTGGGATAGGGAATATATTCAGGTTTATGGTGCTAGTCCATTAGGTAGTTTAGCAGAGAGCTTACGTGTTAGAGATAAATATCCTGAAGCCCCTTCAAAGAGAATTTCAGAAGCAAGACAGAAGTTTTTAAGAAACTTACAGAAACAGTCATGGGTTATTACGAATGATAACCCGACTATTAAAAATTATGATCTAAGCATTCCATTTATTTGGATGTTTAAAAAACTTGGTAATTAAGATGTATTTAGACTGGGCATGTATTTATTCTGATGACAGTGCCAGAATTAAAGGACATCAGTATAGAAATAGTTCTTTAATTTTAGAGCAAAAGCAGAAAACTGATCTAAAAAACTTTTTCTATATTCCTAGTAATTTTCCTAAGATACCTTTAATTAGTGGTAAATGGTTTGACTCACTGAATAAATTTGCTATTGGATGTACTCAGATATTACCAGTCGATGGACGTACAAGTTATATAACTTTCATGATATTTTTAGATAGTGAAAATATCGAAAAAATAAATGACATTTCCTGTATCTTAAAATTTCTTACCCAAGATGCCATTTACCTAAGAGAATTTTCTGATGCTAAACAGCCTTCCCCGATTTTAGTAAATGATTCAAATTTTTCATTTTTAGGTGAATATTCTAAGTGTGAAGTAATTCTTAAGTCAAAAAATATTATTTCAACTATATGTGATGTTTACTCTAAAAAGCGTTCTAATATAATACCTATAGCTGTTGATGAGGTGGAAACCTTAATTGAATATACAGCTCTTTTGAATGAAATTTGGATGAAACTTCTTCCAACTGTAAGAAAAGATTTTAGTTGGGTAGGTTTGATTAAGTATATTGATATTTCATTTAAAGAAGTAACTAGGTTTATTTTTACAGAAAATTTCACTTCGCAATGGGAAACGAATATAAGATTGGGGAAAGTGTTACCTTTAGGTAGTAATAAATACAATCAGTTTTCTATTAATTATTTTAATTCATTTGAAAATTTATCTGTTGGTAATCCTAATGTAATTTTTAGAGATTTTAATGGGAGTTTGAATGAATTTCATCTCGTATCTAGCTTTCTCAATAGTTTAAGTGTTGCTGAGAGTGGTAATGAGGTTAATGTTAGAATAATTAATCTTATGAGCGCACTCTATTATATAAATGAATTATTTTGCGATAATTATATTTCAAAAAATTTCTTTGATGTCCAGTATGAAATTATTTCTAAAAAATTGTTGCAGGAGATTAATCATGCAACCAACTTCTTTGAATTACAAAGGATTTTTGCTGATAAAAATAAATTGATTGATAATCAAACCATACAGTCTCTAAAGGTGAAAATTAAAGAGTTAGTCTCAAAAGGGCAGCGTTTTAATAAATCGATTTTGGCTCATGCTATGAAATTCTCATGGGTGAGAGAAATTATTGTTGATATTGTTAATGATTTGGATTTGAGTCAAAATGATTGTATTTACTCTTTGATTCTAACTCTCTATCAAGACTTAAGTGATGAGAGATTAACTTTTTGGTTTAGCTTTTTATCTCCATTTAGAGAGAAAGCTTTAGATAGCTTAATTGAAAATGTGACTATATATCCTAAAAAATTAAAGTTAGATGAGTTATTGTTTTTAAAAGATGTCTTTTATAAAAATAATTGGTCTGAGTTTAGTTTGATTTTTTCTATACTATTGGTTCATCATAAGGCGGATAGTTATCAAATTGAGCTGCCTTTTATTCTAGACGAAATATATGAAAACGAAGAAAATATTGATAGGTTTAAGGGGATTATTCGAAGTACTTGGGGGACAAGTAAATTTATTAGCTTATATCTGAATTTTTTAAAAAATGATGCAGAAAAAGACCATTTTATCTTTGTTGAGTCATTTTGGGAGTTTTTAATAGAGAATTTATCACATTTGTCTAAAGAGCCTCCATGTCACTTTGTCTTAAAATTATGGCTAATTATTCTGCCAAAATTATCTACTGATGAAAAAAATGAAATATTCGACCAAAACTTTTTTGATAGTATCTTGTTCTATATAATAAATGAAAATTTTATTGACTATGTTTCTGTTTTTTTAATTAATTTGGCTAATGTTTCTGGACTTCATTTATACAATTTAAGTAGTAGAAATCGAAAGTTAATTTGGAGTAAAAGTGGCTCTAAAAATTATCTTAAATCCACTTCAATTGCTTGTATTCAAAGCAATAAACCTATTGCTGAAATTGAAGATGTACTTTTTTATGAGATAGATAACTATTTGTATAAAGATTCATCTATTGCTATTAGTAGTTCTTTAGTTAATTACTTGAAAAATCCACCAACTATTTACTCCCTAAAACATGAAGTAGTCTTACATGGACTTTCATCGTATATGTCTAAAGTAGAAATGGAGATGTATGTTCAAAATATTAAGAAAAAGCCGAATCTCTTCAAAGAGTTGATAAATGCATTTAAAGCAAGTAAAAAAGATAAATATAAGAAAATATTACCTTATCATAGTGTTACCTTTCTTAATCACATGACTTTTGAGGATAAGTTGGAAGCATGTTATCCAGATAGCATGGTGGATATAAATGTTGGTTATTCTGAATGGAAAAATGCATTTCAGAGTTGTTTAATTCATATTACTGGTTCTAAATTAGATTTAGAGATTATTTGTAATGAATGTAAGTTAGATTATAAAAGATTTCCAAATGGCGATACTATAGGGCATTTTGCAGCAATTATTGTTAATCAAGTTTTTGATCAAAAACATATGAATGGCATGCGTTTCATTGAATGTGTCCAAAGACATTTTGCTATAAATAAAACCTATGACTATTCAAGTCAATTTAATCAATATAAGCTCTTTATCATGCTGAAAGTTTATTTTGAACTAAAATTTAATAATTAATCATTTTTATCTAAACTAAACTCCACATCTACTGAATCAGGCACAACATTGATATCAATGATATAGTCACCAAAACGTTTGAATAGCCTGATCCTAGACAATATAATGATTAAACTAATAAATCGGTAACTATTCAGTTTATGCACATTTTTCTGAGTTGCTGTAAAAGTTAACTATAGCAGACATACCTATTGCAATACTTTTTAATCCAAGTTGATTTTCCGAAAAGCTTATTTTAACCGGAATGCGTCGTACAACTTTAGTGAAATTACCACTCGCATTATCTGGTGGAAGTAGTGAAAGCTCTGAACCACTTGCATTAGCAATACTATCTATACTTCCACAGAACTCTTTATTTGGAATTGCATCAATAGAGAATGAAACCGTATTTCCTGGATGAATTTTGGATATCTGGGTTTCTTTGAGGTTAGCTTCAATCCATAAATTTTTAACAGGTGCTAAAACGATAATATTTTTGCCCGTAGTTAAATACTCTCCTTGATGTACCTTTCTTGAAACGACTTTTCCATCTCTAGGAGAAATTAATTTTGTCGATTCAAAGTTCTCTTTTGCTTGAACTAAATTTGCTTTAGCTGCTGGTATCATAGTTTGCAACGAAGCTTTTTGTGCATCTAACACATTAATATTTTGTAATGCTTCATCAATTGAAATCATTGCGATATGAACTTTACTACCTTGTGATACCTTTTCGTCGTAAGCAGTATCATATTCCTGCTTACTAATCGCACCATCTTGAACTAATTGATCAGAACGGGTGAAGTAATTGTCAGCTCTTAGTTTACTGGCCTTTGCTGCCTCTATTTCAGCCTGTTTAATTTTGACTTGTTCTTTGGCTAACTTTATCTGTTCATCAATTTGATGAATATTTGCATTTAATTGATCAAGTTTGGACTGAGCTTCCTCTACGAGAGTAGTAAAATCAATTTGATTGATTTGAGCTAATACTTGACCAGCTTTAACATACTGATTATCACTCACATAAACATTATCAACGTATCCACTAACTTTACTAGATACATACATTAAATCGCCTTTGACGTAAGCATTATCTGTATTTTGAATGTCACTGTTCCTACTCCAATTATAGTAGGTGTAAATTAACATCATTAAAATACATATAATAACAATAGTTGCTAATATGAAACGGAGAAAAGATTTATTTAACTGTATTGAAAGTTTCGACATGATAATTACTCTAGATTTAGCTCTGGCTTTTACATTGAGGACAAAACCAAACTAAGGCAGCCGTGATAATAAGCAAAAGTGCACAAAATAAAAAACCATCATTTATAGCTAAAACATATGATTGTTCACGTACAACTGTTGCCACTTTTGTAGTGCTGATATTTGAAAGTACTGAGAGATCATTAAAAGAAGGTGATAAAGTAGTCTGAATTTTGTTAATTACTTCTGCTGTAACAGATTCATCATTTTGAATATTAGGAGTTAAGATTGCTGAATGAAATTTCTCCCGCTCATTAATAAAATGGCTGAGAATTCCCAATCCACCTGATAAGCCCATAATGCGTGCATAGTTATATCCCATACCACATGTCGGACCCTCTATTGGAATTAATCCATAAAGAACCATATGCAGTGTCGCTAAACTATAGGTTCCAATTCCAATACCAGAAGCAAACATCACAATTGTAAAATTTTCAAAAGACCATGTGCTATCCGCTTGTATGCAATACAATGAACAACACGCAATAAGTAACAAGGCACTAGACATTATTATTCTTTGATCGATATAAGTGCTGCAACATAGAGCAATTAAAATTCCAATTAACGTTCCAGGGGCAAGAGGCCATAAAACTAGCGCTAACTGTTCAATGCGGTAATTTAAAACTTTGGTAAGAAAAAAAGGAATCAACCAAATAGCGAATAATGTCCCAAAACGAAATATGATTTGGTAAATCAATACCAATGAGAAAGGTTTAGAGAATAATGAAAGTTTAAATAATGGCTTATCCGTATTAAATAAATGCAAAACTGATAAAAATATGAAAGTTAATCCAATAATTATAAATGCAGGTATCCACCATGTTTCCAACCAAAAATAACGTTCACCTTCGGATAAAGCAATAAGAATAAAACCCAATCCTAAACTTACCAACGTATATCCAACCCAATCAAAATTGCTAACATTATTTAGATCGATCGGATCTTCAACAAATAAAAAGTCAGCTAAAATGATATAAAAACCAATAAAAATAGCTGGAATAATAAATAGAAATCTCCAATTATCAGAAAATAAAAAAAGACTCCCTACCCATGCAGATATGCCCAGTCCAATGGCAGTAGCAAAAGCAAATAAAGATAATCCACGAGTTCTAATATGACCTGGTGGGTGAGTAGAAAATAAAATAATAAACATGATGACAGGTAGCATGCCAGCATAAAACCCATGCCAAAAGCGGAAAAATAATGCAATGGGAAAATTAGAGCAAAAGGAAATAATCAGTGAAGAAAATAGAAAACCTATTCCCGCAATTAACATAGTGCGTCTTCTACCGAATATCTTTGAGAACAAAAAAGTGATGGGTAAGCCAAAAAGTTGGCCCAAATTATATAACGTAACCATCCAGCTGATTTCATCACGTGTTACTGAAAATGCCGCTGCTATGTCTTGTTGTGCAAGGATAATAGAGAGAGGAAAAGTGCTACTGATGATGGCTCCAAAAGCAGCGATACTCATCATCCAGACACGCTGAATTGGTGTAATGGAAAACATTTTAAGCAGACTATGATAGAGAAAATGAATTTTGAAATTCTAGGGTAGGATTTGAAGTTCAGAAATAGGATATAATTAAAACCAATATTTCAAAAAATGGAAGTATGGATGAATCAGCAAACAGATGATTTCGTCTTTTTTGTAACTTTGGTTGAGTCTGGATCATTGACAAATGCTTCGATTACACTTGATATGTCTTTACCAACCGTCAGTCGAAAGTTGCAAAATTTAGAAAGTTACTACAATACAAAACTGATTCAACGAAATGCCAAAAGGTTCCGTTTAACAGAATCTGGGCAACTGTTGTTTATGCGTTCGCAAGAAATAATTTCACTCATCAATAATACAAAGCAATCTATTTCTAATAATCATAAAAATATTGATGGCAAGATTAGAATTGGTTGTTTATCTCAATTTGGAAGGCAATATCTTAATGAAATAATTAATGATTTCTCTAAAATCTATCCTGATATTATTTTTGAAATTTTATTATCAGATTCTCGTATGGATTTAGTGGAAGATGAGTTGGATTTCTTATTTCAGATTGAAAAGCCTATATCTGACAACCTTTCTTCTATAAAGTTTGTATCAGGCCGTAGGGTTTATTGTGCTTCAGCAGAATATTTCCAAAAAAAAGATATGCCCGATAATCCCGATCAATTAAAAGCACATGATTGTATTTGTTTAACCAGAAATCATCACTTATACAATGAGTGGTTTTTTAATCAGTCAAAAAGTAGAGTACAAGTTATACCCAAATTGATAAGTAATAATAGTGAATTGATCCAGCAATGGTTGCTAGAAGGGAAAGGTATTGCGTCTAAACTTAGTT
>RRZU010748931.1_pt1 | contig 10323 bp, 12 predicted proteins | sample 2165561 | NCBI WGS metagenome assembly RRZU01 (sample SAMN10456909, study PRJNA506462) | wastewater metagenome | isolation source: wastewater sludge | place: USA: Moscow, Idaho | reverse complement strand
ACAATAGGAATTTCAATTGTAGCAATGTTAATTTTTGAACCAAAAGGAACGCCTTTATTAACTGTTGCCTTTGAATGTTTTTCAGCATATAGTACAGTAGGATTAAGCTTAAATTATACACCAACAGTAACCGAACCAAGTAAATATGTTTTAATTGCTTGTATGTTTATTGGTCGTATTGGAATGCTCAACTTAATGGTTGGATTATTACGAAGATTGAATCATCAATTCTACGAATATCCAAAAGAAAATATATTAATTAACTAATCTACCAAAAATGAAAATTATAGTATTTGGTTTAGGAAACTTCGGAATGTCGCTTGCCATCAGCTTAACTGAAACAGGAAACGAAGTAATTGGTGTAGACAAAAACATCGAAAAAATTAATCTTATCAAAGATAAAATTTCACATGCAATTGCCTTAGACTCAACAAACGAATTATCGTATGAAGCTTTGCCTTTAAAAGACGCAGATAAAGTTGTAGTTGCCATTGGTGAAAACGAAGGTGCTGCCATCATTACAACGGCAATTATTAAAAAATTGAGCGATGTAAAAATCATCAGTAGAGCTTTGTCTCCTATTCACGACACGGTTTTAGAGGCGATGGGAATTTATAGTATTATTCACCCAGAGCAAGAATCGGCAGACCGCTTAACAAAGCAAATCAACTTCAAATCAACTTTAGAAAACTATCAATTAGATGATAATTTTACGATTTCAGAAGTAAAAGCAAAACCAGAATTCTACGGAAAAACATTAGCTGAATTAGACTCAATCGATAAATATCATTTAACACTAATTACAATTATTCGCAAAAGAGAAAAACGTAATTTAATTGGTAAAAAATCTATTATAAAAGAATCTATTGGTCGTCCTGCTCCAGACACTATTGTTCAAGAAAATGATATTTTAGTAGTTTACGGATATAACAAAGACATCGAAACGTATTGTTTAGGACAAGAAGAACACCAAATTAGAAGCTAAAAATGAACCGAATTCTCTCTACAAAAAAACTTTCAAAAGCATTAAAAAAGAAGTTTTCTGATGCTAAAATTGAACTTGTAGAAAAGAATTTTATTCAAACCAAATCCATCTCATTTGAAACACCTCAACTAAATGATTACTTAGTTTTTACAAGTAAACAAGCAGTGAAAAGTGTTTTAAAATCGGATGTAAAAAACGTTCATTCCATTTCCTGTTTGTGTGTAGGAAGTAAAACGAGAAATTTTCTCGAAAAAAAAGGTTTCACCGTTATTGAAAGTGCTGATTATGCAGAAGATTTAATTCAAATAATCGATTCAAAATACAAAAGCAATTCGTTTACCTTCTTCTGTGGCAACATCAGAAAAAATACGATTCCAAATTATTTTCAGCAAAGCAAAATCGCATACAACGAAATTATCGTATATGAAACCAAACTGAAACCTCACCAAATAAAAAAACCATTTGATGGCGTTTTATTTTTTAGTCCGTCTGGAGTAAATAGTTTTTTGGAAAACAATTCATTAGATAATAAAACGTGTTTTTGCATTGGAACCACCACTGCCAAAGCATTAGAAAACAAAACAGAAAATATTGTAATTGCAGCACAACCAACAGTTGAAAATGTAATTACCGAAGTAATAAAATATTATAAACGCTTATAGCCTATTGCTTAAAGCATAAAGCATAAAAAATGATTAAGAACGATTTATTTTTAAGAGCATTAAAAGGAGAAACAGTTGAACGTCCACCCGTTTGGATGATGCGTCAAGCTGGAAGATATTTACCAGAATTTAGAGCCTTGCGCGATAAATATGATTTTTTCACCCGATGCGAAACTCCAGAATTAGCAGCTGAAATTACCGTGCAACCTATTCGTATTGTAAAACCAGATGCGGCTATTTTATTCTCAGATATTTTGGTAGTGCCAAGAGCTATGGGAATTCATGTGGAATTGAAAGACAATTTAGGTCCGATAATTCCAAATCCTATTCGTACAGCTGAACAAGTAAATCAGGTTTTTGTGCCGAATATCCATGAAACTTTAGGTTACGTGATGGATGCAGTAAAATTAACCAAAGAAATGTTGAACGACGAAGTGCCATTAATTGGTTTCGCGGGTTCGCCATGGACGATTTTCTGTTATGCTGTAGAAGGTAAAGGTTCTAAAAGCTTTGATACAGCTAAAGGATTTTGTTTTTCAAATCCAGTAGCGGCACACTTATTATTGCAAAAAATCACCGATACCACGATTTTATACTTGAAAGAAAAAGTAAAAGCAGGTTGTAATGCGATTCAAATTTTTGACTCTTGGGGCGGAATGCTTTCTCCAGTAGATTATCAAGAATTTTCTTGGCAATACATCAACCAAATTGTAGAAGCTTTAGCCGAAGAAACCGAAGTTATCGTATTTGGAAAAGGTTGTTGGTTTGCCTTGAACGACATGGCAAAATCAAAAGCATCAGCTTTAGGAGTTGATTGGACTTGTTCGCCAAGAAACGCTCGTTATTTAACTGGTGGTGATATCACTTTACAAGGAAATTTCGACCCAAGTCGTTTACTTTCTCCAATACCAACCATCAAAAAAATGGTTCACGAAATGATTGACGAATTTGGAAAAGACAAATACATAGTAAACTTGGGTCACGGTATTTTACCAAATATTCCTGTTGATCATGCTAAAGCGTTTGTTGAAGCTGTTAAAGAATATAAATAATATGTATGGTATTAATTTAAAATACTTGTCCCTTTTATTATATTTTTTTATTTGTATACCAACTCCACATGTTAGTTTGCCTTTTTTTGGTATAATTGGTGTATCAATACTTCAAATCTTTTCTTTTACAGATGAGTTTATATTGCTTTCAATTGAAAATTTATTTCTCTTATTATCAATTTTAGGAATAATTTTATTTATTAATAAAAGATTAATTTTAAACTTGTTTGGTCAGTTATTGTTAATTACATCAGTTATTGTTTTTGGAAAAACTAAAGATTTAAAACATTTTGAATTCACTGTTCCTTTTATATTACACTTATTGATATCAACCATGTTTTTTTGGAAAATTTTTTGGAAAAAAAATGAAAAATAAATTCTACACCTACATACAACCCCTACAAGATTAAATCACATAGAAAACAAGAATGATAACAACCGATTCATTTCATATAATCAATTTACAAGCAGATGACGCAAAAAGTTTATCTGAAATGATGGTCTTGAATTTTGATAACTTTAAACGGTACTTTCCAATTACGTTGTCAAAAAATCAATCCTATACTGATAGTTTTAGTTATATTGAAGAAAAAAGAAAAGAAAACGCTTCAAAATCTGAATTTACTTTTGGAATTAAAGATGTTTCAAATTCAAAAACAGCAGGTTTAATTATTATCAAAGAAATAAATTGGGATACCAAACAAGGAGAATTTGCTTATTGTATAAGTACAGAATACGAAAACAAAGGTTGGATGTCAAAAGCTATTGCGCTAACCTCAAAATATGGATTTGAAGTTTTAGGATTCAATAAATTTCAAATTATTGCTCATAAAACAAATATTGGAAGTTGTAAAGTTGCAGAAAAGTGCGGTTTCACATGGAAAAGAACACTTTTAAATGAATACACACCTCCAAATGAAACTCCATTGGATATGGAATTATATGAATTAGAACATGAAAAATAAATTAAAATGAGAGCAATTTTAACTGTATTTATTTTATTATTTTCAAACTTTATTAATGCGTGCCTTTGGGATAGAGACACTTATGCAATGGAAAAACAAAAGTTTCCAGATGCTTTTGAATTAATGACTGGGAATTTTGACAGGCACTCCAATTCATATTACCAATGGCGTATTGCTAAAATTCAACCACTAATTGATAAAGGAAGTAAAGACCCTTTACTTTTTGATGATTTGGCAGTGGCATATTCAAAATTAGGCAATGACAAAAAAGCTATTAAGCTTATGAAGCTTAAGGAAAAATTTACTCCAAATTTATATGAAACATTCGCTAATCTTGGTACCTTTTATATCCATGATGGACAATTTGAAGAAGGATTAAAATATATTAATAAAGCTATCAAAATAAATCCTGAGGCTCACTTTGGAAGAGAAATATATCAAAAATACCTTGTTGAATTTATTCTATCAAATAAAAAAAAGGGGTCTGAATCTAACAATTTTTACACCTTTTTATTAGAAAAATACAAAACCAAAAATAATTCAACGAAAGATTTTCTCCCTGAAGATGAAATTAAAAAAGCCGTAAAAGGAATTTTAGGAATGATGCGTTTTGGTAATTATAACTCTCCTATTCTTTTGAATGCTCTTGGAGATGTTTTGCTTAATGAATCATATAGTGAACCTGGAGCTAAAAGATTATCAGCTATGGCATATATGGCTTCTGATTTATACAATGCCGGTTCAGTTTCTCTCAAAACCAAAGAAAACATTCAAATGTTTTTGAGCATGCAAGAAAGTGATAAAAACACTTACGAAGAATTGCTTAAAGAAGTTAAAAAAGGTATTCTAATTGGGAAAAGCAGATATGCTGAAATTGAAAAAAAAGAATCAAATTGGGTTATCCAAAACAAAGATTTAGATATTGAGTTCGCACAAAATTTTTATGCAAAAACAGATTCTACAAATAAGAACAATGTTGCTCAAAATAATCAAAATAGAATTACTAAAAGCGGAGATAAAATATCTAACAAACTAATCATTGGATTAATCATTACATTAGTTATTGTTGGAATTATTGTGATTATAAAACTTCGAAAAAAACATATTTAAATTGAAAAATAAATTCTATCAATACATACAAACCCTACAAGATCAAATCTGTAAAGGATTAGAGGACATCGATGGCGGTACCAAATTTCGAGAAGATTTATGGGAACGACCAGAAGGCGGTGGAGGTCGCACACGTGTTATTGAAAACGGAAATGTTTTTGAAAAAGGTGGTGTAAATATTTCAGCCGTTCATGGTAAATTACCCGATACGATGCAAAAAATGTTTGGTGTTGGAGAAGCCGATTTTTTCGCTTGCGGATTGAGTTTGGTAATTCATCCTAAAAATCCGATGGTGCCAACGGTTCATGCGAATTGGCGTTATTTTGAAATGTATGATGAAAACGGCAATATCATTAACCAATGGTTTGGTGGCGGACAAGATTTAACACCTTATTACTTATTTGAAGAAGATGCCAAACATTTTCATCAAACTTGTAAAACGGCTTGTGACAAACATAACCCTGAATTTTATCCGAACTATAAAAAGAAATGCGATGAGTATTTCTGGAACGCCCACAGATTTGAAGCTCGTGGAATTGGCGGTTTATTTTTCGATTATTTGAAAGCAACCGAGCAAATGTCGATGGAAGATTGGTTCAATTTCGTGTCAGAAGTTGGAAATTCTTTCTTACAAGCGTATGTTCCCATTGTGGAAAAAAGAAAAGATTTACCACATACGGATGCTCAAAGAACTTGGCAAGAAATACGTCGTGGTCGTTATGTGGAATTTAATTTGGTTCATGATAAAGGCACGCTTTTCGGGCTAAAAACCAACGGAAGAATAGAAAGTATTTTGATGAGTTTACCACCACATGTGCAATGGGTGTATGACCATCATCCTGAACCAGGAAGCGAAGAAGAAAAATTACTAAAAGTATTAGCAAAACCAGTTGACTGGCTATAAATAAAAAACTCCGCTACTTAAGTAGCGGAGTTTTTTATTTATTTCATTTGAATTAATCTAAAAAATCGATTAAATCCAAAGTCTGAAGTATAATATTTTCATTTGAAAAATTAGAATTGATTTCCATTTCTAATTTCATAATATGATTGTTTAGTTTATTTGACGCTTTGAATTCCATATTTTTAAACTGATTCCCTAAACGTATCATTTTTGCTGTATCACTTCCTAAATCTTGGTTCAATAAATACGCTTTGAAAAAACGTTGCATTTCAAAATTTCCGTAAAAATAATTCTTCGATAAATCTTTCTTTACTTTCTTAGTAAAATCAGACTTTGAGCCATCATTCAAATACTTTAATCCATTTGTAAACACCATAACATCCCCTTTTCTAAGTATAATCATATCTCCTAAATCTTCTGATTGATTTACTAAATAATAACCATCTCCTTTTTGTAAAAGATTTTTTCTAACACCTAAATTCAATAATTTATCTCCCATTTTTGGATGTGTAGAAGTCATAATCATGGTAAAAATTGGTCGGGTTTTAGTGATGGTTTTTTCTTCTTCTACTTCTTCGTAATTTTCATCATAAGTTCTCGACATAAAGGTACTTTCATAAGACTCCATGGCATGTAAAAACATAGAAATATCGCCATCAAAAAGAGTTGCTGTGGCTTCTTCATCAACAATTGTTGAAATTAAATCTGTTATTATTTCTGTATCTTGTTTGTCAATTGGCATATTACTTAAAAGCTGCTCCATAATTTCTGGATAGTTTTTAAGTAATTCTTCTGTACTTGAGTGATAGGAAAAATACGCTAAAGGTTCTTGCTTTGGAAAATAATTATAAATGTTTTTATTCGGTTTTCTGGCAACTACTTTTTGCATTACATTGGCAAGAGATTCTGAATATTCCACTTTTTGTTCCATTCTAGCTTTGTTGTTTTCAAAATAGAAATCAACATTCATTCCTTTAATTGAATTATTGGAATTATTTATGCCGTTGTTTGAATTGATAGAACCTAACAAATAATAAAACGAACTCATTTTGCCATAAACTGCTTCATAGTTAATCCATGAAGCAATATCTGCATTGGTACTTACTTTAGTTGAAGTTGGTGTTACAAATCCATTTTCAAATAAAAGAGCTATTTGTTCCTCTTGCTTTTGTTGCTTTTGGATTCGTTGTTCTGCTTGCTCTTTTTCAAAAGAGGCAATCCATTTTTTATACTCTTCATCTTCAACAGCTTCTACCACTTCGATATTTTCATCTTCAGAAATAGCTTCTTCAACTCCAATTCTTTTTTCAACAATTTCCTCTATTGGAGCAACTTCTTCAATTTCAATCACTTCTACTGGAGGGTCTTCATAATACTCTTCATCTACTACAACTGCAGCACTATCGGCTACCAACATAGCGTCTGAAAAATCTGCGTTAGTAAAATTATTATTAGTTTCAATAAGTCCATAAATAATGAAGTTGCCGTCATTCCATGCCATCGTAAAATCGTCTTTTTTAGGCGAATAAACAGTGTATTTTGAATTCGTTTTAATAACTTCTTTAATAGAATCAGTTGTTTTTGAGTTATTATTATTGACTTTATTTTGGATAAAAGCATTCCAACCATTTACATCTTTTAAAGGAAATGTCATTTGATAATACGTTATACTATCGGTAAAATTTCCATGAATGGTTACGGGATTAGATTTATCTATGAACGAAATAAAATCGTTTAATTTAAAATCGGAATCAGCTTGGTTTACACTTTTAAAAACTTTGTGATTAAACAAGCTATCAATATTTACTTTTTTAGCAAATTGTTGTGTGTTGAATTGCACAAAATAATCATACTTTTCCAGTTTTTCTTGACTAAACACCAATACTGGAAATAAGAATAAGAAATAAAAAATCTTTTTCATAATTGAATTAAGGATTGAAACTTATGGAATTATTCATCAGCTTGTTGTTGTTTAAAACATTCCATATATTCTGTTTTAAAAACACTGTTTTTTTCGATTTTGAAAGTTTACTATTCGCATTTTGTACCATTGCCACATCTTTATCAAAAGTATAAACGGCAACTATATTTGCTTTCAGTAAATCTTCTTTTTTGTCTTCGTTCTTTATTAAATTTTTAGGTAACGGATAAGAAGCGATTCGCTCAAATTTGCCATTATTGTTTTTAAAATGAACTAAAGTATTTTTTTTATCTATTGCATTTAAAACAGCATTCAACGTTTCTAAAGAATTGTATGAAAAATTGATTTTGAAAATATAGGTGTTAAAATCGTATGAGGTGGAAATTTTTGAAATACCTTTAATTTTTGAAGCTTCAGCTCTAAATTGTGCTAACTTAGATTTAATATCTTCCTCATTTGGAATGCTTACACCATCGACTTCTTCTAACATTATAGCCGATTTTGTTTTAAACCATGAACTCGAAAAATCTACAACCAAACTATAGTCACCACTTTGATCACTATTGTGTTTGATTTTTTCAGTTATTTCGAAACAACTGGTTAGTAGCAAACAAATGCTAAGAATAATTAGCTTCTTCATCCTACAAAATTAAGAATATTTTTACAGATTTATGTCTTTTGCAAAAGAAAGAAATAGATGAAAAATTAGTAACTTTACGCATTAATATTTGAATATCAAATTATGTTTCCATTACACAGAGGTCGTCGTTTAAGAGTAAACGAATCTATAAGAAGTTTAGTTCGCGAAACCACATTAAGTCCAAGTGATTTTATGTTTCCGATGTTTATCATGGAAGGTGAAAACACAAAAGTGGAAATCCCTTCTATGCCTGGAATTTTCCGTCGCACTTTAGATTTAACGGTGGAAGAAGTAAAAGAATTATACGCTTTAGGAATTTGTGCCGTAAACATTTATGTAAAAGTTAGTGATGATTTAAAAGACAATACTGGAAAAGAAGCTTGGAACGACAATGGTTTGATGCAAAGAGCCATTCGTGCTATCAAAGCGGCTTGTCCAGAAATGATTGTAATGCCTGATGTGGCTTTAGATCCGTATTCGATTTATGGCCATGATGGAATTATTGAAAAAGGTGATGTAGCTAATGATGCAACTAATGATGCCTTGGTAAAAATGGCGGTTTCTCACGCAAAAGCGGGTGCCGATTTTGTTGCTCCAAGTGACATGATGGATGGTCGTGTTTTACGTTTACGCCAAGGTTTAGATGCGGCTGGATTTCATAATGTGGGAATCATGAGTTATTCGGCTAAATACGCGTCGGCGTTTTATGGTCCGTTTCGTGATGCTTTGGATTCAGCTCCAAAAGATGCTGATGTTGTTACTGAGCCTGTCGAAGTACCAAAAGATAAAAAAACCTACCAAATGGATTACGCCAACAGAATTGAAGCAGTAAAAGAAGCACTTTGGGATGTAGAAGAAGGCGCTGATATGGTCATGGTAAAACCAGGAATTGCTTATTTGGATATCGTTCGCGAAGTTAAAAATGCAGTGGATGTTCCGGTAACAGTTTTCCATGTTTCGGGAGAATATGCTATGATTAAAGCGGCTTCAGAACTAGGTTGGTTAGATCATGACAAAATTATGATGGAACAATTAATGTGTATCAAAAGAGCGGGTGCTAGTTTGATTTCGACTTATTTTGCTAAAGAAGCTGCTATTTTATTGAATAAAAAGTAATGTGACATTTGTCACAAACTAAGTGAAAGCGATATTGTAATTTTATCGATATTTCTAAATTATATTAAAATGAAACTTATATTTAAATCGTTTGCTGTTTTTACATTAGCCATTTCCTTAACAAATTGTGGCGAAAAAAAAGAAACTGATGCCTACGGAAATCCTGTTCAAGAAAAAACAGAAGTAGTAACAGAAACTACAGTTGATCCATTACTAGCAAAAGGACAAGAACTTTTTGAAGGAAAAGGAACTTGTACCGCTTGTCACAAAGCTGACACAAAAGTAATTGGACCAGCAATAAAAGATATCGCCAAAATTTACAAGGAAAAAGGAGCAAGTATCGCTTCTTTTATAAACGAAGAAAGTGATGCGATTGTTGACCCATCACAATACGAAACTATGAAAGCTAACTTTGTTATTACAAAAGCCATGACGGCTGAAGAACGCAAAGCCTTAGAAGTATACATGATGAGTTTCGAGTAAACCTTACTCAACCACCAATTTAAAGCCCACGCGCGGAATGTTTTCAATTCTCACGTGGGTTTCTTCTTTTATGATTTTTCGTAATCTTGAAATGAAGACATCTAAACTTCTGCCTAGGAAATAATCATCACTTCCCCATAATTCCATTAAGATTTTTTCACGTTTTAAAACGGTATTCGGGTTGTCTAAAAACAATTTTAATAGTGAGGCTTCTCGCTCGGTTAGAGTTATATTTTGGCTTTCATTTTTCAATAAATAATTCTCAGGTTCAAATTGAAAACTTCCAAACGTATATTGTTTTTGTGTTGAATTATCGGTTGATTTCTGACTTCGATTTAAGAAAATTTCGATTTTTAAAATCAATTCTTCTATCGAATATGGTTTTAATAAATAATTATCGTTATTTAATTTTAAACTTTTAATTCGATCATTTTTCATGGTTTTTTCCTAAATAAAAATAATTGGATTTTCATGATTTCGCTTTT
>RRZU012732983.1_pt1 | contig 10324 bp, 10 predicted proteins | sample 2165561 | NCBI WGS metagenome assembly RRZU01 (sample SAMN10456909, study PRJNA506462) | wastewater metagenome | isolation source: wastewater sludge | place: USA: Moscow, Idaho | reverse complement strand
TGAGTGGAGGCGTGGCTTGCTACAAGGCGGCCGATTTTTGCCGCCAGCTCATCAAGGCGGGGGCCACTGTGCAGGTGGTGATGACCGAGGCGGCCGAGCAGTTCATCACGCCCGTCACTATGCAGGCCCTGTCGGGCCGCACGGTGTACGGCTCGCAGTGGGTCGCCCGCGAGCCCAACAATATGCCGCACATCAACCTCAGCCGCGAGGCTGATGCCATCGTGATTGCGCCGTGCAGCGCTGATTTCATTGCCCGCCTGGTGCAAGGCCGGGCCGACGAACTGCTGAGCCTGATGTGCCTGGCCCGCCCCATCGACCGCGTGCCCCTGTTGCTGGCACCTGCCATGAACCGCGAAATGTGGGCACACCCTGCCACCCAGCGCAACCTGGCCCAGGTGGCAGCAGACGGCGCCACGGTGCTGGGGGTGGGCAATGGCGACCAGGCCTGCGGTGAGACCGGCGATGGCCGCATGCTGGAGCCCAGTGAATTGCTCGAAGAGTTGATCGCTTTTTTTGCGCCCAAGGTGCTGGCCGGGCAGCGGGTGCTGATCACGGCGGGCCCCACGTTCGAGGCCATCGATCCGGTGCGGGGCATCACCAACCTTTCCAGCGGAAAAATGGGCTTTGCCATTGCCCGTGCGGCCCGCGAGGCCGGGGCCAACGTGACCCTGGTGGCCGGGCCTGTGCACTTGCCCACCCCCCGTGGGGTGCGGCGCGTGGATGTGAAATCTGCACAAAATATGCTGCAAGCGGTGGAGGAACAAGCGCAAGGCGCTACTGTATTCATAGCGACTGCGGCGGTGGCCGATTGGCGCGTGGCGGAGCAGTCGGCCGAGAAAATCAAGAAAGATGGCTCGGGCCAGCCCCCCGCGCTGCATTTTGTGGAGAACCCCGACATCCTCGCCCGCGTGGCCCAGTCGCCCCAGGCGCAGTCGGGGTCGCTGTACTGCGTGGGCTTTGCCGCAGAGAGCCACGACCTGCTAGCGCATGCCACCGCCAAGCGTGCCCGCAAGGGCGTGCCGCTGCTGGTGGGCAACATTGGTCCGGCCACGTTTGGGCAGGACGACAATGCCCTGCTGTTGGTGGATGCGCAGGGGCACAGCGAGTTGCCGCGTGCTTCCAAGCGCGCCTTGGCCCAGCAACTGGTGGGTGAAATCGCCCGGCGCCTGCAGCGCTGAGATCCCATAAGCACTCCGCACCACGTCCCATCGCTTTTTTACGCACCGCCTTCTGCCTGGTCATGCCAACGCAGAAGGCTTTTTCATGGCACCGAGCCCGGCTCGGCCGGGCCTGTTTTTATTTTGAGAGCGAACCTTATGAAGATTGACGTCAAGATCCTGGACCCCCGCATGGCCGAGCAGCTTCCGGCGTACGCAACCCCTGGCAGCGCAGGGCTGGACCTGCGCGCCTGCCTGGATGCTCCCCTGACCCTGCAGCCCAATGCCTGGCAACTGGTGCCCACGGGCATCGCTGTGTACCTGAAGGACCCTGGCTATGCGGCGCTGATCCTGCCGCGCTCGGGTCTGGGGCACAAGCATGGCATCGTGTTGGGCAACCTGGTGGGGTTGATTGACAGTGACTATCAGGGGCAGTTGATGGTCAGTGCCTGGAACCGCAGCGATGTCGCTTTCACCATCGAACCCATGGAGCGCTTGGCCCAGATGGTCATCGTGCCCGTGGTGCAGGCCGAGTTCAACGTGGTGACAGACTTTGTGGCCACCGAGCGCGGTGCGGGTGGGTACGGTTCTACAGGCAAGGCTTGATTGCCGCGGGGCCCCCGGCATCAAGCCTGCGTCAGCGTCGGTCCATTCTTACGTTTCGTTGGGCTTTTTACCGACGCTTCATCGGGGTGGCTGTGCACTGGGCGCATCCTTGGCGCGTTGGTGTAATTTGTACCTGATCCCCGTGCGGGGCCCTTGCAATCCGCAGGGCCTTCGGCACATCCTCTCAAGGAGACCTTTTATGCCCCAATTCAATCGCTCCGCCGTCGTGGCTTGCTCTATTGCCGCAGTGCTGGCTCTGTCTGCCTGCGGCCACAACCGGCCCGACCCCTACTATGGCGGCGGTTACGGTGGTGTGTACCAAGGGGCGGCGCCCGCCTATCCCGTGAACAACAACGCCCATGGCACGGAGTTTGGGCGGGTCTCCAACATCGAAGTGCTGCAAAGCCGTGGCTCTGGTCAGACCTCGGGCGGCGGCGCTGTTCTGGGGGCTGTCGTGGGTGGCCTGCTGGGCAACCAGGTGGGCAAGGGCAGTGGGCGCGCGGCCGCCACGGCCGTGGGGGTGATCGGTGGCGCCGTGGCCGGCAACGCCATTGAAGGGCGCAATAACTCTGGCGACTACGTCGAGGGTTACCGCATCTCTGTCCAGCTGGACCATGGCGGCTACCGCGTGTATGACGTCAGCTCGCTGGGCGACCTGCGCATCGGCGACCGCGTGCGCCTCTACAACGGGCAGATCTCCCGCCAATAACCTTGAGCGATGGCCGCCACGCCCGGCGCAGGCCGCTGGGCGTGGGGTGTGATCAGTGCAGCATCAGTGCAGCAATTGATTGCTGGGTGCTTGGGCTTCAATGCGGAAGAAACCCGTGCCAGTGGTGCCCCGGCCCACTTCTTCTTCGGTGGCTTCGCGCACCGATTCCACTTTCAGCTGCAGGCGCAGCGCAATGCCAGCCAGCGGGTGGTTGCCGTCCAACACCAGATGCTCGGGGTAGATTTCGGTCACGGTGTACAGGCCGCTGCGGGGGGCCTCGGGGTTGCATTCGGCGGGCAGGGCAGAGCCCTCGAAGGTCATGCCTTCCTCAATCTCCGCCGGGAACAGCTGGCGCGGCTCCAAAAACAGCAACTGGTCGTTGAAGTCTCCAAAGGCATCCTCGGGCTCCAGGTGCAGTGCCAGCTTCGCGCCTGCGCTGTGGCCTTGCAGGGCTTCTTCGATGCGAGGCAAAAGGTCGTTGCCGCCGAGCAAGAACTCCACGGGCTCATCCAGCACGTCCAGTTCTTCTCCGAGGGTGTCTTTGAGGGTCCAGGTCAGTGCGACCACACATTGTTGGGTAATTTCCATAGGAGAATTGTCGCAGTTTGACCAACAGCCCCGCCAGGGGCAGGTGCCTTTACATGGATATCCAACAACCTTTGTCCCTGCTGGGCGGCCTCACGCCTGAGCAGTTCATGCGCCGCCATTGGCACAAAAAGCCTTTGCTGGTGCGCCAGGCGATCCCGAATTTTCAGCCCCCGGTGCTGCGCGCCGAAATGTTTGCGCTGGCGGCGCAAGAGTCTGTGGAGTCCCGTCTGGTGCAGCAAGTCAAGGGTGGCTGGAAGCTGCGCCACGGCCCATTTTCGCGCCGAGCCCTGCCAGCGCTGAACCAGCGCGAATGGACTTTGCTGGTGCAGGGCGTGGACTTGCACGACGACGCTGTGCACCGCCTGATGCAGCAGTTTCGCTTTGTGCCTGAGGCCCGGCTGGACGATCTCATGATCAGCTACGCCACCGACGGTGGCGGGGTAGGGCCGCACTTTGACAGCTATGACGTGTTTCTGCTGCAAGCCCATGGCCGCCGCCGTTGGCGCATTGGCCGCCAGAAGGACCTGACCCTCAAGGAGGGCATTCCCCTGAAGGTGCTGGCCGAGTTTGAACCCGAGGAAGAGTTTGTGCTGGAGCCAGGCGACATGCTGTACCTGCCGCCCCGCTACGCGCACGACGGCATCGCCGAAGGCGAGTGCATGACGTATTCCATCGGCTTTCGCTCTCCAGCCCGAGCCGAGCTGGCGCAGGAGGTGCTGGTGCGCTTGTCGGAAGACCCGGCCGACGACGAGCAGGTGCAGATGTACCGCGATGCCAAGCAAGAGGCCGTGGCCGAGCCTGGTGCCATCCCCGCCACCCTGCAGGCCTTTGCCCGCGAAGCGCTGGAGCGTGCCTTGTCGCAGCCATTGGCTCTGGAGCGCGCACTGGGTGAGTACCTTACGGACCCCAAGCCCAGCGTCTGGTTTGACGCCAGTGGCAAGGGCGCCATGATGGAGGCTGTGCGCCTGGACCGCCGCACCCGCATGATGTACGACGCCCAACATGTCTTCATCAATGGTGAAAGCTACCGTGCCGCAGGCAAGGATGCGACCTTGATGCGCCGCCTGGCCAACCAGCGTTACCTCAGTGCCAAAGAGGTCCAACGCGCCAGCGACGATGCGCTGGAGCTGCTGTCCATCTGGTGCGATGACGGCTGGGCACACGCCTGCACCGACGACGAAGCCACCCCATGACCACCACAGACCACCCCGTAAATGGCTCTCCCGAGCAGCCCGGCTTGCCAGAGGGCCGCTTCAGCGGGCGAGAGGCGTTTCAGCAAATGGTGCGCGATGCCTTTGCCACGGCGGCGCGCGAGGGGTGGCCTGAAATCTGGATCAGTGACGCGCACTTTCACGATTGGCCGCTGGGTGAGCGGGCGGTGGTGGAGTCGCTCCAGGCCTGGGCGCGGAGCGGGCGCCGTTTCAGCATGCTGGCAGTGAACTACGACGAGGTCATCCGGCGCCATGCCCGCTTTGTGCAGTGGCGTGGCACCTGGGACCACATCATCACTTGCCGCAAGAGCCCTTCGGCAGACCCTCTGGACTTGCCCAGCGTGCTGTGGTCGCCTGCCTGGGTGATGCAGCGGCTTGACCCAGAACGGTGCGTGGGGGTGGCAGGCCCCGAGTCGGATCGCCGCGTTCTGGTGCGTGAGTCGTTGAACGAGTGGGTGCGCAGCAAGAGCTCCCCAGGTTTTCCTTCCACCACTCTGGGGCTTTGATCCGAATCAAGAGGCTATGGCTTGGCCTGAGGGGCTGCCACGCGCGGCGGTGTTGCGTCTGTGCCTATGTCAACTTGCCGTAAACCTTTTTTCGGTGTTAGTCACTATTGACTAAATGCCAATATAATTTATGGCTGCGCCTGAAAATGGTGCAACCCTCAAGTGCATTGCGCCAATGCGTACCAGGGCTTTAACTGGCCGGTCGCCGTGGCTTTTCAAGCTTTTTGTCTGTCCAACTAGGAAATTGAAATGAAGAACTCCGTCGTTCTGGCCGCCCTGATCGCTGCTGCTGCCCTGGCCGCTTGCGGTAAGCAAGAACCTGCACCCGCTGCAGCTCCAGCACCCGCCGCTTCTGAAGCTGCTCCTGCTGCTTCCGCTGAAGCCGCTCCTGCTGCTGATGCTGCCAAGGCTGCTGCTGACACTGCTGCCGCTGCTGCCACCGGCGCTGCTTCGCAAGCCAAGTAATTCGTGGAGGGGTCGTAGCCTCCCGCAAGGGACGGCTTGAATCACACACCAAAGCCCTGCTTTTGCAAAAAAGCGGGGCTTTTGCATTGGGGCGTCCTTTTTTCGGAAGCGCTGGCTGTTCCGGCCCCATGTGCATTCAATAGCCCCTTGTGGCTATGCGGCCCCAACGGTGATCCAGGGCGTTCCATTGGCCGGGCTGGCCACGGTGATGCGATCGGTGGGCCAGCCCAATGCAGCCCCCAGCGCCTGCTGGGCCAGTGTCGGGGTGTTGTTCTGTGCGCTGAGGTGGGCCGCAATCACACAGGCCAAACCGGGGTGTTGCAATGCGCAGAGCAGTTCGGCCGCTGCAGTGTTGGCCAGGTGGCCGTATTTGCCACTGATGCGGCGCTTGAGGAAGGCCGGGTAGCGCGACGCCTCCAGCATCTGCGGATCGTGGTTGGCCTCTAGCATCAGGGTGTGGCAGCCTGCCAATTGCTCTTTGACATGCGCGCTGGCGTGCCCCAGGTCCGTCAGCACCCCCAGGCGTGTGGCGCCATCGGTGCAGTGCAATTGCAGGGGCTCCCTGGCGTCGTGCGGCACCGTGAAGGGGGTGGCTTGCCAGCTGCCCAGATCAATGGGCTCCAGATCGTGTGCGGTGCGCAGCAGGCCGTCCAGGTCAGGGGAGCCCAGGGCGGCATGGGTGCCATGGCTCATCCAGACGGGGATGCGATGCTGCAGTGCCAACGAGCGGGTGCAACCAATGTGGTCGGAATGCTCGTGGGTGATGAAGATGGCGTCAATCTGGGCCAGTGCCAGCCCGGCCTCTGCCAAGCGGGCCTCCAGCTGGCGTATGCCCAGGCCGCAATCGACCAGCAGACGCCTTGTGTGCAGGCCATCGCTGCCTTCAATCAGGGTGGCATTGCCCGAGCTGCCGCTGCCAAGGTTTTTGAGGCGCAGCATGTCCAGCGTCCCGTGTTGTCCATTAAAAAAGCCCCGCAGCTCCTGTGTGGGGCTGCGGGGCGGGATGGGGGCACGGTGCTGTGCCCCGCATTGGGCTAGTTACTTCAGTTCGTCCGCAATCACGCGCACGATGCGCTCGGCATTGGCCGACGTTTCCGGGGCGCCAGCTTCATTGAGCACGGACACGGTGGAGGCGTTGCCCTCGCTGCGCACGGCGATGCGGTACTTCAGTGGCGGAATGGCTGCCGACGATCCGCCAAACAGCTTGCCGAAGAAGCCTGGCTCCTTCTTGTCGGCGTTGGGAGCGACGTAGCGCACAAAGTACAGGCCGTCCTTGCGGTTGCGGTCTTCCACGGTGAAGCCGGTGCGGTCCAGTGCCAGGCCTACGCGGCGCCAGGCGCGGTCAAAGTTCTCAGCCAATTGCACAGCGGGTGCGTTGTTCACCGTGGCGATACGGGCTGCGGGTGCCACTTGCACTGGGGTGGCGGTGGCTGCAATCGCTTTGGATTGCTCCTGGCTCACGCCCAGCTTGACCATGAGGCGGCGCAAAAATTCGGTTTCCAGCTCGGGGTCGGCGGCGCGGGGCTGCCAGATGGTCTGGTCTTTTTGCGTGTTGGTGTACACCTCGATCATGCCGCGGTGGCTGATGTAGATGTCGGTGCCGCCATTGGCATTGCGCTCCAGGCGGGTGCGAAACTTGTCGCGCTCGCCAGTCGAATACAGCGATTCAAACACCTTGCCCAGGGTCGAACGCACGATGTCCTGGGGCAGCTTGGCGCGGTTTTCGGCCCAGTCGGTTTCCAGAATGCCGAGGTTGGACTGGTCTTGGGTGAAGATGAATCCACTCTCCAGCCAGAACTCACGCACGGGCTCCCACAGCTTGTCGGCAGGGCGGTTCACCACCAGCCAGCGTTGGTTGCCGTCTCGCTCGATGCGCACATCACCAATGGTGGTGGCTGCTGCCTGGCTGGCTGCGGAGGGTTGTGCAGCCTGTTGGCTGGCCTGCAGAGCAGCGGCAGACACAGCGCCACCGGGCACAGCATAGCGCGAGTCTTTGGAGAGCTGGGTCAGGTCCGGGGGCACTTCCAGGGTCGAGCCCTTGGTTGCGCTTTTGTAGTCGATCTTGTCGCCCTCAAGGGTCGAGCAGGCTGACAGGGCAGCAACAAGGGCCAGCAGGCCCAGACGGGTATTTGCTTTCACTCGGGAATCCTTGGAATGTCGGTGAGGGGTGGGCAGGCTCAAAGCAGGCCGCTGCTGCGCAGGGCGCCTTCGACCACGGCTTCGTTGCCCTGGGTCAGTGGAGTCATGGGCAGGCGCATGGTTCCGCCGCACAAGCCCATGCGGGCCATGGCCCACTTCACCGGGATGGGATTGGCTTCCACGAACAAGTGCTTGTGCACGGGCATCAGCTTGAACTGGATTTCCATGGCGCGGCGCGCGTCGCCCGCAATGGCGGCCACGCACAGCTCGTGCATCAGCTTGGGTGCCACGTTGGCTGTGACGCTCACGTTGCCGTGGCCGCCACACAGCATCAGTGCCACAGCGGTCGGGTCATCACCCGAGTAGATGCCAAAGCCCTTGGGGGCTTCGCGGATGAGCCACTGCGCGCGTTCGATGTTGCCCGTGGCTTCCTTGATGCCGATGATGCCGGGCACCTGGGCCAGGCGCAGCACGGTGTCGTGCTGCATATCGGCCACCGAGCGGCCGGGCACGTTGTACAGCACGATGGGCAGGTCGCCCGTGGCTTCGGCAATGGCCTTGAAGTGCTGGAACTGGCCTTCTTGGGTGGGTTTGTTGTAGTAGGGCACCACTTGCAACTGGCTGTCGGCCCCCACGCCGCGCGCGAACCTGGCCAGTTCGATGGCCTCGGCGGTGGAGTTGGCGCCGCAGCCGGCCATGATGGGCACGCGCTTGGCGGCCTGTTCCACGGCCACGCGGATGATTTCGCAGTGCTCTTCCACGTTCACCGTGGGGGACTCGCCCGTGGTGCCCATCACGCCGATGCAATCGGTGCCTTCGGCGATGTGCCAGTCGATCAGTTTGCGCAAGGTGGGGTAGTCCACGCTACCGTCCTCATGCATGGGGGTGACGAGGGCGACGATGCTGCCGGTGAGTGGCACGGAAGAAGAAGTCATGTCCGCAGTGGTAAACGGTAAAAGGGCATTCTAACTAGCCCTGATGGGCAAAAGATGTCGTGAGGGTCCGCCCGCCTGCGGGAGTTCCCGTACGGCCGTGATGCGTTGCACGAAACGCGCAGGTTCGTCGATGAAGCCGTCTTCATAACCTACCACGCGCAACTCCTTGCACACGTGCAGCAGTTCGCCGGGTGCCAGCAGAAATTCAGGCCGGGCGGGGCGCCCCACGGTTTCGTTGCCCTGGGCAAAGGTTTCATAGATCAGCACCCCGCCCGGCGCCACGCTGGCCACGATGGTGGGCAGCGAGGGGCGCCACAGGTAGTTGGTGACGACCACGCCCCCAAATTGGCGGCCTGCAAAAGGCCAGGGGCCGTTCTCGATGTCGGCCTGCACCAGCTCGCCCAGCCCTTCGCAGGCGGCCAGCGCCTCGGCCGACCGGTCGACGCCAACCACCGTGTGCCCCAGTTCGCGCAGATGGCGCAGGTGGCGCCCTGCGCCGCAGGCAACGTCCAGCACGGTGCTGTGCGGAGCGATCAGGTGGCTCCAGCGCCGCACCCATTCCGAAGGGGCCTCTATACGGTGCATACCGTGCATACCTGGCATGAGACTATAAAAATGATAGCTGCCTGCGCATGATCCACAAGCGCTTGCGGCCAAAAACGCTTGAAAATGTTGCGGAGCAGGTCAAAAACACGCCCACATCTGGTCGGCCAGCATCACCATGAATTCGGGCACGGTGTAAAAGCCAAACACCACCAGGCACAGCAGCACGGCCACGGCGGCGCCCAGCCAGCGCAGGGCGCGCGGCGTGGGTTTGCGGGGCGGGGTGGTGTGGCTCATGCAGGGAGTGGACAACAGGTCAGGCGGGTTGTGGGCTGCTGCGCGAGATCGGGCTTTCCTTGACCGGCAAGTTCACCAGCCCGGCAAAAATCCCCAGACCAATCGCGATGTACCAGACGATATCGTAGCTGCCGGTGGCGTCATACAGATAGCCGCCCAGCCAGACGCCCAGGAAGCTGCCGATCTGGTGGCTGAAGAACACAAAGCCGCCCAGCATCGACAAATGCTGCACGCCAAAGATCTGCGCGATGGTGGCATTGGTGGGGGGCACGGTGGACAGCCACAGCGCGCCCATCACGGCCGAGAACACGTACACCGACAGCGGCGACAGCGGCACCAGCAGGAAGATGCTGATCGCCACCGCGCGGGCAAAGTAGATGAAGGCGAGGATGTGGCGCTTGGGCATGCGCTGGCCCAGCGTGCCCGCGATGTAGGTGCCGAACACGTTGAACAGCCCGATCAGCGCCAGCGCATAGCTGGCCACCTGGGGCGACAGGCCGTGGTCCTTGAGGTAGCTGGGCATGTGCACGCCGATGAACACCACCTGAAAGCCGCACACAAAGTAGCCCGCCATCAGCAGGTTGAAGCTGGGGTAGCGGAAGGCCTCGCCCAGCGCCTGCGCAATGGTCTGGTCGCGCTTGACCGGGGCCGTGCCCTTGAAGCCCGGCTCCCGCAGGCCAAAGGCCAGCGGCACGATCAGCAGCACCGCCATCGACAACGCCAGCAGCGCCTGCTGCCAGCCCAGGCCCGCGATGAGCCAGCCTTCCACCGGCACCATCAGAAACTGCCCGAACGAGCCCGCTGCCGCCGCCACGCCCATGGCCCAGGAGCGCTTTTCGGGCGCAATCTGCCGCCCCAGCACACCGTAGATCACCGCATAGGTGGTGCCCGCCTGGGCCGCGCCAATCAGCACGCCCGCCGTCAGTGCAAATAACGTGGGCGTGGGCGACAGGGCCATGCCTGCCAGGCCCAAGGCATACAACACCGCACCACCGAGCAGGACGCGGAAGGCTCCAAACCGGTCGGCCGCCATGCCTGCAAAGATTCCGATCAGGCCCCAGGACAGGTTCTGGATGGCGATGGCCAGGGCGAACGACTGGCGCGTCCAGCCCATCTCCTGGGTGATGGGAAGCAGCCACAGCCCGAACCCGTGGCGGGTGCCCATGGA
>RRZU010176423.1_pt1 | contig 10324 bp, 12 predicted proteins | sample 2165561 | NCBI WGS metagenome assembly RRZU01 (sample SAMN10456909, study PRJNA506462) | wastewater metagenome | isolation source: wastewater sludge | place: USA: Moscow, Idaho | reverse complement strand
GTTCCTAGCTTTTTAGCGGAAAATGGTATTGAAGTGAATAAATCAGGCTGTATTGTTGTGGGTAAAGATTACCAAACCAGTAAGCTGGGCGTTTATGCGGGTGGAGATTGTAAGAGAGGCTCTGATTTGGTTGTTACCGCAGCCAAAGAGGGAAAAGAAGCCGCACAATTTATGATTAAAAAGTTATTGGGATAGAGGTTTTGTGACCTTTCAAGAAGCGGCAATTTGCGCCAATCAGGAGCTCTTTCATCTTTTACATGTAAAAAGGTTGGTGAGTGAAGACTACCAACCTTTTGAAGTAGGTGCTGGAGGCGATATAAGCTCAGGCATTGACTTGAAGGCAGAGATGATTTTTGTCAAATATTTAAGCCCCTTTGGTACCATTTGCTCAGAAGAGAGTGGTACCTTTGAACAACACACTAGCAACATAGAAATTATCATTGATCCCATTGATGGAAGCGATAATTTACTCTCTCATCTTCCTTATTTTGGTACGTCCATCGCCTATATGGAAGAGGGAAAATGCACTCAAGCCATTATCACCAATTTAGCCAATGGGGATATTTTTGTCAAAAACCACGAAGGTCTTAAAAGAGCAACCCTAGCACATCTTGTTTTTGAAAACGTCACATGCAATACCTTTTCAAAAGTGGGCATTTTTGAACGCTCTTATTGCTCTCAAAAAATCTTGCCAAAACTGCACACTTTAGGGTTAAAATACCGCTCACTCGGAGCATTTGCACTCTCGTTAGCCTATGCGCATGAGGTCTCGTTTGTGATGTACGAAGGGGTCATGCGAACCTACGATGTTGCCGCAGGACTTTTTATGTGTGAGGATTTATACACCTATTTTCAAGACGACATTTTCCTCGTAAGCAAAGATAAGGAAATTTTCGATAAAATCTCCCAATTATTTATAAGCAATTAGCTTAACAAGAGGATAACCCTACGATGCGATTTGCAGAAATTTTTAGCAAAATTAGAAAAACACAATCAACCCCCAATGAAGCACCAAGCCACTGGGTAAAATGTGCAGAGTGTCAATCATTGATGTATTATAAAGAGATTGAACAGCGTTTCAATGTCTGTCCAAAGTGTGGATTTCATATGAGAATTTCCGCAAAACAACGTATAGAACAGCTTTGCGACGAGGGAAGCTTTGTCGAGTTTGATGCCAAGCTCGCCCCTATCGATCCTTTAAAATTTGTGGATAAAAAATCGTATAAAAAGCGTATTGAAGAGGCAGAAGAGAAGACAGGAAAAACATCTTCAGTGATTTGTGGTGCGTGTACGATTGAGGGAATTCCAACGCAATTGGTGGTCTTTGACTTTGCCTTTATGGGTGGAAGTTTAGGCTCTGTTGAAGGTGAGAAAATTGTTCGCGCCATTAATCGAGCCATTGCCAATAAAGAGGGTGTCATCATCGTGAGTGCCAGTGGCGGTGCACGTATGCAAGAGAGTACATTCTCATTGCTTCAAATGTCCAAAACCTCCGCCGCACTGGCTAAGCTCTCTGAAGCTAAGTTACCTTATATCTCTATCTTGACCGATCCAACAATGGGTGGGGTTAGTGCATCGTTTGCCTTTTTGGGAGATATTATTATGGCGGAACCTGGTGCATTGGTTGGTTTTGCGGGTCAAAGGGTTATTAAGCAAACCATTGGAGCAGATTTACCTGAGGGTTTTCAACGTGCAGAGTTTTTGCTGAACCATGGCTTGATTGATATGATTGTGACACGAACCGATATGAAAAAAGTGGTTGCAGATATTTTAAAGCTTTTGGGTGAACATTGTCATAAAGATGGGTTTGAACTTAAGATTAAATAATGCATATTAAAGTCTTTACCATCGAAAAGAGTAGCGATAAAGCACTCGATGGCATTGCCCAAGAATTTACAAAAATGATCTCTCGTTTTGCAAAGGTTGAAGAGGTCAAAATCTTTAACAAACAGATTGCGCTAGCCCAGAGTTTGGGAGAAAAAGAGGCACGAGCTTCTTACACCAAAGCGTATGAGCCTTTTTTAAAAGGGTATAACATTGCTTTAGATGTTGAGGGCTTACATGTAAAAAGCGAAGAGTTTAGTACGTTTTTTGATAACGATGTGAATATTAATTTTTTTATCGGAGGTGCTTTTGGGTTTGAGAGTGCTTTTTTGCAACAAACTCAAAAGATTATAAGTTTAAGTAGACTAACATATGCGCACAAAATTGCGAAAGTGGTTTTGTTTGAGCAGATTTACCGTGGATTATGTATAAAAAACAACCATCCGTATCATAAGTAGTTGATTATAATAAGGCCAATTTTTTCTAAAGGAAAACGGGAATGAGAGATCATGAATTAAAGCACTTTGAGGACATTCTAAAAGAAAGAAAAGTGCAAATCAAAAAAAATATCGAAGATTCAATGCGAGAAATTGAAGATTTAAAAGACAATGAAGTGGGTGATGAAGCAGATCATGCTTCTGTCAGTACTGACCGTATGATAGAACAAGCCATTAGTGCGCAACAGATGAGAGAATTAGGTGAAATAGAATTTGCCCTCAATAAAATTCGTAATAACAGCTATGGTATTTGTGAAATGTGTGAAGAAGAGATAGGCTTTCAGCGCCTAAAAGTAAAACCTCATGCTCGTTATTGTATCGTGTGTCGAGAAATCATAGAAAAATCTGCAAAAACGAAGTAGGTAGAATTATGGGAATTAAACGCTATATCCTTTTATCAGTGGTCTTTATCTTAGCCATTGGGTTATATGTCTTTAGGTTTAACGGAGAATCTTACTATGTTGAGCTTGTGGGATTAAGCTTGCCTGTTGCTTTATGGATAGTCACTCCATTGATTTTATTGGTGATAGCGTCAGTTGTGCATATGGAGTTTTATCATTTCAAAAACTATTTTCACCAACGAGGGTTAAAAAAAGATTTTGAAAATTTCAAAGAGTTGGCCAAGCAAACGATACTGAGTGAAAAAATGGCACAGTTTCATTTTAAAACACCAGGATTTAAAAACAGTGCTGAGATACTCAAAGCAATGAAGTTTGATGCTAATAGCGATGTTAGTATTACGGATGAAGAGTTGGCAAAGTGCTATGAAATCTTTAAACGAATTGCACAAGGTCATTATGAAGATTTAAAAAAGTATAAGCTTTCAAAAGAGAATCCACTGGTCATCCAAAACAGCGTTAACCGTCTTTTGATTGAGCCAAAATATGCTTACGAAGTTTTAAAAAACTGCAAAGATAAAAACAGTGAGCTGTGTATCAAAGCCTATGATGCGCTTTTAAATATTGCGAGTTTTAATGAAATTAAACGCTACGATTTCACGCCTGATAAACGAACGTTTCGTCGTATGATGGAGCGGTACTTGGATGCAGATGATAGCTTTGAAATGGATATCAAATCGATTGAAGATATGTTGGAGCAGTTCAATGCAGACAGAGCTGATTATCTTGAACTAGCACGTGAGATAAAGATTAAGTTAACGCCTGATGCCTTGATTGCACTATTTGAAAAGCTTTACAATGCCAAAGGAAGTGTCGCTGCGGATGCTTACTTGTATGTTTTATACGATTTACAGATGATCGATAAAATTCGAGATATTTTAGACAATGCTGATGAAGATGAATTTGTAAAATTTAAGACGGTTATTTTCCTACGAGATCATGGTAAAAGTATTGATATCGATAAATTTTTGCGCGTATGAGTTTTGAAATTGATTTTAGTAAGGGCATTTTAGCCCTTGCTCCTCTTGCTGGTTTTACAGATCTTCCTTTTCGTAGCGTTGTTAAAAAATTTGGAGCAGATATCACCTTTTCAGAGATGATAAGTGCCAATGCGTTGAAATACCGCTGTGAAAAAACCTTTCGGATGCTTGAAAAATCTCCTTTAGAAATGCCTTACATCGTTCAGATTGCAGGATCTGATTTAAACAATATCAAAGAAGCGGTACTTATTTTAAACGATATCGAGGGCATTGATGGGATTGATTTAAATTGTGGCTGTCCTGTTCCTAAAATTATCTCACAAGAGGCGGGTTCTTCTTTACTCTTAGACTTGCCAAAGATGCAAAAAATCATTGAGACGATTAAAACGCATTCGACCAAGCGCTATACCAGTGCTAAGGTGCGTTTAGGGTTCAATACAAAAATTCCTGAGGAAATTGCAAAAGCATGTGAGAGTGCTGGGGTTGATTTTTTGAGTATGCATGGGCGCACAAGGGCTGGGGCATATAAGGCGGAAGTGGACTATCATGCTATCGCACGCGCTAAAGAGGCGGTGCGTATTCCTGTGATTGCCAATGGGGATATTACCAGCTATGAAAAAGCTTTACATGTAAAAGAGATTACAGGGTGTGATCATTTGATGATTGGACGTGGAGCAATTGGTAATCCATGGATTTTTTATCAGATTAAACATGCGCTTTTAAACGTAGAAAAAGATAAAATATTAGAAATTGTTTTGGAACATTATGATGCGATGCTTTTGGTATACAAAGATAAAGGCCCTTCTATTTTTAGAAAGCATTTGCACACGTACTCTAAAGGGTTACGAGAAGCATCAGAATTTCGCAACACGATCAATCGTATTGATTCAGCGAAGGAGATGAGAGAAGCCATTATCAGCTTTTTCAATCAAGCGTTCTAATGCAATGAAAAAAAACACTTAAGGAGGTATCGCTATGCAGATGGGATTACGTGGACGTAGCATCGCTTTAAGTGTGGTTGTCTTTTTTATCGTAGGGACGATTAGTCTCTTTCTTATCTATCAATTTACACGTAGTATTGCGATTTCATTGGGTGAAAAGTACGCCTTAGAACATGCAACGCACCATAGTAGCCGTATCTCTGATATGCTCTCTTTTAATATCCGCTTAGCACAAAAAATCACAACTGCAGAACTACTCCATGCATGGTATGCCAATGAGGAAAACCCAGAAATCAAACGAAGAGCATTGAAGCTTATGAATGATTCTACGGCAGTTTCAAGATCAGACAGTTGGTTTGTCGCTTTTAAAGAGAGCGAGAATTTTTACTATAATGACCTTGAGCAAAGTTTTAAAGGAAACGAGAAGATTAAAAAACTCTCCATTGCAAAAGAAAGTGATGCGTGGTTTTACTACACTTTACGTTCTGCTTCGGATTTTAATCTTAATATCGATTACGATGTAGCAATTGATAAGACAAAACTATGGCTCAATGTACCCGTACGACATGCCTCTGAACTCTTAGGAGTGATTGGCTTTGGCATTGACTACAAGCATTTTGTTGATGCGTATATGCATAGCGAAAATCAAGGCTTTCAAGCAATCATTCTTAATCCAAAAGGTGTTATTCTAGGGCATCAAGATGAATCCTCTGTCACGCACAATGTTCATACATCTGCTTCTAATTCGTGGAATTCGATTTGGTCTCATTTGGATGAGAAGAGTCAAAAACGCTTGAAGTTTGAGATAGAAAATCTTACGAACAATCCTAAAAAAGTTATTACTTCAGAATTGATGTATGATGGGAAAAGATACATCGTAGCACTTGCGTATATGCCTCATTTGCATTGGATAGGGCTATCGATGGTAGATACAAATGCTATTTTTAGTTTTCACGATATGCGTATTGGGCTTTTTATTTTTATCCTTTTGGCATTTGCTGTGGCATGTACCATTTATGGATTAACGCATTACTATCTTTTGAATCCGATTCAAAATCTCTCACGTGTAACAAAAGCAGTAAGTTTTGGAGATTATACGAAGCGTATTCCGCTGCTCAAAGATGGACACAATGAGCTCTTAGAACTCTGTTCGCATGTCAATCAGATGATTGATGCGGTGGAAGATGCACATACGACAACGCTAGAGCGGTATCGTTGGTTGGCGGAAAATTCACATGATATCATTTGGGTGATGGATTTGCATTATAATCTCATTTACATTAGCCCATCGGTTGAGCTATTGCGAGGGTACAGTGTGGAAGAGGCGATGGAAGCTTCCATTGAACAAAGTATCTGTCCTAGTTCGCTTGGGCTTTTTCATGAAATGACATCTAAAGCAATCGATGAAATTAAAAAAGGAAATATCCCGACCATTCCAGTTTTTCGTGTCGAGCAACATCGCAAAGATGAAACAACATTTTGGGCTGAGGTCAAAATGCGTATTTTGCCCTATTTTAAAGATGGCTCACTTTGTTTTATAGGGGTTTCTAGAGATATTACACATCGTTTAGAAGCTGAAAAAGAGATTCAACAGCTTGCGTTTTATGATCCATTGACCCATTTGGCCAATCGCCGTCTTTTGTTAGATCGTCTTCAAAACTACCTTTTTACATGTAAAAGAAAGCAGTGTTATGGAGGGCTTGTTTTTTTTGATTTGGATAACTTCAAACCTTTAAATGATCAGTTTGGACACCAAATAGGCGATGAACTGTTAATCGAAGTTTCCAATCGCTTACGCCTTAATATCAGAGCAAGCGATACGGCTTCTCGGTTTGGGGGTGATGAATTTGTGATTTTGTTAGTGGATTTAGGAAATGAAAAAGAGAACGCAAAAGAGCTTGCAAGTCAAATTGCAACAAAAATAGGAGCACTTTTGGCCAAACCTTATGAGCTAAGCGGATTGACTTATACGTTAAGTGCAAGTATAGGGGTTGTCTTATTTGGTGAAAATGCTGTGGATGCAAAGTCGATTCTGGATGAAGCGGATCGGGTGATGTACCAAGCAAAAGAGGCGGGAAAAGAGTGCGTGATCGTTAAAGGTACCTTTCTTTAGTAGCCATCTTCAAAGTCATTTTTTTGGTGTTTTGACTTTTTATAACTTCCTTTATTACGCTCCTTTTCAATGAGATTAGCTTCTTTTAAAAGGAGCTTATGCTTTGATGCAGACTCCATTTCGTCATCGTGAAGTGTTTTAATCACGGTTGTCACATACGCTTCTAAAAGCGACATGTATGTTGAATCTAGCCTTGCAGGTTCAACTTTTCGCAGTACTTTTAAACTTTTTTCTACCCTTCGCCCGAATAAAGCTATATTAAAGTTCTCAGCTTTTAACGCCCCTGAACAACTACCTAAAAAGCGCTCCAAAGCGCGAATGTATTTGACACGTTGATCTTTTGGATGATTTTGGGTAAGTTGTTTCAAGGGAGGTTTCCAACAATGTTATAAAAATGTAGACAATAACTTACAAACATAAAAAAAGGTATAAAAATCAGTGACGTTGCGAAGACAAGATAGGTAACATCCAAGGCTTTACAATCGTATAATGCCGAAAGATTGACATTGGTGACGGCGAGTGGAACGATGAGCTCTAGGAAAACAAGGGTAGCAAGCATAGGTTCAAGGTCTAAAAGTCCAAATAAAATCCACGATGTTAGTAGCGGTGTAAGAAAAAACTTAATGGCATTTACATGCAACATCAGTTTATAATTGAGTGTGCGAAGCTTAACATTGTAAAGGTACATACCAAACACGACGAGTTGGATAACCATCGTGCAGTACGCTCCCATTTCGAGTGATTTTAAAAGAGCTGGATGTAAAGAAATACCTAAAAGATTGAGTAAAAGGGCTAAAGAAGCAAACCAGATAACAGGAAGTCGAATAATGTTTTTAAGGGACTCTTGAAAGCTAAAATTGCCTCTTGAGTAAAAAAAGACTCCTAAGGTATAAACGATAAAGATATTACATACATTAATCATGCTGGTGTAGATGATGGATGCTTCCCCAAATAAAGCAATTCCAAGAGGAATGCCAAGATTTCCAGTATTGCCAATCACTACGCAGATGGTGACAATGGATTGTTCTTTAATATCGTTAAAAAAAAGACGAGCAATAATGAAGCTAAGAAAAATTGAGCCTAATGAGATAAGCAAATAGATGAATGGGGCTTGCAAGAGCGTTGTATCGATAGCACGGGTAGATAATCCCCAAAAGGAGAGCATGGGTTGCAAAAAGTAGATCGAAAGTAAGATGAGACCTTTTTCATTCATCTCATCTTTGAGCATCTTTTTTGCCATATAGCCCAATAAAATAAAGCTATAAATGGAAATAATCGAAATAGCTATAGAAAGCAATGAGGCTCTTTAATCATCAAGTAAGGGATTGCGATAATCAGCAGATGCTTTGTTTTTATAGCTATTGAGTTTGGTGTCATTTAGTTTCAAGTACTCATCCAGACGTCTGCGATTTTCTTCAAAGACTTTTTCAAAATCATTGGTGTCTTGGACTTCACCATTATGAAATTTATCCAGTAAGACGTTGGTTGCACCTGCCATAACCAAATATTTGGTCGTGCCGTATTCAAATAAGACAATGCTGTTATTGGAGTCGAGAGATTTTTTATGCAAAACATTGACCTCTTTTGCAAGACCTGTTTCAGGGTTGAAAAGCCACGATTTCCCCTCTTTTTTTGGGCTTTTTTTGAACAGTTTTCCAGAAGAGAGGCGTTTGCGTACCCAAAGCATCACCAGTGCTAAAAAGAGCAAAATACCAATAACGGTGATATACCGAGAGTCAATAAAATCAGAAGAAGGGGATGTTTCTAGTGGTTTTGAGCTAATCTCTGGTGCTGTTGTGGACTTAGTAGATGCTTGATAGAGGCTTCCACGGATACGAAGTCCAAATCCATCAACCGTTTTGGATGCTACAACGCTGATGCGTTTATCGCTTTTTAGAACGACTTTGAGATTTTTTCCCTCTGGAGAGATGGTTAATTCTTGAACAATCGGTGAATTAACGCTCTTTTCAATCAAGCGATCGTAGCTCAAATCACTAATGGTCAATGTGATCGAAGAGGCATCATTTTTTTGGCTAATACTTCCTTCATGAGGCGAATCAAACGAGAGCATCACATCGATGCGATCACTTCGCTCATAAACGTTATATGTAAGAAGGCTTGAAGCAAAAACAGAAGAGAAAAGCGCTACAAAAACGATGAGAAATCTCATAAATTCTCTTTTTTAAAGTATTGGATAACCGTTTTAGAATCTAAAATTTCGTTGATACGGATGGCAAGATTTTTTTCGTATACCATCACTTCGCCTTTACCAAAAATTTTATTATTGATGTAAAGCTCAACGCTTTCACCCGCAGGTTTTTCAAGGTCTATCACGGAACCTCTCTCCAATTTGAGCAGTTTTTGAATAGTAATGTTGGTTGTGCCAAGCTCTGCAACAAAATCAACACTGATGTCCAGTAGATTTTCAAAGCCTGAAAGAAGTTTACGTTCAAGATACGCTTGATCAGATGGATCCAAGGATTTTCCTTTACAACATTAAGGTTAGTAAGCCTAAGCAAAAACTCTTCCATGTGAGGTTTGTATAGACTTATTATAGTTGTTTTTCATTAAAGAGTTCATTAAGTGATACTTTTTACATGTAAAATGTATTCAAGACAAAAGAGGCTAAAAATAGGGTGTTATTGTTTATTAAGAGGTGGTGGAGTACAATGGATTCATTAAACAGTAAAGCGAGTTTTTATGTTGATTGGTCTTGCTTTTTTTGGCATAGTGGTCGGTGCTTCTTCAGGATTTTTTGGTATTGGTGGTGGGACGATTTTGGTTCCTTCCTTGATGTATTTGGGGTATGATATAAAGACAGCTATTGGAATTTCTGTGATGCAGATGATTTTTAGCTCCATGTTTGGTTCCTACATGAACTATAAATCGGGCGTTTTACAGCTCAATAGTGGCATTTTTTTAGGATTTGGCGCATTGTTTGGAGCGGCTTTGAGCGGAACAATCGTTAAAAATTTGCCACATATCGCACTTTTAATACTTTTTGCACTGATTCTAGCAATGTCAATTTATAAATTTTTCACAGCACCTGTTGAGCCTAAAAGTACCCCGAATGAGTCTAAAGGGCTACTGTTTGTTGTGGGTGCTATCATCGGTGCAATTGCCATTAGTACGGGAACAGGAGGAGCGATTTTTTTAACTCCTGTTTTAGTAGGATTTATGAATTGGGATATTAAAAAAGCAGTCGGTACAACGCTCTTTTTTATCATTTTTGGTTCTATTTCTGGATTTGTGAGCCTCTCTGCCAATGGGTTGCTTGATTATAATGCAGGGGTTGCGGTGGGTCTTGGTTCACTGGTTGGCGTCTATTTTGGAGTGAAGCTATCACAGCATGTCAGTAAAAGCGTTCAAAAACGAGCACTTCTTATCTTATACTGCGTGATGCTTGTTTTAACCCTCAATAAAATTTTACATGAGTTGAATATCCTATGATTAAAATATACGGTGCAAAAGAGAATAATCTCAAAAATATTAACATTGAAATTCCGAAAAAAAAGTTGGTCGTTTTTACTGGTCTTAGTGGTAGTGCTAAAAGCACCTTAGCCTTTGATAC
>RRZU011947440.1_pt1 | contig 10325 bp, 9 predicted proteins | sample 2165561 | NCBI WGS metagenome assembly RRZU01 (sample SAMN10456909, study PRJNA506462) | wastewater metagenome | isolation source: wastewater sludge | place: USA: Moscow, Idaho | reverse complement strand
GCACGCCGCGTCGTAGAGGGCGACGATCTCGCGGCGCACCTCGCGGCGTTCGGTGATCTCGCCGCCGGGCCACGGCACCCGGATGACGTCTTCGGCGCCGTCGGCCGTGATCACGTGCCACTGACCAGCGGCGCCGTCGAACGTCGTCATCGTCGACGAGATGACGTCGGGGAGCGGCGAGAACGCGCGCGCGATGAGCAGGTTGTCGTCGGTATGGTCATCGTTCATGTGGCCGAGCACGCCCGCGAGGGCGGCGTCGTCGAAAGTGTGAGGCATCCATCCAGCCTAGGCACGCGGCCGCCCCGGCCGCCCCGGCCGTGCCGCTGCGGACGGGCGTGCACGATGCCGGGGCGGGCATGATCTACGCTGGTACGGACTATCGGGGGTGGAGATGTCGGCTACGATGCGCATGCGGCGCTGGACCGCTGCGGCGTGCGCGGCGATCGTGGCCATGTCGCTGGCGGCATGCGCTCCCGAGGCATCCAGCGGACTGACGCTGCCCACCCAGGTCGACGCCGCCTTCTCCGACGAGGCGCAGAGCCAGCTGCAGAGCGCGGTCGATCGAGCGGTGGCCGCGTCGGGCGCATCGGGCGCGATCGTCGGCGTGTGGGCGCCGTGGGCGGGAACGTGGCTGAAGGGTGTCGGGTCGATCGAGCCCGAGGGCAAGGCCACGAGCACCGACACCACGTTCAAAGCGGGCACGATCACGCGGGCGATGACCTGCGACGTGCTCTACGGCCTCGTCAAGCAGGGAACTGTCGCGCTGACCGACAGCGTCACCGAATACGTTCCGGGGCTGCCCGGCTACGAGGCGATCACCCTCGGCGAGCTGTGCGATTCGACGAGCGGATTCGCCTCGTATGCGTCGCGGCTCGACGGGCGCTTCATGGCCAACCCGACCCGCAGGTGGAGCCCGCGCGAACTCGTCGCGTACGGCACCGGCACGACCGGCGACGTACAGCCGGGCACGACGTTCGCCGACTCCGACACGGGCTACGTGCTGCTCGGGCTCGCCCTCGAGCACGCGACGCACCGCACCGCCGCAGACCTGCTCGACGAGTTCGTGTTCACGCCCACCGAGATGGATGCCACGGCGCTCCCCGATCCGAACGCGAGCGCCGACTCGGCCGGCGTCGAGCTGGCGGGACTGTGGACGCCGAACGCCGAAGACGGCAGCGCGGCCTGCACCGCGCCGGTCGACGTCACCGACCTGTCGCCGAGCGCCGGGTACACGGCAGCGGGAGTCGTGTCGGACCTCTCCGACCTCGGTCGATACATGCAGTCGCTGGCGACCGGTGCGCGTTCCTACGACACCGACGCGCGGTTCGAGAACCCGCTGCCGGCCGCCGGCGACGCGCCGTCGTGGTTCACCGCCAAGGGCGGCGTGTACCAGGCGGGCACCCTGATCGGGCAGTACGGCTCGATCCCCGGGTACCTCACGGCCGCGTTCGCCGATCGCAACACGGGCATGACCGTCGTGGTGGTGCTGAACGACTCGCGCGCATCGAACGTGCTCGTGCGCAGCCTCGCGTGGCAGCTGGCCGCGATCGCCTCGAAGCTTCCGGCGGCGTCCGGCCAGACCGCTCCCGAAGCGGGGCTGCCGTGGACCGCCGACGAGATGGGCGCACAGGTCACGGCATCCGCCGTCTGCCCCGTGCCGTGACGCCCGCCGGGCGTGCGGGCGCGTCGCCGCTGCCCGCGGTCGCGCTCGTCGTGGCAGGGCTCGTCTGCCAAGAGGTCGGCGCGTCGATCGCGGTGCTGCTGTTCCCGCAGGCGGGTCCGCTGGGCATGGTGCTGCTGCGGCTCGGGTTCTCGGCGGTGATCCTGCTCGCCGTCACCCGGCCCGGAGTGCGCGGTCACTCGCGGCGCGACTGGGCGGCGGTCGCGGTGTTCGGGGTGGTGCTCGCGACGATGAACGGCCTGTTCTACCTCGCGCTCGAGCGGCTACCGCTGGGCGTCACGGTCACGATCGAGGTACTGGGGCCGCTCGCCCTGTCGATCGTCGCGGCCGGGCGCGCCCGCGCGTTCGTGTGGGCGGGGCTCGCGCTCGCCGGCGTCGTGGCGCTCGCCGGTGGCGGATGGGACCGGCTCGACGGCCTCGGAGTGGCGTTCGCCCTCGGCGCCGCGGCGATGTGGGCGCTGTACATCCTGTCGTCGGCGCGGGTGGGTGCGGCGTTCGCGAAGCTCGACGGTCTCGCGTGGGCGATGGTGATCGGTGCGCTGGTGGCGGTGCCGTTCGGTGTGGTGGATGCCGGGGCCGCCCTGCTCCGCCCCGATGTCCTCGCGCTCGGTGCCGCTGTCGCGCTGCTGTCGTCGACGCTGCCGTACGCGTTCGAACTCATCGCGCTGCGGCGCCTGGCGGCGTCGGCGTTCGCGGTGCTGATGAGCCTCGCGCCGGCGATCGCCGCGCTGGCGGGGTTCGTGCTGCTCGGGCAGCACCTCTCGTGGCTCGAGGCGGCCGGGATCGCGCTCGTGATCGTGGCATCCGTCGGCGCCATCCGCGGCGCGGGCCGTGCCGCGGCGGGGGCGGTCGAGCCCGTGGCGTGAGGTTCGGGGTCGCGGATGGTCGTCACCGCGCGACGTGAGCGACCGGGCGCGACCCCGAACCTGGCGGAGGAGCGGCCGTGGCGGGGTCAGCGCCGGAGTGAGGGAGCCGGCGTGACAGGGCATCGCTCGAATCGATACGGTCGGGTGACGACGTCGTCGTCGCCCCCGGACCGAAGGAGCCGCCGTGCCGCTCACCGCTCGCCCCCTGCACGACGGGTGGACCGTCCGAGCGACGGCCGGGCCCGTCCCCGCTGCGATCACCGCGGCAGCCCCGATCGCCGCCGAGGTGCCGGGCTGCGTGCACCTCGACCTGATGCGCGCGGGCCTCATCCCCGACCCCTATCTCGACGACAACGAGTCGCTCCTCGCCTGGATCGGCCTCGTCGACTGGGAGTACCGCGGCATCTTCGACGTGGATGCCGCGGCGCTCGCCTCGGCATCCGTGCACGATCTCGTCTTCGACGGCCTCGACACGGTCGCCGAGGTGCGGCTCAACGGTGACGTGCTCGGCCGCACCGCGAACCAGCACCGGACGTATCGGTTCACCGTCACCGACCTGCTGCGGGAGGGCGAGAACGAGCTGGTCGTGTCCTTCACGAGCCCGATCCGCTACGCGAACGCGCAGTCAGTGGCGCTCGGCGTGCGTCCTCGGCCGTACCCGCTGCCCTACGACGCGATGCGCAAGTCGGCGTGCAGCTTCGGGTGGGACTGGGGCATCGCGACGGCCACGAGCGGCATCTGGCGCGGCGTGCGGCTCGAGAGCTGGTCGACGGCACGGCTCGTCGAAGTGCTTGTGACCGCAACCCCCGACGGCGAGGCGGGCGGCGACGGCGGTCGAGTGCGCGCCACCGGTCGGATCGAACGCGCCGCCGGCGTCGACGAGCGCCTGAACCTGACCCTCGCGATGAACGGGCCGGGCCTCGACGGCGGCGCCCTGCCGAGCACGGTGGTCGAGGTGATCGGCGACCGATTCGAGGCTGAGATCGAGGCATCCGTCGTCGAGCGGTGGTGGCCGGTCGGCTACGGCGAGCAGTCGCGCTACGTCGTCGACGTGATGCTGTGGGCGCATTCGGAGCACGGTGTCGTCGACCAGACGCACCGCGTCGTGGGGTTCCGCACGGTGGAGTGGGACCAGACGCCGGATGCCTCGCCGTCGGGCGAGCCCGGCACCCCGTTCACCCTGACGGTCAACGGGCGGCCGGTGTTCGTGAAGGGCGTGAACTGGATTCCCGACGATGCGTTCCCGGTGCGCGTCGACCGCGACCGCTACGCGCGCCGGCTCGACCAGGCGGTCGCCGCGAACGTCAACCTGGTGCGGGTGTGGGGCGGCGGCATCTACGAGGCGGACGACTTCTACGACCTGTGCGACGAGCGCGGACTGCTGACCTGGCAGGACTTCCTCTTCGCCTGCGCGGCGTATGCCGAAGAAGAACCCCTGCGCGGCGAGATCGAAGCCGAGGCGCGCGAGCAGATCGCCCGGCTCGCCTCGCACCCCTCGCTCGTGCTGTTTACCGGCAACAACGAGAACCTGTGGGGCTACGAGGACTGGGGGTGGCAGAAGGCGCTCGACGGCAAGACGTGGGGCGCGTATTACTACCACGAGCTCTTCCCCGCCCTCGTCGCCGAGATCGCCCCGCACGTGTCCTACGCGCCGGGGAGTCCGTTCAGCCCCGGCGACCGGCACCCGAACGACCCCGACCACGGCACGATGCACATCTGGGACCTGTGGAACCAGCGTGACTGGCCGCACTATCGGGACCACCGGCCCCGGTTCGCCGCCGAGTTCGGCTGGCAGGGCCCGCCGACCTGGTCGACGCTGCGCCGTGCGATCCACGACGATCCGCTCACGCCCGAGTCGCCCGGCATGATCGTGCACCAGAAGGCCGCCGAGGGGAACACCAAGCTCACCGCCGGGCTCGTCGCGCACTACCGCGTGCCCGAAGATATCGAGACCTGGCACTGGGCCATGCAGCTCAATCAGGCGAACGCCATCACGACCGCGCTCGAGCACTTCCGCGCGCTCGCACCGCGCACGATGGGCGCCGTCGTGTGGCAGCTGAACGACTGCTGGCCGGTCACGTCGTGGGCGGCGATCGACGGCGACGAACGGCCGAAGCCGCTGTACCACGCGCTGCGGAACGCCTTCGCGCCGCGGCTCGTCACCGTGCAGCCCGCGCCCGGCGGAGGGCTGGTGGTCGCGGTGGTCAACGACACGGATGCCGCGTGGTCGGGCTCGCTCGCCCTCCGCCGCATCGGGTTCCACGGCGCCGTGCACGCCGAGGCGGCGGTCGAGGTCGCGGTCGCGGGTCGCGGCGTGCAGACCGTGCCGGTGCCCGGCGCGGTGGCCTCGGCATCCACCCCCGCCGCCGAACTGCTCGTCGCCACGCTCGGCGAGACGCGCGGGTTCTGGTATTTCGCCGAAGCCCGCGACAGTGCGCTGCCCGCGCCCGACCTCGACGTGGCGGTGACGGCGGCCCCCGGCGGCGTCGAGGTGACCCTCACCGCCCGCGCGTTCGCGCGCGATGTGGCGCTGCTCGTCGACAAGGTGGCGCCCGGTGCCGTGGCCTCGACCGGTCTGCTCACCCTGCTGCCGGGCGAGCAGGCGGTCGTGCACGTGAGCGGTGTGGCCGAGACGGATGCCGCGGCGCTCGCCGACCCGCGGGTGCTGCGGAGCGCCGGGCAGCTCGTTTAGACCGCGTCGGCGGTGACGACGACGGCGCGCTCGGGGTACTGCACGGGTGGGCGCAGGCCCGCCGTGCCCGCCATCCGCCCGGTGAGGGTGATGCCGTGTTCGGCCCATTCGAGCGGCGACTGGCCGGGCAGCTCGGGCGCGCCGCCCACGATGCGCACCCGGTAGGTGCGGTCGGGGTCGAGCCCGGGCAGGCGCACACGGCCCGGCGGCAGGGCGGCGGTCGAGGCGGTCTGCGCGATCGTGTAGACGGCACGGGAGCCGTCGGCGGCGACCATGCCGCGCACGTCGACACCCGGTTCGGTGCCGTCGGCGTTCACCGTGCGGCCCGAGGCGACGAGCTCGCGCACCGACTTCGCGAACGAGACGGCGGCAGAGACCCGGGCGAGGGTCGCCGCGTCGGCGGACGTGAGATCCCACTCGATGCCGAAATGCCCGAACAGGGCGACGGCGGCCGCGAAGTCGAGGTCGAGGGTGCGGTGCGTCGAGTGCACGTGGGGCGAAGTGAGGTGCATGCCCATCATCTCGGGCGGCACGACGAGCCCCGTGTAGCGCTGGTTGCCGAGCCGTTCGGTCGGGTCGAGGCAGTCGCGCGTCCAGATGCGGTCGGTGAGCGAGAGGATGCCGAGGTCGACGCGCGCGCCGCCCGACACGAGCGTGCTGGCGGTGGAGTTCTACAACCAGCTGTTCAGCTTCCAGAACCCGGGCAAGGCCGCCGCGGTCGTCATCGTGCTGATGGTCGCCGTCGTGCCCCTGATCGTCTACCAGATCCGCAGCTACAAGGCGCAGGAGGAACTGCGATGACCGCCATCCCCACCGCCGTCCTCGGTGAAGACGGCAAGCTCGCCATCGTCAGCCCCACCCCGCAGCGTCGCCGCAAGGCGGTCGACGGCGAGCGGTCGAAGCCTCGGGTGCTCATCACGATCATCATGGGCGTCATCGCGGTGGCCTGGCTGTTCCCGCTCGTCGGGCTGCTGGTCACGAGCGTGCGCGACAAGGCCGACGTCGACTCGAGCGGCTGGTGGACGGTGTTCACGAACCCGTTCGGCCAGAACTGGACGCTCAACAACTTCAGCGAGGCGTGGGAGTCGCTGAACGTCAGCACGTCGTTCTGGAACTCGCTCGCCGTCACGATCCCCGCGACCGTGCTGCCGATCATGGTCGCCGCGATGGCCGCCTAGGCGTTCACGTTCTTCCAGTTCCGCGGCAAAGAGATCTACTTCGCCATCGTGCTCGGCCTAATGGTGGTGCCGATCCAGCTCGCGATCATCCCGGTGCTGCAGCTGTTCGTCTGGTTCGGGAACACCACGGGCATCCAGATCATCGGGCAGTACCCGGCGGCGTGGATCGTGCACTCGACGTTCGCGTTGCCGCTCGCGATCTACATTCTGCGCAACTACATGTCGACGCTGCCGAACTCGCTCATCGAGGCGGCGCGCGTCGACGGGGCGAGCCACTTCCAGATCTTCTGGCGGCTCGTGGTGCCGATGTCGGTGCCCGCGCTCGCGTCGTTCGCGATCTTCCAGTTCCTGTGGGTGTGGAACGACTTCTTGGTGGCGTACATCTTCATCCAGTCGGGCCCGAACGCGGTGCTGACCCAGGGGCTGTACACGCTGCTCGGTCAGTACGGCCAGGGCTGGCAGCGGGTCGCGGCGGGATCGTTCATCACGCTCGTGGTGCCGCTCGTGCTGTTCTTCTCGCTGCAGCGGTTCTTCGTGCGCGGGCTCACCGCCGGGTCGGTCAAGTAACCGACCCCAGACGGATGCCTGTCAGTCAGGAGTCAGGAATGCGCGCCGCCGCCGAGGTCGCCGAGCACCCGCCGCTCATCGCGGTGTACACGTCGGCGCGGAGTGACGGCCTGCAGGCGCATTCGCTCGCGGTGAGTCTTGACGGCGGGTACACGTGGGAGAAGTACGCGGGGAACCCGGCGCTCGAGCGCGGCTCGGCCGACTTTCGAGACCCGAAGGTGTTCCGCTACGCGGGCGCGGACGACGCGTACTGGGTGATGGTCGCCGTCGAGGCGGCCGAGCGGCGGGTGCTGTTCTACCGCTCCGACGACCTGCTCTCGTGGACCTACCTGTCGGACTACGGTCCCGCCGGCGCGGTCGGTGGGGTCTGGGAGTGCCCGGACCTCTTCCCGCTCCCGTACGTCAGCGGTGCGGGCTCGGCTGCGGGCGTGCGATGGGTGCTGCTGGTGTCGCTCTACCCGGGTGGTGTCGCCGGTGGACCGGCCACGCAGTACGTCGTGGGCGAGTTCGACGGCATCCGGTTCGTTCCCGATGTGGCGCACCCGTGCGTCGACGCGGATGCCGCTGAGCTCGACGGACTCGACTGGGTCGACCTCGGCCCCGACTGCTACGCGGGGGTGACGTTCGCCGGGCTGCCGACCGGGCAGCGCACGCTCATCGCGTGGATGAGCAACTGGGACTATGCGAAGCGCGTGCCCACCTCGCCGTGGCGCGGTGCGATGACGATGGCGCGGCGGCTCGCGCTGCGCTGCGTCGAGGGGCGCGCGCGGCTCGTCTCGACGCCGGTGCTCGGGCGGGAAGATGGCGTGCTCGAAGGCGTTCCGGCCGGTGGTTCGGTCGACGATGTGCTGCCGGAGGCGGCGCGCATCGACCTCGAGGTCGACGGCGCGGCGATGGCCGAGGTGCGGCTCGGCGACGCGGAGCGCTGCGTCGTCGTGACGGTCAGCGGCGAGGAGCGTTTCGTGCGCGTCGACCGGCGGCGGGCCGTGTTCGAGGGGGTGTCCGACGCGCAGGGGGTGCAGCGCGCGGCGCTGCCCGCGGCGGCGGTGCAGCGGGTCACGATCGTCGTCGACAACGGGTCGATCGAGGTCTTCGCGGGCGAGGGGCTCGTCGCGGTGACCGCGCTGATCTCGCTGCCGCCGGCGCCCGGCCTGCAGGTCACGGCGACCGGTGCAGTGCGGCTGGGGGTCGCGGACCTGGGAGTTGCGGGGCTCGGGGGTTCTGGACTCGGGGGTTCGGGGAGCTGAGCTGCGGCCGGCGCCTGCGCGCGTCGGTGTTCGCGCTCAGGCGTGCTGCCGATCGGTCGCGTCGGTGCCGGTGCCGGTGCCGGCGGCGCCGCTGGTGCTCGCGGCGCGGGTCTTGTTCTGTTCCTTGCCGCGCGGCGCGCGCGCGGCGCGCAGGCTGTTGAGGATCGAGACGAGGTCGACGGCTTCTTGCAGCGCGGCGCCGATGATGGCGGGGATCACGCCGAATGCGGCGATGAGCATGAGGATGATGCTGAGTGAGATGCCGATGCCGATGCTCTGCAGGGCGATGTGCACGGTGCGGCGCGCGATGGTGATCGAGGTCGGCACGCGCCCGAGGTCGTCGACCATGATGACGACGTCGGCCGACTGGCTGGCGGCGGTCGAGCCCTTCGCGCCCATCGCGACGCCCACGTCGGCGGCGGCGAGCACCGGGGCGTCGTTGACGCCGTCGCCGACCATCATGACGGGGCGGTCGGTGATCGCCGAGACGGCGCGCACCTTGTCTGCGGGCAGCAGGTTCGCCTCGACGTGGGTGATGCCGAGGGGAGTGGCGATGTGCTCGGCGGTCGCCTGCGCGTCACCGGTGAGCATGACGGTGTGGTCGATGCCGAGGTCGCGCAGGCGCTGCAGGGTGTCGGCGGCGTTGTCGCGCACGTGGTCGGTGAGCACGATGCGGCCGGCGGGGGCGCTGTCGACGGCGACGTAGACCGCCATCTGGCCGGGCTCGAGCGCGGAGATGTCGGGGGCGGGGGCATCCGTCACGATCCACGACTGCTTGCCGACCTGCACGCGGTGGCCGTCTACGGGGGCGGTGACACCGTTGCCCGACGACTCTTCGACGTCGCTCGCGGGCAGCAGGTCGGCGGTGCCCGCGTGCGCGGTGATCGCGCGGGCCAGCACGTGCGGCGACGACTGCTCGGCCGAGGCGGCGTAGCGCACGATGTCGCTTTCGCTGAAGGCTGCGGATGCCTCGACGTGGTCGACCTCGGGTCGGCCGTAGGTGAGGGTGCCGGTCTTGTCGAAGGCGACGGAGGTGATCTGCGCGAGCTGTTCGAGGGTCCCTCCGCTTTTGACGACGATGTTCTCGTGGGCGGCGCGGCTCATGCCGCCGATGAAGGCGACCGGCGCTGCGATCAGCAGGGGGCAGGGCGTTGCTACGACGAGCACCTCCGCGAAGCGGGTGGGGTCTTTCGAGACCCACCAGGCGATGCCCGCGATGAGGAACGCGACGATGGTGAACGGGATCGAGTAGCGGTCGGCGAGCCGCACGAACGGGGCTTTGCTGTCGGAGGCCGACTGCACGAGCGCGACGATCTGCTGGTACTGGCTGTCGGCGGCACGCGCCGTCGCCTGCACGTGGATCGGGCGGTCGCCGGCGACCGACCCCGACAGCACGGCCGAGCCGCGCACATGGCTGACCGGCAGGCTCTCACCCGTGAGGGACGACTCGTCGAGCTCGGCCTCGTCGTCGGCGAGGGTGCCGTCGACGGGCACGGTTTCGCCCGGGCCGACGAGCAGCAGGTCGCCGACGTTCACGTCGTTCACGTCGATCTCGGTGACGGTGCCGGTGCCGCTGGTGCCGCCGGCGTCGGCGGGTGTCACGCGGTGCGCGGTGCGCGGGGTGCGGTCGAGCAGTGCGCTGACTTCGCTGCGGGCGCGGGCGTTCGCATAGTCTTCGAGCGCTTCGCCGCCGGTGAGCATGAGCACGACGACGAGTGAGGCCCAGTAGTCGCCGATGACGACGGTGCTGACGATGGCCGTGATGGCGAGGATGTCCAGGCCCACGGCGCCCGACATCAGTTTGCGGATCATTCCCCACGCCTGCACCGCGGCGACGGTCAGGCAGTAGAGGCTGACGAGCCAGGCGGTGAGGGTGCCACCGATGTCCGGGATCAGTTGCAGGGCGAGCCCGACGATCGCGACAGTGATGGTCGCCGCGACCCACGGGTAGCGGCGCATCAGCTCGCGCAGGGTGGGGCGCGGGCGGCTGGGAGTGGGCGGTGTGGTGGTGGCCTCGGCTGCGCCGTCGCTCGTGCCGGTGGCATCCGTTCGTTCACTCATCGCCGAACCTCCGCTTCGCATTCCCGCTGTGCG
>RRZU013384181.1_pt1 | contig 10326 bp, 9 predicted proteins | sample 2165561 | NCBI WGS metagenome assembly RRZU01 (sample SAMN10456909, study PRJNA506462) | wastewater metagenome | isolation source: wastewater sludge | place: USA: Moscow, Idaho | reverse complement strand
TATCCTCGAAGCGGAACAGGAGGTTGGCCGGGATGTACTCGGACAGGAAAGCGGCATCGGTGCTGGTGGTGATGGCAAACACCACGTCCTTGCCGATGTGGGGGTTCAGAGCCAGCAGGTCGTCAAAGCTCTTTTTGACGTTGCGGACGAGGACGTCCGCCTCCGGCAGTTCCTCGGGCTTCGCCATCTTGACCGGGGCCGGGCGGACGGTGGCCAGCAGGAAGCTGCCGTCGTCCTCCATCTCGGAGAGTTTGGCGCGGTATTTGCCTTCGACCAGGATGCGGACGAGGTCGTCCGACACCCGCATCACCTGCTTGACCTCGGCCACGACGCCGTAAGTATAGAGGTCGGCGGCCTTGGGGTCTTCGACCTTCATCTCTTTCTGTGCCACGAGGAAGACGTCAGAGTTGTTGCTGACGGCCCACTCCACGGCGGCGATGCTCTTCTCGCGGCCCACCTCGAAGTGGAGCAGATTGTTGGGGAAGACCACCAGCCCGCGCAGGGCGATGGCCGGAAGGTGGAGGACGCTCCGCTCCACCTTGACCGTAACTTTTTCAGACATAGTACAAAACCTCCCAGCCGTCCCTCGGATGCGAGTCATCCATAAGGGCGGCTTTTTTGTAGGGTCATATCAAATCTATCATTTTATTATAGCGAAAAATGTTTGCAGATGCAACTGTTCAGCGCTTTTCCCGGGTGTTGTAGCCCAGTCTGCCCAGTGCGGGCAGGATGGCCCGGAGGGTCAGCGACGTGAGGGCGCCCATGACAAGGCCCAGCACCAGCATCACCGGCGCATAGTACAGCGACATGGCCGAGGACAGGATGAGCCCCGCGCCAAGCAGCTGGCCGATGTTGTGGGACAGTGCGCCGCAGACCGACAGGATGAACCATGTGGGCCGGAACGGGAGCTTATAGTAGAGCACCCACATCACCAGCAGGGACAGCAGTCCGCCGCAGAGCGAGAGGAAGCCTGCCGTCCAGCCGGAGACGAGAAAGACGAACAGCGCCTTGAGCAGGTCGAGATAGAGCGCCTGCCGCGCCCCCATGAAGAACAGTGCATACATCACCACGATATTCGCAAGGCCCAGTTTCATGCCCGGCGCAAGGCCCGGGATGACCAGTGTGCCTTCGATAAAGGAAAGAGCCATCGCCAGCGCGAACAGCAGGCCGGAAAGTGCGATCTCGTGTGTTTTCTTTGGGTCATGGTTTCGGTTTGCCATCGGCTCTCCCCCTTTGCTGCATCGGTCATTCTTCGCCGCCGGCGGTCTGCTCGTACTGCTCCTGCTCTTCCACAGCGGCTTCCCATGCGGCGAAAAGCTCGTCCTGATGGAAGCGCAGATCGCTGAGCTCGTCGCTCTTTTCCCGCAAAAGCTGGGGGTCGTTGTAGACTTCCGGCGAGTTTATCTCGTTTTCCAGCTCCACTTCGCGGGCGCCGCAGGCTTCCATCTCGTCCTCGCAGGCTTTGATCTTGGCGCGCAGCTCGGCCCGGCGGCGGCGCTGCTCTTTGCCGTAGCCCGCCTTGGCGGGTTCGCTGCTCTTCTCGGCCACGGGGGCGGGAGCGGCGCGGCCCATCAGGGCGTCATAGCTGGGGTAGATGACCGCCTTGCCGTCCTCGAGGTAGAGGATGGGGCAGGCCAGACTGTTCATCAGGTGGCGGTCATGGGTGACGAGGAGCAGCGTGCCAGTGTAGGCCATCAGCGCCTCGGTCAGGTTCTCGCGGGTGTAGATGTCCAGATGGTTGGTAGGCTCGTCCAGGAACAGCAGGTTCGGGCGTTCCAGCACGATCTCTGCAAAGCGCAGTCGGGCCAGCTCGCCGCCGGACAGGGCCTCGCAGGGCTTGAAGACCGTCTCGCCCCGGAAGCCCAGCTTTGCCAGATGGCTGCGGACCTCCAGCTCGGTCATCCGGGGGTACTTGTTCCAGATGACGTCGATGACGCGGCCCGCGCCGATGCGGTTTTGCTGCTGGGCGAAGATGCTGGGCCGTGCGCCGGTGCCAAGGCGGACCATGCCGCCGGAGGGGCGGCGCTTGCCGTCCAGCACCTGCATCAGGGTGGATTTGCCTGCGCCGTTGGGGCCGGCGATGATGAGCCGCTGGCCGCGGCAGACCGTATAGGTGAAGGGCTCCAGCAGGGTGCGGTCGCCGATCTTAATGGTCAGGTTCTTGAGCAGCACCAGCTCATTCCACGGCTCCACGTCGTATTCGAAGCGGAACTTGAGCTGGTTGGTCTCGTCCTGAGGGGCCTCGGTGATCTCCAGCTTTTCCAGCTGCCTGCGGCGGCTCTGGGCCATCTTGGTGGTGGAGGCGCGGACGAGGTTGCGGTCGATGTAGTCCTGTAATTTTTCGGCCAGCGCCACGTCGGCGTCGTGCTGCTTCTGGCGCAGGGCGTCGGCGGCTTCCTTCTGGGGCAGATAGGCCGAGAAGTTGCCCTTATAGGTGGTCATGGTCTGGAACGAGACTTCCCAGATCTTGGTACAGACGTTGTCGAGGAAATAGCGGTCGTGGCTGACCACCAGAACGGCACCGGAGTAGCCCTTGAGGTAGTTTTCCAGCCACTCCATGGTGGCGAAGTCCAGATGGTTCGTAGGCTCGTCCAGAATGAGGACGTCCGGCTTCTCGAGGAGGAGCTTGGCCAGACGGAGACGGGTCAGCTCACCGCCGGAGAGGACGCCCACATTCTTGCTCCAGGTATCCTGCGCAAAGCCCATGCCGGACAGCACCTTCTTGATGTTGACGTCCATGTTGTAGCCGTCGGCGGCGTCGATGATGTTCTGCAGTTCGTCGTGCTTTTCGAGAAGGGCGGCGTCGTCGGGAGAGGCCGCCATCTTCTTTTCCAAGATCTGCATCTGGGCCATGGCGTCCAGCACAGGGGCGAAGGAAGAGCGCATCTCCCCGTAAATATCCAGCGTGACATCGAGCTTTGCGTTCTGCTCCAGATAGCCCAGCGTCACGCCGTGGGTCACGCTGAACTCGCCGTCATAGTCGGTGTAGACGCCGGTCAGAATTTTGAGCAGGGTCGTCTTGCCTGCGCCGTTCTGGCCCACGATGCCGATGCGGTCTTCTTTTTCCACGCTGGCGCTCACGTCGTGCAGGACGACTTTCTCGCCAAAGCTCTTTCCGAGTTTTTCCAAATGAATCAGCATATCGTTCTTCCGTGTTCTTTTCCAGTAGGGTGGATCGAGACATTCCCGCCGTTACAGCTGATGACGGCGGTGCTTGAGGCCGAGGTTCGCCAGCTCTTCCGGCTCCATCACCAGCGGGTAGAGCTCTTCCAGCGAGGCGATCTCGTAGGTGGGGCTCACCTTGCCCGGGTTCTCGGCGTGGCCGGGGTTGAACCAGCAGGTGTCGAGGCCCGCGTTCACGCCGCCCTGAATGTCGCTGGTGAGGCTGTCGCCCACCACCAGGACGTGCTCCCGGTTCTCCACGCCCAGAGCGCGGAGGGCGGAGTCGAAGATGCGGCGGCTGGGCTTCTCGCTGTCCAGCTTCTCGGAGACGAAGACGTCCTCAAGGTAGGCCCCGATGCCGGATTCTGCCACCCGGCGGCTCTGCACCTTCTCGAAGCCGTTGGTCACGATGGCCAGCGTCGCCACCTCGGAAAGCTCCCCGAGGACGTCCAGCACATTGGGGGTCATCAGGTCGGGGTGGGAGGACAGGTGGTCGAGGTAGCAGCGGTTCATCTCCACGCCGTCACCGGCTGCGTTGATGGCCTTGAGGAAGCGGGTGAAGCGCTCCCCCATCAGCTTGTCGCGGCGTATCTGGCCCTTTTCCAGCTGACGCCAGAGCTCCGAGTTGATGTCCCGGTAGGTCTGCACCGTCCCGGCGTCCGGCTCGATGCCGTATTCCACCAGCGTCTCAGCCAGCGCCTTGTTCTCGGCGGCGTCAAAGTCCAGAAGCGTATTGTCTGCATCGAAGAGGATGCAATAATATTTTGCCATGTTTCTTTCCCTTCTCTATCATTTTTCGAGCCGCCTGCCGCCTTGAGCGGGCGCGGCTGCGATGCGGTTTGAGAACAGCGAGAAGCCAGCCCCGCCCGGCAGAGCTGGCTTCTCGTATTTTTATCATTCCAACGTCATTTCATAGGCGCCCTCGTCGGACTGGTCCGGCAAATTTCCGCTGCACTTACAGCGCGGCGTGCAGGCGCACTCTTTTGCGATGCACTTTGCCATCTGCTCCTCCGTCACGCCGTTCTCGACGTTTTCCCAATCCATGTCGTAGTAGTCCACGCTGCCGTCGGTCACATCTTCTGCGCCGGGCAGGCCGAGGACTCGCATTTCTTCACGGAACATCCGCTCGCCTCCTCTCGGCTCAGCCTATGCGGCTGCGCAGAGGAAGGTGCGGGGCGTCATTCTGCCTTGCTTTCGGCTTCCTTGCTGGCGGAGGCTTCCGACTTGGTTTCGGCCTTGGGCTCTGCTTTGGGCTCCGAAGCAGCTTCCGACTTGGACTCGGGCTTGCTTTCGGACTCCGGCTCTGCCTTGGAGCTGCCGGACGCCGTACCGGACGATGCCGACGACGAACTGCTGGTGCTGTGGGAAGAGCTGCCCGAGCTTGCAGAGGAAGAGGATGTACTGCCGGAAGAACCGGCATGGGACGAGGACGAACTGCTGGTGGAGCCGGACTCGCTGGTCACACCGCTGCCGATGGTGATGGTCAGGGTGTTGCTGCTCACCTTGCAGTCGTTGTAGGTGACGACGGCGTGGATCTTATAAGAAGCGTTGGCCATGGAGCTGTCCACCACCACAGTGATGCTGGACTTGCCGGCGGCCTGCGTGACCTCCTGACCGTTGGCGTACCAGCGCAGGTTCTCGGTCTTGGCGTACTTGCCGCTCAAGGCAGCCTTGAAGGTGTAGGAGCTGCCCACAGCGCCCTTGCCCTCGCTGGTGATGTGGACGGAGGCCGTGCCGAAGACTGCCGTGACGTCCAGATTCTGCTTGAAGTCGGTGTCGGTGCGGGTCTTGCTGGTGAGGCCGTCGCTCCACTTGACGAAGACGTGGCCCTCCGCCGGGACAGCGGTCACGGTGATGGATTTATCGGGGTCGGTGACGGTGTAGGTCACAGAGCTGTTGCCGGTGTCATTGCCGACGCTCAGAGTGCCGCCGCCGTTCTTGTCCACACGGTAGCGGGCCTCGAACTTTTTGTTCTCGCTGGTGCTCTCGCTGGAAGAGCTCTCCGAGCTGCTGGCACTCTCGGCCTGACTCTCGCTGGAGCTGACAGCCTCCGAGCTGGGAGCGGCCACGGCGGAGCTGGGGTTGGAGACATACTCCATGGTGCGGGTGGGGATGTTGTTGGTGTCGGGGCGGCGGTCCTCGGTCTGCAGGGCGTGGGTGCGGAGATAGTTCAGCACTGCCTTGAGGCCGGCGCTCTTGAGGTGGATGTCGCCGCTGGTGTAGTAGTCCGCGATGCCGTAGCCGTCGCTGCCCTTGAGGGCCTCGGCAGAGTTGAGGAAGCGGACGCCCAGCTGCTCGCACATGTCCAGAAGGGCCATGTTGAAGTCGTCGATCTTGGCCTGGTCCATGTGGGGGTAGTTGGAGTGGTCAGCCGGGACCGGCGGCACCGTGTTGACGATGATGTCGGTGTAGGGGTAGCTCTGCTGGATGGCCTGGATGAGGGCCGTGTAGTGGGCGATGAAGTCCGGGACTTCCATCCCGGTGTCGTTGGTGCCGAAGGTCATGACCACACGGCGGGGCTTCATCATGGCCACCGCCTGAGGGATGGTGTAGTGGTTGGAGTCCTTCTTAAAGGTAACGATGCCCTCGTTGAGCGCTACCTGGGTGCCGATGCCCTCTTTGGCGCAGAACTGCTGCAGGGAGATGAGGCCGTTGTTATAGAGGCGGACGGTGTTGGAATCGCCCAGAAAAAGGGTGTCGTTCAGATAGTCCGTGCCGGCGTCGGCGGTCTCCGTCAGCAGAGCGGTGGAGGCGTTGTCGATCTGGTAGTGGCCCGACAGGTCTCCGCCGGATGTGGGGTCTGCCACAGACTCCGAGACGGAGGGGGCAGGCTCCTCGCCGCCCTTTTTGAGGAGGGTGGTGGTGATGCCGAAGGTCAGCAGCACCGCCAGCACGCAGAGGATGCAGACCAGAACGGCCCGATGCTGCATGGGAGTCATGGTTTCGTTTTGTTGTTGTTTTTTTCGACTCATAGATTCAGTCCCTCTCGTTTCAGGAATGGGAAGGCTCGTCCACCGGGCGGAGAGCCCAGTCCGTCAGCTCTTTGCAGTCAGCGGCCATGAAGACCGGCGCAAAGGGGGCGACCTCTTCCCTGCCGCCGTAGCCGTAGAGCACAGCGGCGGCGTCCAGGCCGCAGTTCACAGCGCCCTGCATATCGTCCCGGCGGTCGCCCACCATCAGCACCCGCTTGCCCTGCATGACGGGCTGGGCGAGGACGTGGCGGATGACGTCGGTCTTGTTGTCGCGGCTCTCATCCATGGACGCACCGCCCACGAAGGAGAAGTAAGGCGCAAGGCCCTGCTCTTCGAGGATGGGCCTCACAACGTCGGTGGGCTTGCAGGTGGCCGTGCAGAGGGTCAGGCCCGCAGCCTTGAGACGGCCCAGCATCTCCACCACGCCGGGGTAAACACCGCCCTCGTGGCAGCCCTTGGCGGCGTAGCTCACGCGGTAGCGCTTCGTGGCCTCCTCGATTTTTGCAGGGTCGGAGAAATGCTCGCCGAAGCTCTTGCGGAGGGGCGGGCCGATGTAGCGGCCAAGGTCGCTCCGGGCGACGTCAACGCCCATGGAGCTGAAAACTTCTTCCAGTGTATTGAGAATGCCGGGGGCGGAATCGATGAGCGTACCGTCCACGTCAAACAGGATCGCATCGTAGTGCAGCAAGGTCAGGTTCCCCTTTCTCTTTGGATAAACATTATATAGTATAGCACAGATTTCGATATTCAGCAATTCCAACAAAACACTTTTCCGACTTTTATACATATTTTTAGGCAGCCCCGCCCCGGAAAGCAAAAACCGCCCACCCATTGCGGGCGGGCAGTCGCATTTTGACATCAGCTCTCGGTGGTGGTGCAGTTCCCCGTCGAGGGGTAGTAGAGGTTGTTGGCGATGAATTCCAGCTTCTCTTTCAGAACCAGCTCAAGGTTCGCCACGGCGTGGACCATGTTGGTGGCGGAGTCGTTGACTTCCAGCAGCTTGCACAGGTCCAGCTCCTCCATGCTGAGGGCGGCTTTCATCTTCTGGGTCTCGGCGCAGAGGATGTGGCTCAGGGCCGACTCCTGCAAAGCGATGCTCTCCATCAGGTCAACGACGGCCTGGTCGAAGGAAACTCTCGGCAGCGCGGGGCAGCCGCAGGAAACGCAGGGGGTGCAGTTGGTGGTATCAGTCATAAGAAGGACCTTCCTTTCTATAATAGGAATCGGGCGCAGTCCATCCTATGTGCCTCGCCGCCCGGATGTCACTCCGGCTTTGCGCTCTTCTGTACCTTCTCGATGGTGTCGCGGTAGCCGCCGGAGCCGTACTGGATGCAGCGGTTGATGCGGCTGATGGTGGCGGTGCTGATCTCCACGGCCTTTACGATCTGGTCGTAGGTGCTGCCGCTGAGCAGGAGTTTGGCCGCTTCCAGACGCTGGGCCATATCGGAGATCTCCTTGACCGTGCAGAGGTCTTCGAAGAAGTTGTAGCACTCCTCCCTCGTCTCAAGACTCAGGATCGCGTCAAACAGTGCGTCGGTGGTGGGGTTTCTTCTGGGGTTCTTGTCCGCCATAGCTGCCTCCTTTAGGGCAAAGTGCCGCGGGGTGCGGCACGGTTCTTTCTATTACTCTGTTACTTTAGCACTTGAAAGTATAAAAGTCAAGTGTTCGGTCTTTCTTTCCGGGAGTTTAGCAGATTTCACCTGTGGAGGCATTCAGTTTTATTCATCTCACATCTGAACAAAAATCGCCTAAATTTTCTTAGTTTCTCCCCCGCAAAAATGGCACAGTCTCCTAACTTGCCCAAAATATATTGACAAATTATGAAATCAGGACTAAAGTATACACAATCATTCGGCAAATGCAATGAACAGGACATGACTTTTCGCATTCCCTGCGCTCAGAGAGCCGCCATTCCGGTGCAAGACGGCAGCACAGTGCGATCAGCCCTCACCTGCGAGCAGCCTGTGCGAACCCGCTTGCGGCAGTAGTGCATGGCCGTTCAGCCCACGTTACAGGGCGGCGTATCGGCGGCAGGAACGCCTGTACGCGCAAGCGGCTGCTCCCGAAAGCAGCAAACGAAGTGGTACCGCGGAGAACGACCGGTGCAGATGCACCGTTTGGCCTTCGTCTTCGAGGAAGATGGGATACATTTTTGTGTCTCTATCTTTCATGAGGACGGAGGCTTTTTTCACCCCTCCGGGCCGTTTCGCCTGCCCTGCTTTTGGGCACAGCCGTCCTGCTTCGGCCATTGCCGGTGTGAAAGAAAGGAAAGAGGTATAAAGAAATGAATACGCTGGTCATCGTTTTGATCGCAGCCCTGTGTCTGTTCGGCGCTTATACGCTGTATGGCCGCTGGCTGGCCAACAAATGGGGCATCGACCCCACCGCCAAGACCCCCGCAGTCGTCCACGAGGATGGCCGTGACTATGTCCCCACCAACGGCTGGACCGTGTTTGCACACCAGTTCAGCTCCATCGCCGGTGCAGGCCCTGTCACCGGTGCCATCCAGGCTGCTGCTTTCGGCTGGCTGCCTGTCCTGCTGTGGGTGCTGCTGGGCGGCATCTTCTTCGGCGCTGTCACCGACTTCGGCGCTCTGTACGCTTCCGTCAAGAACGACGGCAAGAGCATGGGCATGCTGATCGAGAAGTACATCGGCAAGACCGGCCGCAAGCTGTTCCTGCTGTTCTGCTGGCTGTTCTGCGGCATCGTCATTGCAGCGTTTGCTGACATGGTGGCCGGAACCTTCAACGCCTTCGGCGCCGACGGTGCTCTGGTGGAGGCTGCGCAGACCAACGGCGCTGCCGGTATGGTCTCCATCATGTTCATGGTCTTTGCTGTCGTCTTCGGCCTCATCCAGAAGAAGTTCAACTTCTCCGGCTGGAAAGAGAGCGTCATCAGCATCGTGTTCATCGTGCTGTCCTTCGTCATCGGTGCGAACCTGCCCCTCATTCTGGGCAAGGCTGCATGGAGCTACATCACCTTCGTCTACATCTTCTTTGCCGCAGTTCTGCCCATGTGGCTGCTGAAGCAGCCCCGTGACCACATGACCACCTTCATGTTCGTGGCCATGATCGCCGGTGCCGTTGTGGGCCTGCTGGTCGCTCATCCCACCATGAACCTGCCCGTCTTCACCGGTTTCACCAACGAGAAGCTGGGTACCATGTTCCCCATCCTGTTCGTCACCGTGGCCTGCGGTGCTGTCTCCGGCTTCCACGGCCTCGTCTCCTCCGGCACTTCCTCCAAGACCGTCGAGAACGAGAAGGATATGCTGAAGGTCGGCTATGGCGCCATGATCCTCGAGAGCCTGCTGGCTGTTCTGGCTCTCTGCGTCGCCGGTGCTGCTGCCGCTGCTGACGGCACCCCCGCCGCCGGCACTCCCTTCCAGATCTTCAGCCGCGGCGTCGCCGGTTTCTTTGAGATGTTCGGTGTCCCCGCTTATGCCGCTACCGTCTTTATGACCATGTGCGTTTCCGCACTGGCTCTGACCAGTCTGGATGCCGTGGCCCGTATCGGCCGCATGAGCTTCCAGGAGCTGTTCAGCGTGGACGACATGGAGCACGCTGAGGGCTGGCGCAAGCTGCTCTGCAACGTCTACTTCTCCACCTTCATCACTCTGGTGTTCGGCTTCATCCTGACCAAGATCGGCTACGCCAACATCTGGCCCCTGTTCGGTTCTGCAAACCAGCTGCTGAGCGCTCTGGTCCTGTCTACCCTGTGCGTCTTCCTGAAGGTCACCGGCCGCAGCAACAAGATGCTCTTCCCCCCGCTGATCATCATGCTCTGCGTCACCTTCACTGCTCTGGTGCAGCGCTTCATCGCTATGGTCAAGGCCATCAGCAATGCTGCTTCTGTCACCATCCCTGCTGGTGAGACCACTTGGGGCGCCGTGTTCATCGCCAACGGCCTGCAGCTCATCCTTGCTGTTCTGCTGATCGTTCTGGGCCTGAACATCGTGTTCCACTCCGCCTCCGCCTACAAGAAGGCGGAGCACAACAGCGAGGCCAATGTCTGATTTACTGACCGCTGTTGACTGAATAAGCACAAAACGCCGCTGACGGCTTCCGAACCGTCAGCGGCGTTTCATTATGTTCTTTTCCGGTTACAGCATCTTCACCATGATGATCTCATCCCGGTAGGTGCCGTCCTTCAGCTTAAAGGCCCGGGGCTGGATGCCATAGCTCTCAAACCCAAC
>RRZU013075906.1_pt1 | contig 10327 bp, 8 predicted proteins | sample 2165561 | NCBI WGS metagenome assembly RRZU01 (sample SAMN10456909, study PRJNA506462) | wastewater metagenome | isolation source: wastewater sludge | place: USA: Moscow, Idaho | reverse complement strand
ATTGATATGAGTAACAAAGCTTTTTTAGACATTCTTTTCGAAAATCGAAACAAAGAATATGGTGCTTATCAACTGAGACAAGTTGCAAGCCAAGATTTGATGAAATCTCTTTTTGTAGGGATTGGTATTGTTGCATTAATTACTGGTGGAACTATTTATGCAAATAATAGAACAATGCAAAAGTCAACAATTATATATGATGATTTTGTAACGGTTGATCTTACAAAAGTTGATAATGTAGAACCTCCAAAAAAAGAAGTAATTCCTCCAAAAGAAGATCCACCGATGGAAGAAAAAACAATTCAATTGAAAACAGATCAGGCGAAACACATTATTCCGACTCCAACAGAAAGTCCGAAAATTGAAGAAACTATAAAATCTGTTGACGAACTGAAAAAAGTAGATTTAGGTCTTTTTAATAGAGATGGAGATCCTTCTAAAGGTCAAGTTGGCGGTGGTGAAGAAAGTCCTGAAGGAAATAAAGTAGGTAAACAAAATACGGACATTCCAGAAGGACCAAAAACTCTAGAACTTAAAAAACCTGATGTTGCAATTACAGCGAAAAATGCTGCGGTAATGGCAATTTATCCTGGTTGTGAAAGCGAAAGTAAAAAAGGAAATGCTGCTTTAACAAAATGTATGAGTGATAAAATATCGAAAGAATTAGGTGGAGAATTAAGTGATTTTGCCGAAACTGCTTCTCAGAAAAACCTAGGCACAGCCGTTGCTAAAATGCAATTTATTGTGAACAAAAATGGAGAAATCTCGCAAGTAAAACCGTTGAGCGGAAGTAATCAAGATTTAGGGAAAGAGGCTAAATCTGCGTTGGAGCGTATCAATAAACAAATTCTAAGAAAAGGTAAAAAAATAACACCTGCAAAATTAGAAGATGGCTCTGATGCAAATTTAATTTTCTCAATTCCGGTTAGATTTCAAACAAACGAATAATTAATAATACTTTTCTTTCTGAAACCATTGCATTCATTTTTTTTGAGTGTGATGGTTTCTATTGTTTAAGAAATTGAATATCTATTCAGAAAAAGTTCCTTTAAATGCATATTTGTCGTATAAAATTTAAGTTTTAAGTCAATCTTAACACAATAAAATTGTAACTTCGTCGCGAATTATGAATAAGAATATTGTTTACGGATTGATTGGTTTCGGTTATTTTTTGATCGGAATTTTTACTTGGAAATATCAGTTTTTCATCATCAAATTAGATGAAACAAAAGCGATGTTATTGGGTATTTTATTTATTGTTTATGGCGCTTTTCGTGTTTATCGCGGTATAAAATCTTATAAAAATGATCAAGAAAATTAGTTTACTTTCACTTTCGGCCTTTCTTATTTTTTCTACTTTTAGTTGTAAAGACAAGGAAAAACCAACAAAAGCAGAACAAAAAACTGCTGTAAAGCGAGCTTTGCACGAATACGGAGATTTGGCAATGACGGTTGATCCTAGTTTTAAGAATTTGGCGCAATCGTTGGCAGATATGTACATGGTAGATTATCCGGATGTGAAAATTACGATTAACGAAGAGATTGAAGAAAAAGCAATCAAAGATTTTTACGAAGGTAAAATTCCTGTTTTAATGGTAAGTAAACCGCTTACAAAAGCACAACAACAACATTTATTCGACAAAACAACAACCAAATATATTTCGTCTGTAATTGCTTTGGATGCAACAGTTTTTATTACTTCTGTTGATAATCCAATCAATTCTATTACGGTAAATGATATTAAGGATAATTTGTACAAAAAAGATCCAAAAATAACGTTTGTTTACGATCATCCAAACTCAGCGAATTTCAATACAATAAATGATAAACTAAAATTATCTGTAGAAAATGGCGCAAAAGTAACAGCGATGGGTGATGCTGAGAAAGTGATTGATTTTGTGCAAAAAGATAAAACTGCAATCGGAATTATTGGATTGAATATTTTGAGTGACAAAGGAAATCCGAAAGTTGAAGAATATCTTAAAAAGGTAAAAGTATTACCTATTGCAGATGATAAAGGAAATTTGGTGTTACCAACTATTCCGAATTTGAAATATGGTGTTTATCCTTTTTATCGTCAAATTTATATTTTGAAAAATGAAGTTGGTTTCGGAATTGGAGCAGGTTTTACGAGGTTTGCAGGTTCGCAGCGTGGTCAAAAAATTGTAACGCGCGAAAGTCTTCAACCTTATTATATTTATAAACGTGAAGTTCAGATTAACAATTTAGAACAACCCTTACAATAAAACAAAAAACCTTCCGAATTGGAAGGTTTTTTTACTTTTTAACGGGGAAATCTTTATGATTTTCTTTTATCTTTTTAATCTTTTCGAAATTTGAATTAAAATTCCCATTAAACAACTTTTTTATTTCTTTTTGCTTAATCAACCAATCTTCTATCGGACTTCCTTTATTTATTTTAGTTGCATCAATTTCACTTAATAATTCTGTTGCTCTTTTATCTATTTCTATAATATTTTCAAAAGTATCAAAAATTAATCGGCCCAAATCATTAGGCATTGTTACACAACCTAAAGTGTAAGAAACGACCATCGGATAATCTTTATAATGTTTATACAATTCCACAATTCGAATATCATCTCTGTAAACTAATTCTTCACTTGAATAAATTCTTAAAACATCATTAGAATTTTTTGCTAAATAGAACAAATCATCATTCGATAATTGATTTTTGATGTTCTCAAATTTTTGATAGACTTTGCTTTTACTTCCTCCTATCCCTACATGAGAAGATTCTGCATTCTCTTCAATTAATAAAGGTTTAATTAATCTTTGATTCTTCGAAGATAATTGCCCAAATGAAATAATAGGTAAGAAAAATAAAAGTAAAATACTATTCATAATATTAATCAAATCTTGCTCCCCAAGGATTTTGCAAATCGAACCCTAAACTAAATAACATTCCGTTCTTGCGACCATCAACTTGATAATCTGACAAGCCAATATCGTAAGAAATTCCAGCTTTTAAAGAACCAACTTTAAACTTTAGAATTGGAGAAACAAACAACGGATTGCTATTTTTAGAATCCATTCCTTGCTTGTACCCTACTCCAATGTCTACACCTTGATTATTGTCTCCAAAACCAATATGCGACATCAAATTGATATCCAAATGACGCTCCGAATTCGAGTTCAAATTATACACCAACGAAGGTTCTAACGCAATTCCTTCGGAAACGTTCCATTTATATCCAACATTGAAATAATACCACGTTGGCAAAGGTTCTACATTGTTAATATAATACACATTTTGGCTCAATGGAATATCCAAAACCGACACTCCTGCAGAGAAACCAGCATATTTGAAAGACAATCCCAAATTCGCAAAATAAGTAGAATATTTATCTTCTTGTAAAGCAGGATCATTTGGATCTTCCGCAATAATTTTTTAATAATCAAAACGTTGCGAAACATTAGAAGCTCCAACTCCAAACGAAAAAACATTGATTTCGTTTCCATCATAACTTCTGTCATCAATAGGAATGTGATAAGCCGCATTAATTCCGAAACCAGTCATCTTAACTGCTCCATTTCTATCGTTGAAAAATTGCATTCCCACTGCTAAACGATCTACAATAATTCCGTGCGCACTTACCGTTTGTGTACTTGGACTTTCGGGCAAATCGTCCCACTGATTGCGGTGCGTTCCTGTTATAGAAATCACATTCGGATCCTGCCCTGCGTACGAAGGATTAATCAACATTTTATCACTCACCAAATAGTGATTGTAAAAAGGTAACCCTTGTTGTGCTTCTACTTTCGAAAGTGAAAATAGTGTTAATATGAATAGTGTGATTTTTTTCATAAATATTTTTCAATCAATTAATTGATTTTTCTTTTAACTAATATACTACCAGAATATAAAACTTGCAAATCGTCTGATTGCTTCGAGAACTCTAACAAATACCAATACGTTCCATCTGCAACAGGTTTGCCATTCAGCGTTCCGTCCCATTTTATAATATCTGTTCCTTCTTGTGACAATATCTGTTTTCCGTAACGATCAAAAATAATCAATTTGTACGAATTTGATGTATCGTTAACTTTACCATCTTTTGTCATTGGTTGCCAAATATCATTAAAACCATCATTATTTGGCGTTACAACATTTGGTAAAGCAAGGTAAATAACATTTTTACGCTCCGAAACTCCGCAATTATTCAATCTTACTCTTACTGTAAAATTATTATTTTTGATATTATCTGGAATAATTAATTCATTCTTTGTTTGCCAATCTACGATTACATTTCCTACAGAATCAAACAACGCATATTCTAACTTTCCATTTCCTTTTGCAGAAACAATAACGCTCTTTTCGTTGATGGTAATTTTGTTAATAGTTGGCGTTTCTGAGTTTGTCAATTTCAAAATAAATTCTTTCGGACAACCTGAATTAATATTTTTAATTGTAATCATATAATCACCAACTCCTAATTCATATTGATATGTTGAAACTTTGATAACATCATTTCCAACAACCGAAAAATCATATTGAGTAACGTCCAATCCTTTCTCTTTTGCTAATTGTTCAAAATCTAACTCATATTTTGTAGCAGAACAAATTTCTGCAGAAGTTGGAATAGCAAAGTCTGGTAATGCATTTTTTTGATAATAGAATTTTATTTTTTCTATTCCACAATAATTTGGATCTTCAAAAACAATCTCAACAAACCCATTATTAGAATTGAACATCGTATAAATTTCGTCAACTGTAGATTTCTCAACTAAAGTTGGATATTTTGATTTAATGTAATCTAAAATAGTTTGTATTTGATTTTTTGCATCCGCATCAGCTCCTTCACAATAAATAACAGAATGATCCTTTGTATACGTTTCTAAAGTAGCTACATTAACAACTAAATCTTGTTTTTTATTGATAATAATTTCTTTTTCTATAAAACACGAATTGTCTAATTTATTTTTGAAAAGAACTTTTACACTGGCTTTTCCACTTGCATCGAAAGTTAATGGTGTTGAATTAATATGCAAAATTTCATAATGATAATCAACAATAGAATTTGCCCCAAATAAATTGATCAAAACTTGTGCATCGATTGTAATTTTATCATCACAATCAGCTTTTAATTCATGCAAGGTGTTGTTTACATTAGGTTTTGTAATGACTTGTAATTTCAATGTCATTTCCTCTGACCAACAACTTTCTCCATTTATTTTCACTTGAAAAGTGATTGTCTTTGATTGATTATCTGTAAGAAATTCATCTGAAATTCCATTAAATGTAATATCTGTTCTGCCAAATTTCGATTTTAAATAAGCTTCGATTTCAGAAATTGTAAAAGTATGTCCTAAACCAACTTCTGAACAAGAAGAATTTAAAGTCGGAATATTACTTACAGTTTGAAATGTCGATTCATCTAATTTAAATGTTAACTCAACATCTGTATCACAAATTGTATTTCCATTATCAACAGCCAATGCTTTTACAATGATTTTTCCTGTTTTATTTGTTTTGATGTAATTAAATAATTCTGATTCTAAAATTTCTGTTCCATCTTGTTTATAAAATCTCAGATTATATATTTTCCCTGGATTGATTATAAGAATGGCTTTATCCAAATCTGTTTGATTAAAATCTGCTAAACAAATTCCATTAATTGAAGCATCTACAATCTTTGCAGGAGAATTTTTAGTAACTACAAAATCAACCTCATCACTTTCGCAACCTCCTCCTGTTCTTGATTTTATTTTAATTTTATACGTTAAAGTTGTCGTAATTACAGTTGATTGTCCATCAGAAATAGGTAAACCGCCTAAGGTTACAATTACGTCAAAAGCATTTTTATCTTTTCCTAACTTAGAATAAATTCGATCAAAATTTATTTTATAAGAAGAATCACAAGTTGCATCAGAAATATCATCAGTCAAAATTGGTTTTCCCTGAACTAAAGGAATTGAAACTTCATTAGAATCGATTGGACAACCGCCTCCGTAATGAACTTTTATTTTCATCGAAGTGTTTAGACCAACTGCTAAATTTACATTTTGACCTGGTGTATAATTTGTTCCATTGATAACTATTGAAGAGATTGAATAATCTGTATTTACTACAGTAAAAAGCTTCTTCAATAAATCTGCTTCACTTGGAATAGTATAGCTTATTGTACACGCATATTCAGTTTCAATATTAGTTTTAAAATTAAATTGATGTTCTGGAATAAAAGCAATCGGAATTGTATAAATAAATTTTAAATTTCCAGCAGTATCCCTTACTTGTGCATATAGTGTAGTATCTGAACTTATATTTGCCCCAATCGGGACCTCTGTACTAAATGTATTATCTGTAAATAATTTAATATCATTAAAACCAGAATCACTTTGTATAGCATTATAAATTTGACTTGCTGAATAAGATTGACCAAAACATAAATTATTAAAGTTTGTAATCGTTCTCTCTTCAGCTACATTTACTTTTATATCAAAAGGTTCTGTATCACTTCCTCCATAAACAGCTATTACAACAATCTCACCTCTTTTCAAAAGTTCTGATCCTTCAAATGCTTTAGCATAACCATTAGCTCCCGAAAACGTTTCGCACAAATCAGGGTCACCTTCTTTCATTCCTTTTAATAACGACGCTCCTTGAACTGACCTATCTGCATTTATTGTTCCTCCATTATAAAAAATTGTTTCAGGTAATTTACCTTTTTGTATTTTCCAAACTAAAAATCTAAAATCTGGTTTTTTCGCTGTTAAATCAAATGCAAAAACCATATCAAAATTAGCTTCAAAAGAATAGAATTTATAAATTTTTCCAGAATTAAACCCACACTGTGAAGTAGTTGATGTAAATTCAGTTAAATGAGTTTCTAGTTTTTCTCCTTCAAAAGTAAAACCTCCAGTCAATGGATGAATTGTCGGATATTGCCCCCAAACAATCCCACTAATCATCAACAGTAAAAAGTAAAAAATCTTTTTCATACGTCTTTCGTCATCTATTTTAGAATAACGCAATTTACTTTAGAATATTCTATCAACCATAATGTTTCTAATTTTACTGAGATAAACTATCTTTGCAACCTGAAAATTTGATTAAGATGTCTTTAGAACAAGAAATAAATAAAAGAAAAACCTTTGGAATCATCGCCCATCCCGATGCTGGTAAAACAACTTTAACAGAGAAGTTATTACTTTTTGGAGGTGCAATTCAAGAAGCTGGAGCTGTAAAAAGTAACAAAATTAAAAAAGGAGCGACATCCGATTTCATGGAAATTGAACGTCAACGTGGGATTTCTGTTGCGACTTCGGTTTTGGCTTTCGAATACAAAGGAAAAAAAATCAATATCTTAGATACTCCTGGTCACAAGGATTTCGCCGAAGACACTTTCCGTACGCTAACTGCTGTAGATTCTGCGATTGTGGTAATCGACGTTGCAAAAGGGGTTGAGGAACAAACAATCAAATTGGTAGAAGTTTGTCGTATGCGCAAAATTCCGATGTTGGTTTTCATTAACAAAATGGACCGAGAAGGAAAGGATGCTTTCGATTTAATGGACGAAGTTGAACAAAAATTAGACTTACAGGTTACGCCTCTTTCTTGGCCAATTGGTATTGGTGCAACTTTCAAAGGAATTTATAATATTTGGGAGAAAAACATCAATATTTTTTCTGGAGATAATAAACAAAAAATTTCTGAAACAACGAAAGTTGAAGATTTATCAAGTCCAGATTTAGACACATTAATTGGAACAACTTATGCAGAAAATCTTCGTAATGAGATTGATTTGATTGATGGAGTTTATCCAGAATTTGATATGCAAGAATATATGGACGGAAATTTACAACCTGTATTTTTTGGTTCTGCTCTTAATAATTTTGGTGTTCGCGAGTTGTTAGACGCATTCGTTGATATCGCTCCAACGCCTCAATCTAAAGAAACAGATTTGAGAATTGTTGAACCTTATGAAAATAAATTTTCTGGCTTCGTGTTCAAAATTCACGCAAATATGGATCCTAAACACCGCGATCGTTTAGCATTTATCAAAATCGTTTCTGGAAAATTTGAACGTAATACGAACTACTTCCATGTTCGTCAAGGTAAAAACATGAAATTCGCTGCGCCAAATGCTTTCTTTGCTGATAAAAAAGAAGTGGTTGACGAATCGTTTGCAGGTGATATTGTTGGTTTACATGATACAGGAAACTTTAGAATTGGTGATACGTTGACAGAAGGTGAAAAATTCTCTTTCAAAGGAATTCCAGCTTTCTCGCCAGAACATTTCCGTTATATCAACAATGCTGATCCAATGAAAGCAAAACAATTAGAAAAAGGAATTGATCAATTAATGGACGAAGGTGTTGCGCAGTTATTTACATTAGAAATGAACAATCGTAAAGTTATCGGAACGGTTGGTGCACTACAATACGAAGTAATTCAATATCGTTTGGAGCATGAATATGGTGCAAAAGCGACGTACGAACCTTTCTCTGTTCACAAAGCGTGTTGGGTGGAAGTTGAAGATGAAAAATCAGAAGAATTCTTAGAATTCAAACGTGTAAAACAACGTTATTTAGCAAGAGATAAATTCAATCAATTGGTATTTTTAGCAGATTCTGCCTTTACAATTCAAATGACGCAAGATAAATTTCCATCAGTGAAATTGCATTTTGTAAGTGAGTTTTAAATTTTGGTCAGATAATTGAATTAAGGACTGAAATATTTTTTAGAAAAAAATCTAAATGAAAAAGATCATATTAAGTTTAACATTGATTTCAGCATTTGCAGTAAATGCAAAAGCACAAGATTTACAATCAATTTTTGGAACATTAAAAAAAGAAGTCGAAAAAGTAAATACTCAACCGACAACACAAAATAATTCAACTGTAAAAGTTGTAAATAGTTCAACTGAATCTAAAACAATTTCTGCTGAATCTTTAACAAAGTTAAATGGTTTATCTAACGCAACTGTTGCCTCTGGATTAAAAGAAGCTTTGTCATTAGGATTAACGGACGGAATAAAATCATTGGGTCAAAAGAATGGTTTTTACAATAATTCAGTTGCGAAGATCTTGATGCCAGAAGAATTACAAAATGTAGAAAAAACTTTGCGTTCTTTGGGAATGGGAAGTTTGGCGGATAAAGGAATCAAATTATTGAATTCGGCTGCTGAAGATGCTGTTTCTGAGGCTGCTCCTATTTTTGTAAATGCTGTGACATCAATGACAATTACTGATGCGAAAGATATTTTATTAGGTGGGAATAATTCGGCTACAAATTATTTAAAACTAAAAACAACATCTGATTTAACAAAGGCTTTTCAACCAAAAGTGGAAGCTTCTTTGGGAAAAGTTGGTGCGGATAAAGTTTGGAATAATTTGATTACAAAGTATAATACGTTAACTGGAAACCAAATTGATCCAAATCTGAATGCTTATGTAACACAACAAACAATAAATGGTGTGTTTAACATGGTTGCAGAAAAAGAAGAAGGAATTCGTGGAAATAAAGCGTTGCGTACAACATCATTGTTACAGCAGGTTTTCGGAGCACAAGATAGTAAGAAGTAAGATACTTCTATTTAATAAAAAAAGACTCGCTACAAATTGTAGCGAGTCTTTTTGGTTAACTCTTCTTCATCAACAACTTCTGAAATTCTTTTCCAATAAAAGGATTGATGATATGCTGAAAGCCTTTTTGTAACGTAAAAACTGTAATTGTCGCATCTGATTCTGGCGAATAAATAACATCTGTTCCCCACCAACCACCGTGATAATAAGCGTTAAAACCTAAATCGAAGTGATAAATTCCTAAACAATATTTAGATTGATCCGAAGATAAAACATAGGTCGACATCGAATCCAAAATTTGTTTATTCTGAATAATTTTCCCTTCAAACAAATACTGAAAAAACAACGCCGATTCTTTAGCCGTCGAACCTATTCCTCCACCTCCGTACAAATCCCAAGAAGGATTCAGATCATACGAATCCCACTTATATTTATCTGAATATTGATGTGCAAGCGGAAGTGTTTCTTGCGGATATTTCTCCAAATCAATAAACCACGTTTGTGTCAAACCTAATTCTTTATACTTTAACAAATCTCGCATTGCTTTATAAAAAGGTTGATGCGTTTTTTGCTCAATGATTTCTGCTAAAAGCAAATAATTAATATCGCCATAACTAAACTTTTCTCCAACTTTATGCGGACTTCCAATTTCCATTGCACGCTTGATTTGTTCCGCCTTCGTCCATTTATATTGGGGACGTTGATTAACTAATTCAAAATACGCATCATCTACATAATCTTGTATTCCAGAAGTGTGTGACAACAAATTCTTGATTGTTAT
>RRZU011059738.1_pt1 | contig 10327 bp, 7 predicted proteins | sample 2165561 | NCBI WGS metagenome assembly RRZU01 (sample SAMN10456909, study PRJNA506462) | wastewater metagenome | isolation source: wastewater sludge | place: USA: Moscow, Idaho | reverse complement strand
GTGAATCCAGATCATATGCGCTATGAGCTGCACCGTGTTTGGGTACTGGAAGGTAAGCTCAAAGATGGCTACCGCCACTTATATGGCAAGCGCCGCATGTATGTTGATGAAGACAGCATGTTGATGTTGATGGGTGAGAACTTCGATGCTCGTGGCCAACTCTGGCGCACATCGATGATCAACTACTTCTATGCCTATGAAGCGCAAACATGGCAAGCGGGTGTAGGTCTGTACCATGATCTACTGGCGGGTTCATACCTTGCCTTTAACCTGGTCAATGAGCAGAAATCAGCCTATACCCTCAATACGGGTAAGCTGAAATCAGGTGACTTTGGACCTGAGGCTGCACGTCGCTTAGGTTTATAAGCTTCGCGCACATCAAAGCCGCTTACTCGCATTGAGTAAGCGGCTTTTTTTATGCCTTAAATTCAAGATTTATTGCGACTTAAGTCGCATGTGGCTCAATGGATAATTGTGAAATATAGGGCTGGGTGTATGGTTTTAAAGGCGTTAATGCTGAGCTGCTGAGGTATTTTTCAAACTAGTCCATTTAGATGACGCATTGGTCCATCGGCGGGAGTACCTTGGAGTTGAGGTGGCACGTTGTGATTGCAACTGATACCTCGCATAAGCTTATAAAAGCGGATGTAGCGGAGGAAATAATGAAAATAAAAAAATTAACCGTTGGGTTTATAGTCGCTGGGTTCTTTATGGCGCTAAGTGCCACCGTTGTGCTCACGCCAACCGGTACTTCATCCATTGCACAAATCTGTGAGGCCAGTCCGAATCAGTGTGTAATGCCACAGAACTTCTCAGCTGCTTACTCCCCCTTACAGAACTGGTAAGCCTTCATAGCAAGCTGGGCCTGAATCTATACTTGATCAGGCTCAGTTTGTGAACGTTGTCAGCCTGATGCTTGTAGATAAACACAGTAGGTTTATCGAGCAATTGTGTGTGCTCGTCACGCTGCTATAGCTATTAAGACAACAATAATAAACCGAACGTAAAGTTCATTAGCCTTGTGTAACAAGCGGGAAAACCTATGAACGACATAGAAGAGTTCCGCCACAATGTACGTGAGTGGCTGGAAGAGAATTGCCCAAAATCTATGCGCGGGCTGATGCCGGCCGATGAAATGGTCTGGGGCGGACGCACAATAGATTTTAAAAACGATGATCAACGTCTGTGGTTTGAACGCATGCGTGATAAAGGCTGGTTTTGCCCAAGCTGGCCGGTCGAGTACGGTGGTGGTGGTCTGAGTGCTGAGCAAACCACAGTGCTAGAAACCGAAATGCGTAAGCTGCGTTGCCGTCCACCGCAGATCAACTTGGGTATTTGGATGCTGGGCCCAGTCTTGCTGGAGTTTGGTACTGAAGACCAAAAACGTGAATTATTACCACCCATGGCGCGTGGTGAAATCCGTTGGTGCCAAGGCTTCTCCGAGCCTAACGCAGGTTCTGACTTAGCCAGTTTACAAACAGCCGCACGGGTTGATGGCGATCATCTGGTAGTCAACGGTACAAAAATCTGGACCTCTTACGGTGATCAGTCCGACTGGATGTACGCTTTAGTACGCACCGGCCCCAAAGAGCCTAAGCACGCAGGCATCAGCCTGATTGTGTTGGATATGAAATCCCCAGGTGTCACGCCGACACCCATTGACTTGATCAGCGGTAAATCCAGCTTTTGCCAAGTCTTTTTTGATGATGTGCGTGTGCCTATGTCGCAGCTCATTGGTGAGATGAATGAAGGTTGGGCGCTGGCCAAGGCCTTACTCGGGCATGAGCGTCGCGCCATGTCTAAGTTCAGTGAAATCAGTCTGCCGACCCATTTCAGTTTGTTAGAAACTCTGTTTGATTACCTGCCTGAACCACAAGAGCACAGTGATATCGCGCTGTTCCAACGCGCCATGGCGCTGCGTATGGATGAGCATGCTTTTGAACTCACGCAGCGCCGTTTAAATGAAGCGGCCCGTGCCCGTCAAGATATTACCTCGATGGCATCCATTCAGAAGCTGGTGCATAGTGAGCAAGAAAAGAACAAGTTTGAAGTTTTACTGGATGTAATGGGGCGTCGTGCTCTGGGCTGGGAAGGTTCAGCCTTTAGTGATGAACAGTTAGCACTGACCAATACTTGGCTCAATGCATTCTCCCAAGCCATTGCGGGTGGAACTTCTGAGGTTCAGCTGAACGTGATTTCCAAGCGCGTACTTGGACTTCCGGAAGGAAAATAGGAGGTTAATGTGAGTCTTGTCTATAACGAAGAACAACAACAACTGGACGACAGCGCACGCGAATTTTTAGCCGCGCGCTCGCCCGTCAGTGAGCAACGACGCATACGAGATCAACAACTTCCACAAGGTTGTGACACCGCGGTTTGGCAGCCAATGCGCGAGTTTGGCTGGGGTGGTTTTGCTTTGCCAGAGGCTTCCGGTGGCTTGGAGTTTGGTTTCCAAGGTTTTGCACCGGTATTTGAGCATCTTGGCCGTAACTTGACGCCCGCACCTTTATTGTCATCGGTCGTACTCTGCGCCTCTTTAATTAATGATGTTGCCACTGAAGCGCAGCGCGCTGAACTCTTGCCAGCTTTAATTGAAGGCCAGCAGCGTTTTGCTTTGGCCACTCAAGGTAAAGACCGCTTTCACCCCGAGCACTTGGATGTTGAAGTGAGCGAGCAAGGCGATGGCTTTGTATTAGGTGGTGAAGATTTGTGGGTGCCGGACGCGCAGGGTGCAGATGCCTTGCTGGTGGCGGGGCGCATGTCTTCAGGTGAAACGGCATTGTTTTTAGTGCCTAAGGATACACACGGCTTAGAAATTGAATCCATGAGCTTGCTCGATTCCAGAAACCACGCACGCGTGTCACTGCATGCGGTGCAATTGCCTGCTGCTGCACGTATTGGCACGGGCGATGCACAAGCTCAGCTTGAGCGTGCATTGGATTGTGGTGCGGTGTGTGTAGCGGCTGAGTTGCTCGGTGCGACCGCGGTGATGTTTGAAATGACCATTGAATACTTGAAAACCCGTACCCAGTTTGGTGCGGCGATTGGTAGTTTCCAAGCACTGCAACACCGTGCAGCCTGGATGATGGTGGATCTTGAGTTGGCGCGCAGCGCTGTGATGGCCGGTTTTGAAGCCTTAAATGATGCAAACTGCAGTGTGGAAAACCGCCAGCAGATGGTCAGCTTAGCCAAGTGGAAAGCCGGTGAAGCGGCACATAAGATCAGCCGTGAAGCTGTACAGATGCATGGTGGAATCGGCGTGACGGACGAATACGATTTAGGTCTTTATCTCAAACGTTCACGGGTGGCGCAAGTTCTATTTGGCGACAGTGATTTTCACTGTGAGCGATATGGTCGAATGGCGCAGCAGTTATTTGCTGAGACACATTAAGGGAATGGTTATGATCAATGAGCAAATACAAGGTTGGCGCACGGCTTGGGGTCAGTTAATTCACCAAGCCTCACCTTTTGCAGTGATTAAAGGCGAGCAGGGTATTCCTGAGTTTGCCAATGCACCGCATGATGTTGTCGAGGCTCTGCAGGTTGGACGTGAGCACGGCGATAAGCCTTTTGTCAGATGGCAGGGGCAGAGCTACACCTATAACGAGTTTTTTACTAAAGCGGATAAAATTACCGCGGCATTGCAACAAGAGTTAGCGGTCGTTAAAGGTGACCGTATTGCGATTGCCATGCGCAACCGTCCGGCTTGGATGATCTCTTTTATGGCAGCAGTGCAGGTGGGTGCGATTCCAGTACCGATCAACAGCTGGAGTACTGCAGAAGAGTTGCTGTACGCCATTGAAGACTGTGGCGCACGTGTAGTGTTTTGTGATCCACAGCGCTATGAATTGCTTAAAGAATTGAGTGATGACATTACTATTATTGTCGCCGATGAAACACCCTTAAGACCCGGTGATCGCAGCTGGGTGAGCATGCTGAATCATGCACCTGAAGAAGCTGTGTTGGCGCAGCCTGATCCGCAGGATCCAGCGTTGATTTTGTATACCTCAGGGACTACAGGTCAGGCCAAAGGTGTTGTGTCGAGCCATAAGGCAGTGTGTCAGGCGCTGTATGCTTTGGATTTCCAAGGTGCACTGGCCTATATGACCTCGCCCGAGCGGGTTCAGCCGTTATTGGATTCAGGTCTGCAGCCAACGATGTTATTGGCGTACCCAATGTTCCACGTGAGCGGCTTGCTCTCGCAGTTTATGAGTGCTTTGCGCAGTGGTCGCCGTTTGGTGATTATCTATAAGTGGGACGTAGATGACGCGATCAATACGATTCGTGATGAGAAAATCACCCAGTTTGCGGGTGTGCCCACCATGATGCAGCAATTGATTCACAGTGAGCGGTTTGCCAGTTCAGATACCGACACTTTATTTGCGCTCGGACTGGGCGGCAGCGCTGCTTCGCGGGCCTTGCTGGATAAGTTGCTTGAGAGTAAGCCTATGGCTTTATCGGGCAATGGTTACGGCATGACTGAGAGTAATGGCATTTGTGCCGCGCACGGTGGTAACCAGTTTATGAGCTTCCCTGAGTCGGTGGGTTGGCCACTGCCTTTGGTGGACGTCATTATTGGTGAAAGCCCGGATGCATCTGCGCCAACAGGCACCAGTGGGCCGATTTGGCTGCGCACATCCGCTTTAATGAGTGGCTATTGGAATAAGCCTGAAGCCACACAAGAAGTGATGAAGGATGGCTGGTTCTTCACCGGTGACGTGGGCTATTTAGATGACAATGGCATGCTCTATATCACGGATCGCATTAAGGATATTATTATTCGCGGTGGCGAAAATATCTCTGCTGTGGAAGTGGAACACTGCGCCAGTGAGCATCCAGAAGTGGAAGAAGCCGCTGTATTTATGCTGCCTGACGCCAACTTTGGTGAGACTGTGGGCATGGTAGTGCGCACCCGTACTGAGCTGTCTGCTGAAGACTTAACCGCCTTTATGGCTGAGCGTTTGGCTGCGTATAAGTTGCCTGAGCAGATTTGGTTTGCTCAGCAGCCGCTACCGCGCAGCGCAACGGGTAAGCTTTTAAAGGCTGCAGTGCGTAAAGAGTATGCAGGTTTAGAGTAAAGCGATAAGCCTGCACCCGAGTGGTGCAGGTGGCTTCAACATCCGTACGGATGAGATATCAGAGATAAAAAAAGGCGGCTTATATATAAGCCGCCTTTTTTGTTGCTCAATAATCAGGATTAAAGAGCGAGTGCCGCTTTGGTGCCGCTGCTTAAAGCGCCTTCGATGTAACCTACGTTATCGCAGTCACCAATCGTTAGGGTATTAAAGCCGTGCGACTTGAGGTTATCTGCCAAGCTGTGATCTGGGCTGGCACCCACAGCCAGTACCACTGAGTTTGCCTGGATACTCTGTGCATTACCGTCTTTGTCTTGGTAATGAACCTGGTCTTTATCGATCGAGGTGACTGTAGAGTGTGTCAGCATCGGTACCTGGTGATCAGTCAGATTGTCTAGGACACGCCAGCGGCGCACAATGGACAGCTCCGCACCTAAGGATGGGCCAGGCTCGAGTACAGTGACATTACGACCGCGCTCAATCAAGAACTCAGCCAGCTCTAGGCCTACTAAGCCGCCACCAATAATGACGACTTTTTTACCCAGCGGCATCCACAGCTTGGAGAGACCTTGCAGCGCATCACGGCTGTTGGTGGCTCCACTGAGGCTACCGGCTTTCATCATGGTGCGTTGTGTGAGTGAGAGTTTGTTTTTTGCAATCTCATCCGCACGATCACCGGTCATTAAGCGACGCAGTTCATCACCACTCCAAACATGCTTCATCTCAGCACCGGCAATATTGGGTGCATCACGTTTAGCACCGGTGGCCACAAAGATTTGATCGGCATTTAAGCTGCTCAATAACTCCGGTGTGGCTTCAGTGTTATAGCGAATATCAATATTGAGTGCTTTCACTTGAGCGGTCAGGTTGTCGAGTAAGACACCGTTTTCAGGGTAGGCCAGTGCGGCAAAGAACAGTGTGCCGCCCAGTCGATTACTGCGCTCGAGTAAGGTGACTTTATGACCGCGTAAAGTTGCGATGCGCGCGGCTTCCATACCCGCTGGGCCACCACCGATAATCACGACATGCTTATTTTGTGCGGCAGGTAGAATAACTTTTTGAAACTCTTGCCCAGTGAACGGGTTGGCAGCGCATTTAATGCGTTCATTAATAAAGATTTGGCTCACACATACATAGCAATAGATGCATGGGCGAATCAGCTCAGACGTGCCAGCAATCAACTTGTTGGGCAGCTCAGGGTCCGCCAGTAACTTACGGCCCATGGCAATAAAATCACACTTGCCATCAGCAATGGCTTTATTACCTACATCAGGCTCGATACGGCCCAGAGCAATCACTGAGGTATTAACCACAGACTTAACCTGCGCAGCCCAGTCTAAATAACCCGCGGGTTTTTGCACTAAAGGCGCATCGGTAAAGGCTGAGCCCGTAGTGATAGAGGCGTAGGCTGAGACGGCAATAGCATCCATTCCTTCTTCTTCAGCAATTTGTGCGACTTTTTTTGCTTCTTCTAAGTTAATCCCGCCTTCAGTGTGCATTTCGTACGCATCAATACGCACCCACACGCCAAAGTCAGGCTTAACGCGCGCGCGTACCGCTTGCAGCACTTCACGGAAAAAGCGTACGCGGTTTTCAAAGGATCCGCCGTATTCATCATCACGCTGGTTGTGATAGGGCGATAAGAAACCGGCAATAATGTAGTTGTGCGCAGCATGGATCTCAACACCATCAAAGCCTGCGCGTTCTGCACGCTCAGCGGCAGCGGCAAACCATTCAACCATTTGCGCGATATCGGCTTTATCCATCACGCGAATGGTGGGGTTGTTATCACGGCGCTGCGAGCTAATAAACTTGCCCATTTCCTCTTTCGTCAGTGACGACATAATGTCGTTTTTCACTGCACGTGGCATCGATGGCACCCATAGGTCGCGGCCTTCAGCTAAGTCGCGCGCGGATACTTTACCCGCGTGCTGGATTTGCATAGCCACTTTCGCGCCATGCTTGTGTACATTTTCTGCAAGCTTGGCTAAACCTGGGATGTATTTATCATCCGAGATGGCACACTGAAAAGGCTCAGCGGTGCCATGTGGGAAGGCGATCGACACCACACCCATAATAATCAGGCCAGCGCCACCTGCTGCGCGAGCCTCATAGTAGGCCTGCATCTGTTCGGTGCAATAGCCATCAGGGTCGGAGAAGTTATCACCCATCGGGGAGAGTACGATACGGTTACGCAGGTCAATCGGGCCCAGTTTTCCTGGGCTCAGCAGATGTTTGTATTGGCTCATTATTATTTTTCCTGCTATTTACAATTGAGTTTTAAAAAGTCGATCACTCAGTTTCGCGCAGAAAGTTCAGGCACTGGCGATTAAAGAGTTCTTTGTGCTCAACTTGTACCCAGTGACCGCAACGGTTCAATAAGGTAAAGCGCGCATGGGGTGCATTTTCCAACACTTTAAACGTACCGCTGGCAGGGTTGAAACGATCGTCTGTTCCCCAGAAGCCAAGAATCGGGCACTTAATTTCGTGTAAGCGCTCGGTCATATTCGGCACCATCATGGTGGTAAATAAGTTCGCAGGCTGAGTGACCGCTACGGCTGCGCGCTCTTCTAAAATGCTGTCTTGCAGTTGGCTGCTGTCATAGAGTTGTAAGGTCATCACTTGACGCATTTGCTCAACGCCCATTGGGCCTTGGGCATAGACTTCGACCATGCGTTTAATGCCTTCCATTTCGAAGTAGGTTTCACGCTCTTCAACACCGCCTGGTGCCATCAATATTAAGTTGTCCACACGCTCTGGGTTGTCCAGTGTGTAGCCCAAAGCAATCGCACCACCCAGTGAGTTACCCAATAATGTGCAGCTGGTAATGCCGATGTTATCGAGCAGTAACTTGAGGTTTTCTACAAAAAACGCTAAATCGTAGTTCACATTGTCGGGTTTATCAGAACGACCAAAACCGGGTAAATCGAGAACAATATTACGAAAGCCAGCATTATCAAAAGCGGGGTAGTTGCCTTTAAAGTTACTGAAACCACTGGCGCCTGGGCCTGAACCGTGCAGCCAGACCACAACAGGGCCGTCGCCAATATCTAAGTAGTGCAGCGTCAAACCATTGTCCAGTTTGGCGTATTTACCGACAGGTAGTGGCAGATCTTTAACTTGAGTCATGAATATATCCTTTTAAGAAACGGCTGGTTTAACACCCGGCGCGATAGTGGTAGTGGTTGATGCAGGAGTATTGTCCAGCAGTTGTTTACGGTATTTTGGAATAGCGCTCAAAAAGAACAAGCAAGGTATAAGGAGCAAGCTTGTAGTCGCTACTAAGGCGTAGCGCAAGGCTTCAACGCCACCAATAATATTGTGTAGGGTGTCGCTGATGAAGCCCGCAACAACAGGGCCAAGACCGGCACCCAAGAGGGTTACGCTCATAAAGAATAGCGCGGTACCTTGTGCCAGTTTGTTGCTGGGTAATATGCGCGATAGTGCGCTAAATGATGGGATCGTCCACCACACACCAAAGAAGGCAAAGCCCATATAGAATAAGAAACCTGTGGGGACCGCAAGGCTGCCAATTGAAAACGCGGTGCCAGCCGGCCATAGATAAAATGCCATGGCTAAAGGAATACTGATCAAGGTGCCAGCCAGAGCTGTGCCCAGCTGCCAGCCTGGATCGCGCGCTGACATTTTATCGGTGACATAACCGCACACGAGCGTACCAAGTAACGAAATACCGCCGCCACCAATACCCATTAACATCCCTGCATCTTGGATGGTGATTTGGTGTGAGCGGATCATAAAGCTGGGGGTCCACATTTGAATGGCATAACCGGTCACTGCAGCTGCGCCACCGGCCAGTACAATCATTAACATGCTGGGGATTTTCAATAGAGAAAAAGCCGTACGCAACATGCCTTCTTCAGGTATGCCTTTGCTGGCTGACATGGTTTGCTTGGGGCTTTTAACGGTAAATGCAAAAATCAGACCGACAAGAACGCCAGGTGCACCGACAATGATTAAAGTGGCGCGCCAGCCGTACATCTCTGCCAACACACCACCAAAACCTATGCCCAAAACCGCGCCGAGCGCTGGGCCTAGACCAAAGATAGCCAGTGCGCGTGCGCGTAAACGTGGCGGATATAACTCGGAAATCATCGCCACCGAGGGTGCACTGGCTCCTGCTTCACCGACAGCGACACCAATACGCAGTAAAACCAGCATAAAAAAGCTGGCCACAATACCGCTGAACATGGTGAAGATGCTCCAGACGATACAGGCGACAGCAATCACAACTTTACGGCCGACGCGATCAGAAAGACGACCTAAAGGTAAACCAAAGGCCGTGTAGAAAATTGCAAAAGCAACACCCGTGAGCAAGCCCATCATGGTGTCGGAGACTAAAAATTCAGCCTTAATCGGCTCAATCAATACCGAAATCACTAGGCGGTCGATGTAACTCAATACATAAATTATTGCCAGTAATACTAATGCGTAATGCGCGTTGCCAGGTACTTTGTCTGTGGGGTGGGCCATAAATGTACATCTCTTATCATTATTGTTGTGCGTGACTAATCATTGCCGTCAGGTCGCTTAAACGACATCGTCCATTTAGACCACTTGGTCAGTTGTCGGTATATGCACTGGATTTAGTCTTTACGGACGATGCTCCTCCTTGTGGCCTTTCATAATCTAATTCAACGTTACTTGTAGTGCTTGCCTAAAAGTTATCTGCATAACTGGGTTGGCAAAGACAAATTTGATTCATGAATGGGGTGCATATGCTCGGCGTTGACTCATACGATAAGAATAAAAATAGTGATCAGTCTGTTCATATTCCAGCAGTTGATCGGGTTCAGCAGAAGCATGACTTGCGCTCATCAGTTGCTGCACAAATTAAGCCCAAGGCGTTGTACACGCTTGGGCAGCGTATTGAAGATCAGGTGGATAAGTTCTCTGAGCGTCCGTTTCTAATTTACGGTGATCGCAGCTACAGCTACAAAGAGGTGGATGAGCGCGTGAATCAGTACGCCAACACACTCATTGCTCGAGGTATTGGGCCCGGTGATGTGTGTGCGGTGGCCTTAGAAAATCGTCCAGAATTATTCTTTTGCTGGTTTGCGCTCGCTAAGATCGGTGCAGCAACAACGCTGGTCAATTACAACTTGCAAGGCAATCCGCTGGTTCACGTTTTGCAGGCCACTAATACTAAGGTGGTGTTGGTCGGTGAAGAGTGTATTGCCCCTTTTTTAGAAACCCCAGAAACCCAAGAGTGGCCTCAGTGGCTGATTCCTGAT
>RRZU010194520.1_pt1 | contig 10327 bp, 15 predicted proteins | sample 2165561 | NCBI WGS metagenome assembly RRZU01 (sample SAMN10456909, study PRJNA506462) | wastewater metagenome | isolation source: wastewater sludge | place: USA: Moscow, Idaho | reverse complement strand
TGCCACCATTTGTGTGATGGTCATGATGGTATCACGCACCGCAAGGGCGGTTTGCATGACTTTGGCAGAGACACGCCCCGAAAACTCATCATGATAAAACTGCATGGACTGACCCAGCATATGCTTATGAAACCACCAGCGCAGTCGCATGGGCAGCACGCCTTGTAGGGTTTGAAATTGAATGGTATTGCTTAAGTATTCGCCAAAAATGGATAAAACACATAAGCCCAAAATCATGACGATGGTGTCGCCTTTTTCGGCAAGCAAGGTTTGGGGCGTATAAGTCGTCAGCCAATCCACCACATCACCCACCCAAGCAAACAGCAGTGAGCCAAACACCCCAAGCAGGGTAGACAAAATCGCCAGCAGTAAAATCCAGCCCCGAGCCCCTTCGGTGCACGCCCATAAAAACCCAAACAGATTGCCGTTTTTAGGAATAGGCAGTGGGCTGTCAGGATAAGGGTTTAAACGATTTTCAAAAAAACTAAATAAGGACATATTGTTATTAACCTATTGATTTGACATACTCCCACCACCAAGGTGTAAGGTGTCCCGGTCTCTGGTGACAAAGGCTAGATTTCTCTAGCGCCGGGACCACCGCCTCTGCACAGGTCAGATCATTATCGCTTCACTGTGCTTTGACGGTGACTTCGCTCAGGCCGAGTTAGCGACCATGAGGAACGATGCGTCATTTGCATTTACTCTTTTGCTTGGTTTACGGCTCCGCTTGCCGAGTGGTAGAAATCCAGTCTATAGCCCTATCGAAACCAGTACAGCCCCATCAGAAGTAGCCTCCGGCAGGTTTCGAACCTGCGCTTCACTGGCGATTCCAACCATACGATTTCTCGTGTTGGCCCTTGCGTTCTTCCACTAAACTACGCAAGCTACTTCTGGTGGAGCTGGCGGGGAGTCGACCCCATAACTAACGGATTTTATTTAAGATTTTTATAATCAATATGTAATTTTCTACAACGTTTTCGTACCATATTATCTGAAACACCTAATTTAATACCAACTTGTCTTATAGAATTATTTTTAATTAATTCTATAAGTTCTTCTCTAGAAGGCCAATCTATTTTAGTAGGTTGTACAGTTAATTTAAAACCTCTGTTATTAAATTCTCTGGACAAAATATATTTAGATAGTCCAGTTTTTTGAGATAAATCTGTTAAATTAGAACCATTTAAAAATTCATTATACAATTCTTCAAAATTTAGAGAATTAATTTTATTTTGAATAGGATCTTCTTTAATAAAAGAAATAGATTCTATAAATTGTAAAACTTTTTCTTCATCGTAAGTTTGTTTTTGAATTCCTTCAAATTTTCTTTTTTGTTCAAGAGAAATAGTTTTAGGTTGAGAATCATACCGTTGTTTAGTAGCACAAGATCTAGAACAACAAGGAAAATCTGTATGTATATTTCTAGGAGCTTTAGAGAATTCTTTTCCACAACCACAACGATAATAATTTAACAACTCAGATTTATTATTTTCAATACAACCTTTTAATGTGTTTTCAGAAGAAGTAAGAATTTGAAGGTTTTCAATTAAATCGTGAAGCTGATTACCATCTATATGATCAACCACTTCATTTTTATTTAACTCTCTTTTTAAATGAACAGACATTAAATATCTAGCGAAAGATAAAGAAGTTTGATCGTCTTTAAAGTTATATAAAACAACATGTCTTCTGGGTTCTTTATTAGTTACTAAGTAACCATATTTATACTTTTCTTTGAAAGGAGTTTCTAATTTAATTTTCATAATATATATAATATAATAATTAAAACTCCATTTTCCTTGGTACCTGATTTGAACAGGTAACCCTCGAATTATGCATACCACTACTATTTTCATAGCCATTTTCATGTTTGTAGTCTGGACTGTACCTTCACCATATGTATGAACACTTAGGTGTCTTCCCATGCAGTCTCTAAACCTTCCTTATTTACATAAGGCTTGGCTTGGTATTATCATCAGCATTACCTGTTAAGACTTCACCAAATTTGAGAAGATTCAATATACGTCTTTCGATTGAAGCTGTTACGCAGAATTATATCCTACTACCAGTCATTTTTCGTATATGACCCTATATTAAACACCATATAAAATTAATTACTTAGGTGTTTAATCTTAAGTTCGATGCTCTGACCAATTGAGCTAACCAAGGAAAATGGAGTCTTTAGTTATAAAAATTTTTCTTTTTGTAATTTCTCGATAAACCTATCTTTAACAATCTTGTCAAAACCAGGATTAATCTTATAAATTTCAGGAAGGATATTTTTAACAACTCTTACTCTAGCGTAAGAAACATCATGATTATATTCTTCTTCATTCCAACACAAACTATACTTCCTAGCATATTCTAAAATATCTTGTTTACTTGTAAGGAGAAAAGGTCTAAGAATATTATTTCTTTTTACAGGAATAAATTTTTCTTGTCCTTTAATCCAAAACATTGTATAACCAGATACAATATCTTCTAGATTATGTCCAGTAAGAATTGGAAGATCAAAAGATTCTAACCATTTATATCTAGCTTCTCTCCAGATGCCTTCAGAAGGTTCTAGAGGCTCGATATGTGTGTTGGTGAATAATTCTATTCCTAGCTCTTTAGACCACTCTCTAGCGAGCTGTAGAGCTTTAGAGTCATTATTATCACCATGATTAAAAAAGTATAGATCAAAATCTCTTCTACCTTGTCTAAGAAAGTGAGAAAAGACAACACTATCAACACCACCACTAAAGGCTAAACCAAATTTAGTTTTAGGAAGGATACCAGGAAGAACTTTAATCATACTTAACCTATTGATTTAATTTTTGACTTTAAAGGGGTGGTTTTACGACGGGGTTGATAAAAATTATATTTTCTAGGCCGGTGGGACTCGAACCCACATGCGATCCATTTACTCGATTATAAACGCATAATTTAGAAGACTATTGAGCTACGACCTAGAAAATATAACTTAATAAGCTACAGGCCCGTAAAAATATTTGTGCGAGTTTTTAAAGAGGTTAACTCGCTTAAAGTGTCAATTCACAACCTCTACCTCGGACGACTAGGCTTTAGAGGTATTCCTAGTCTTACGCCAAAACTACTTACTTTCTTTTTTAAAGAAATTTAATCTAGGAAGGATACTTCGAACGAAGTACCCTTCTCAGATGAAACTAAATCCTGCTTACAGTGTACAGGGATACCATAACGTTATATCTGCTAGAAACGCCTAAATGTCTATTAAGTCTTTAGGTTACTTTAGAAGTAGACTAAGCTACGTAAATTATACTTACTAAAGATTCACATCTAATTGAAAGTTCTAAACTGTTCTGTTACAGTTTTATAACAATATCTTTTAAAACTAGATCAATTAGATTATCAAAGTTATTGTAATCATTATCAAAAGTAAATTTATGAGTAAAGTTAAACTCTTTTAACTGACCTTCATAAGATGTACTTACTTGATTTTTCTCACCTTCTTTATCTAGATAAAGGGTAATAATATTGAAAGATGGGAGTTCTTCTTTTAAATAATCATACTCAATCTCTCTTCTGAAATCATCAAAAATAAATACATTACGAGTATAATGTAAATTATTATTTACTTTATCTAGAATAGATAAGTAAGCAGCATGAGCCCATACCTGAGGTGAGATGAATTCTTGAATAAGGTCTGAATACTCATTTACTAAAAGCCTAGGAGTCATTTCTCTTAGCTTAGGAGCAAATGCCAAATCATTTTTAAAGAATACTTCACCTAATTTAGTATTTTTATCTTCTTGAGTATACATTTCTCTAAAAGATAAAGGACCTTCAGTAGAAGTTATACAAGTAGAATATAATAACTCTACTTGTTTTCTAATAGGTTTTGCAAAGGATAATACATATGTAATAGTATAAGTATACTTATCTAAGTATTCTTTAAACAACTTAGCTGTAGTACTTTTACCAATATTATTTCCATTAGAAGCTAAGAGAATAATAGTATCTTTAGACATATGTAATTACCATTTTAAAAAAAAGTATACTAAGAGAATAATACAAAATAGCAAAAATAAAAATATAAAATAAGGAATAAAAGATATTTTCTTTTAACTTATAATATAATTTCCAATTACTTCTTAGTTCAACTGTAGAGTATTCTCTAAAATCATAATGTTCTAGACAAACAGTAGATGCTAAACTAAGAGTTTTTGCAATTTGTAGAAGAAGTTGATCCTTATCTTTAGCTGTATACGTTTTAAGAATAGGATTATCCTCATAATAGTAAGTTACTAAGTATGATTTAGGACCTGACTTAGTAAATCTAATATGATTAATCATCGAAGGTTCTATTTTCATTTACACCCCTGTATCAATTGAGATAGCATTCTTTGTACTTACTACAATATTAAAGGAGCTATCTAAGAAAATTAATCTTTTAAAATAATTTGTCTATAAGTGCTCATAATATTTGCTCAAAAACACTACGAAATAAGAGTGTATTTTTAACAAGAATACACAAACTTGTAGGAGACATGCCATGGCTAACCAAACCACAGAGAAGTTTTTACAGGAACTTCTAAAACCTACCCACATAAACTATACTTACTATAATATTAAAAGAAAGAAATTAGTTATTAAGGTACACAGATTTATTTGAAAGTACTCTGCGAGGAGTACAGTGTAGGCGTCAACAACCTAAACCAACCGAGCAATAATTTAACCCACATTATTTTGTTCTGTGTACCTTAATAACTAACTATTTAAGTTAGTTATTGTATGATTAATTAAAGTATTAATACTTTATACTTAATCTTGACAGACCATAGTTTATACAACTATCTACTGTTCTTTTTTGATTATTAAAGGTGATGATATATTTTTCAGGATTTTCAAAATACAATCTAAATTTTCTTTTCCATTTATTTAAATCTTCATGTTCGAAGATATGTATTAGATTAACATTATTTTCTTTACAAATTAAATATTTTTCTAAGTGATACTCTTTATGCACATGAGGTGTATTATTAGGATTATATTGGTGATAATAAGTACCGTTAAACTCTACTGCTAGATTATATTCTGGTAAATATATGTCTAATTCTTTACCTAATAACCAAGAAGGTTTGTAAGAATGAATAACATTTTTTGTGTATTTAGAAAAGAAATTTAATAAATTATATTCATAACTTGAAGTAGAAAATTCTTTTAAACATTCTGAACAACAACCAGTTCTTTTTGATTCTAAAAAAGATTTAGGTTTTGTCTTGTATGAGTGTCCTTGAGGGCAAATAAAGTTACAAATTTTTGTCATACCTTTATAAGATTCTAAGATAACTTTAAAACCTTTTTTAGACTCAGGTATTCTTTTTAAAAATTCTTCTACAGGGACAGTGTTATTTTCATATTGGCAAGCTTTACAACCTGCCTTTAAAGTTTCATGGTTATAAACCGTAGTAAGAAATTCATGATTTCTCTGGCAAATAACTGTTACAGGTTCATCTGAATGAATATAATTAACTTTAGAATAGTTAAATTTATTTCCATGAACTTTTCTAAATCTTTGAATAATTTCCTCAGTAGTTATCAAAGATTTGATAACATACCTACCTAATATAGGGGCATAAACCTTGTCTTTATTTTCTTCTGAACATTTAGGACAAGGACCCCAACCACTCAAATGAGAGCTAGCCTCACAAGTAAATTCATAATCATGATTTTTACATATTACTGTAATATAATCATGTAAATTTTCAAAAGTAGCTTTACTATAGTCATACTTATTATTATGAACTTTATTAGCTTTTTCTATAAAAATTTCTAAAGGTAAACGTAAAAGTTCAGAACGATATTCTGTTAACCCTTTATCACAACAAGTTAAACTTACTTTATGCCTTTCAGCTGATCTTTTAAACCAAAAGTCATGTTCTTTACAATAAATTTCTATTAAATCATGCGTATTTTTAAAAGAACTTTCTTTAATAATAAAATTATCTTTTTTATGCTGTGGTAATGAATTAAAATATTTTTCATACCGCAAAAGACGATCTTTTTCTTCACTGCATTCAGGACATCCATGAGATAGAAGCCTGTGTTTTCGATTAGACACTTTCCCATGGATGTTACATTTCACATATAAATGAAGACGTCTGTCCGGATTCTTTTCTAAATAAGTGTTATCAAATTGATTATTATACTTATTATTTAAATCTTCAAGAAATTTTAAGTCATTCTTCATTTTAAAACAGTGTATTTAACTCTAGCTACTCCTTGAGAAATAGGAGCAATTTGTTTAAAAGCACCGTAACTAAGATCAAAAACTCTACCTTTAATATAAGGTCCTCTGTCTGTAACAGTTACAATAACTGATTTATTATTATTAACATTAGTTATTTTAACTCGAGTACCAAAAGGTAAAGATTTATGTGCTGTCGTCATGGCGTGCATGTTAAAAGGTTTCCCGTTTGCTTGTGTACGCCCATGAAAATAATGTGCGTAATAAGAAACATTTATGATACCTTGTTCTGGTTGTTTAGCATAAGCTGGAATTGCAGATGTACTTGCTAAAATCGATAAAGCAAGTAAAGCCTGCTTTACACTTTTAAAATTAAACATAGTTTATTTTCCTTATCAAATGAAAATCAATATCAGAGAAATTATTTCTCTTTATGTGTTTTCTTTGCATCGTTAGCATCGCTATGGCCTTTTAAATAAAAGACTAAATACAAAGAAAGTGTACAACCAAAATGTGTGAAGAGTTGTACACAGTCATTAGATGTCAAAATCTTCTACAAGCTTATATAAGTCTTGTTTTAATTTATCATCTTCATTTTTAAGCATATCTAGAATTAAAGAGATAACCTGTTCTTCTTGTTGAATATTAAGATTAATCTCTTTAATTTTTTGAGCAAAAAGGTTAGAATTACTCATAGAGCTTATTCTTCTTCTTCCTCTTTCATCATAGCTTCAAATTTCTCATACTGTTCGGTATAAGCTTCTTCAATAGCTTTGATATTAAATGCAAGTTTTTCATCAATTTCATCAGATGTTGAAATGTTCTTTTCAATTAGAATATCTAGAATGGTTTTAAACATACCAGCATTGATAATCTCTTGACGCATTGATTGTGCATCTGCATCATAAAGATTTACAATATGATTAGCTAAAGATTGAAGAGTAGGATTATCCAGGACTTTACCATAGATTTGAGCTCTACTTTCATAATCTTCTTTAGCAGCTTGCTTAATCTGTTCCATTTCTGGTTGATCAGTTAAAACTTCTTTGTTAACTTTCTTAGACATATATAATCCATTTAAGTACGATAATTAGTATTTAAGAACCTGTGTAGGGTTAAATACTTTATAACCTTTCTTAATAAAGAATGGATGTTGATTTAGATGTTTAGATACCACATCAACTAATTTATCTTTATTAGAAGGTAGATTGGTTAGAGACATATAATTATTTTCATTATAGTCCCATGAGTTATCATTTGGTTTAGATAAATAATTATCTAAACGTCTGAGAGCAATCTCTAAACCTTTTCGTTTATCAAAGTGTTCTTCTTCTGAGCAAAATGTTACAGAACAAAGACCTTGATTAGGTTGTTCTTGATTACGTACTAAAACAACTGTAAGACCATTGGATAACTTATCCATTAGATTTGAATGAGTTTCTTTTAAACTTTTAATATCTTTATAAGATAAAAAAGAATGATTGAAATCAGACACAGTACGATAATGATAGATTTCAATCATATCAAATTCGTGTTTGTTTTTAATACGCTCAATTAACATTTTATTAATACGAGCACGAACAGTACGGTTAATTTTAGACATAGGTATTCCCCCTATAAATGTCGACTATTTTCAAGATCAACAAGCAGATTGACTAAAAAGTCTCTCAACTTATCACGAGATAAATTAACATAAGTTAATTCAGGGTTAGAACAATCAGAAGTAGTTATAGCTAAAGTAACTGTATTAGGATGACAATTATCTAAAACTATAGAACTTTTAATTACATTATTGTTCTGAGAAAGCTCTCTTATAAACATATATCATCTCACGATAATAAAATTAGTACCATTATTAAATAAAATTGTACCGTCAGGTTTAGTTACAGAAGGTACATTTTTAAGTACAACATTATCTACTTCCTTATCTTTAAAAGAGATATATCCAAAGAGTAAAGAATTATCTTTAGGGTATACCACAGACATTAAAGCAGAGTTGATAAAGTCACAACGAATATCTTGATAATACTTTAAATACTTATTCATTAATTCATTGTTAGACATGATATCATCTTTTGTAAGTTCAATCATAAAAAATCCATTTCAATACTGTCATCATCAAGAGAAATAGAACCTGATTTAAATATATCTTCTATATCAGAAGGAGTGTTAGAACCTATAATCTTTTTCTTAACAAATTGTTTAACATATTCTCTTACTTTAATATCAAACTTAATATAGGTATCTGAAGCACCTTTTTGTAAAAGGAAAGGATGTGTTAATTTCTTTTCATATATTTTTAAATCAGCTATATTAAATATATCCATACTTAGATCAGGAGTATATAAAATATGTTTTAAAAGAACTTTTCTAGTTGTTTGTAAGACATCTGCTACAACTTCCAAACCATAAAGATCTTCTAGTTCTTTATTAACTTCTTTGATAATATCAATAAATTTAATTCTTTTAAAAGTTGGTTTAGATTTTTGTGTCATTTCTAAATACCAATTTATTATATTCAGTTACATCTATAACTTTAGTAAAGAATTCTATATTTTGATATGTTAATTCGGCAACAATTAATTTACTCAGATATAAATCTGAATCTTTAATAAGATAAGCTTCTAATTGATTGTGCCAGACCACTGAAAAGGTTCTTTGAAAATGATCTTTCTGACGATAATCATCTAATTCTAAAGTAATTTTATTATCTGAAATGTATTTATTGTCTTTTATAAAAATACAATAAGTTTTACTATAATCAGGTAAGACCATATCCACTTCTAAGATTTCAGGTCCTTTGATTTGTTCAGACATACTTTAAGCCTCTTGATTAGAATTTTCTAATACTTTAAGAAAATCAATTACTTTATCTTTTGATGCCATACCACTAAGAGAATATGAAGTACCTGTTTCTTTATCAAATAAGATAAGGTGTGGTACAGTTCTGATATTGTTGGAAATGCACCAATCTCTGTTATTAGCACCATTCATTTCTAGAAATGTGATGTGGGAATATTGTGGTTCAAGTTCATCAAGAATAGAACCTAATTGTTTACAAGGGATACAAGTATCAGAAAAGATTTTAACAAGAACATAATTATATGTTTCTTGTTTTTCTTTTAATTCTTGCGGGTTTAAAATTTCAATCATTTATTTAAAAGTTAAAACAAAAATATTAATTGCTTAAGAGAGCTTTAGAGTAAATAAAGAATCATAAGCAAATGACTAGTTGACGAATACAAAAGAGAGTCATAATAAACTCTCTAATAAAAACGAGATTAAAGAAAATCTCTATAAATTCTACTTTCTAATATTTCAGAAACAAAATAAGAATTCCAGTAGAAGTGTCCATGAGATATTTATACCATTAAAAATAAAAGAGAGCTTAGGAAGCTAACTTAAATCATCCTCCAAAGATACTTCTAATGGAGTATAAGCTTTAGCACCTCTTAAAATAAAGAGAGCTTCACTACCTTCTTGTTCTACTGATTGAATAAGAGAGGGTGATGCTGCATAAGTACTTAATTTATCTTTAACGTCTAATAAAGCTTTTAATTCCCAACCTTCTTCTTTAAGATGTTTAAGAGCATCATCTAAACTTTCTTTCCAATTATTACCTAAACCGTAAATAGTTCCGTTAAATAATGTAATAGCAGGCGAGTTAAAAATTTCTTGAAGTTCTTTTTCTTCTTGTAAATCTAATTCTTGCTTAGCTTTTTTAATAATATCAAAAGGATTTGTCATGTGATGTACCTTATATTGACATCCTCCCCTAGCTAAAGCAAGGGGATTCCCAATATCGCTATTGAGAATTTCCTAATTCAATGAGATTTGCTTATGCAGACTAACTACACAAGACTTACATTCTCTCCAAAGGCTAACCCCGCAAGTCCTGCGGTTAAAATGTTTCATATCTTATATTTTATCATTGAAAATGTAAGATTACAATAAAAACGAGATTAAAACAAATCTCTGTAAATTCTACTTTCTAATATGTTAGAAACAAATTGAGAATTCCAGTAGAAGTGTCCATTAGATATTTACACCATTAAAAATAAAAGAGAGTACCTGTAATGGGTACTCTCTTGTATGTTATAGTTGATACATAAACTG
>RRZU012117628.1_pt1 | contig 10329 bp, 8 predicted proteins | sample 2165561 | NCBI WGS metagenome assembly RRZU01 (sample SAMN10456909, study PRJNA506462) | wastewater metagenome | isolation source: wastewater sludge | place: USA: Moscow, Idaho | reverse complement strand
TGCAAGAGCCTGCGAAAGGCTAAAACTGTTTTACAAAACTGTGCGAAACAATAAAATGAGAATGGATAAACGATAAAGTAATAACAATAAAACGCAAAGCGCAAAGCGGCTTTGCGAAAAGATTTGGCAAGTATACTGTTTGCATTACACAAAAAAGCAGCCCTTTATAAAGGGCTGAGGCTTATAAAAGGCAGCGGTTTGTAAAAAGTAGCGGCTAAAAGGCTGCGGCTTGTGAATGCAACGCATTATAAAACAGTAGGCAGCGGTGTAAACCGCTGCCTGCTGTTTCTTGCCATATTAATTAAATGTTTTTCCAAAAAAGCCCGCCGTGCCCTTAATTTTTTCCATCAGCGCGTCAAATTGCGCGGGGGTAAGGCTTTGTGCGCCGTCGGATAAGGCGTGCGCGGGGTCGTTATGCACTTCAATCATCAGGCCGTCTGCACCTGCGGCCACGGCGGCAAGCGCCAGCGGCTCTACCATCCACGCAATGCCTGCGGCGTGGCTGGGGTCAATCACAACAGGCAAGTGGCTTTTCTTTTTCAGCATCGGTACGGCGCTGATATCTAAGGTGTTGCGCATGCTGGTTTCAAAGGTGCGGATGCCGCGCTCGCACAAAATCACCTGCTCGTTGCCGCCCGCCATAATGTATTCGGCGCTCATTAAAAGCTCTTCAATCGTATTAGAAAGGCCGCGCTTGAGCAAGATGGGTTTATTAAGATGCCCAAGCTCTTTTAAAAGCTCAAAGTTTTGCATATTGCGCGCGCCCACTTGAATCATGTCTACATCTTCAAACAGGGGAATATGCTCGGTGTTCATAATTTCGGTAACAATGGGCAGGCCTGTGGCTTCGCGCGCCGCCAATAAAAGCTCCAGCCCCTCTGCCCGCATGCCCTGAAATGCGTAGGGCGACGTGCGCGGCTTAAACGCGCCGCCGCGCAAAAAGCCCGCGCCGCTTTGGTGCACTGCCTTTGCTACGTCGGTAATTTGCGCGGTGTTTTCCACACTGCACGGCCCTGCCATCACACTAAAAAATCCATCGCCAATTTTGTGCCCGCCCACAGTAATTACCGTGTTAGCAGGGTGAAACTTGCGATTGGCTTTTTTATACGGCTCCGACACGCGCTTTACGTCTGCCACGGCCTCATGTGCCGCAACAAGGTTGATATCCAGCGACGAGGTGTCGCCAATAAGGCCCATCAGCTTGGTGTGCGCGCCTTGCGAGCGATGCAGCGTAAAGCCGCGCGCTTCAAATTCCATGCCCAGTGCGTCCATTTGCTGCGCGGTGGCGCTTTCTTTAAAAATAATAATCATGCTTTCTTCCTCCAAAATATAATCAAATTGCGCAATAAAACAAAAGGCCGATACACCTGCTTTGCAAGTGAATCGGCCTTGAATTTCCTTCAAAAAGCTGCTTTCTACTGTTCGGCAGCACCGTTTCTACATGCAAACAAGGCCTTACCATAATAATAGGTAAAGCAAAAGAAATATTGATAGCTTGTGTTTGCAATACGGCTCATAAAAATTCCATTTCCTATTGTGGCAATTTGGACGCCACAAAAATAAATTTTTATCAGTATAGCCCGATTTTTCGTAAATGTCAAGCAAAACTGTAATGCCCGCCTTGCAAAGTGCCAAATGCGCCGCACTGGTATTACTATCGCTTATTATGACGAAAAAGCCGCCGCACAAAATTGCCTTTCTTGTGCCTTTCACTGAAAATATGCGAAAGGGGCAAAAGCCATTGCTTTTATCGGCGAAACACTATAATATTATAGTATCGCGTTCGTAAAACAGTTTTACGAAATGGCAGGTGGCTTTGCCACGGATATACGATGCAAGAATAAGAGGGGGTGGCAGGGCATGCCGTTTCAAAGCGCAATTTCTACAGGCGGGCAATGTGCCGCTGCCGCAAAAACGCAAGATGTGCATGCGCTTAACGGGCGAAGTGCCGTTAAAACGCAAGGTGCGTTTGCGAGTTTTCTTGTATACGGCTTGGCGCACGACAAACGCCACGCAGTGTATCATTGTACAAAAAACACCTAAGGCCATGCTGCAACTATAGGCAGCATGGTTTTTTGTTTGGGGTAACGATCAACGAAAAGGATGGCGAACAGATGAAAAAAGTGGCAATTTTAATGGGCAGCGACAGCGATTGGCCCGTAGTAAAGGGCGCAGCCGTAGTGCTAAAGGCATATGGCATTGCGTTTGAAGCACATGTACTTAGCGCACATCGCACACCGCAGGCGGCATCGCAATTTGCGCAAAGCGCGCGGGCAAACGGCTTTGGCGTTTTGCTTTGTGCGGCGGGCATGGCGGCGCATTTGGCGGGTGCTGTGGCGGCAAATACAACCTTGCCTGTTATCGGCATCCCGATGAAAGGCGGCGCAATGGACGGGCTGGACGCGCTTTTGGCTACCGTGCAGATGCCTGCGGGCATTCCGGTTGCCACGGTTGCCATCAACGGTGCAAAAAACGCGGCTGTGCTGGCGGCACAGATATTGGCAGTAAACGATGACGCTTTGGCGGCAAAGCTGGATGCCGAGCGCGTGGAGATGGCGGCGGCTGTAGCTGCAAAGGATGCGGCGCTTGCAAACGAAATTGCGGCTTTATAATGAATTTTGATAAAAAAGTGGATGTACAGTTTGAAAGATAATCTTTCAAACAGGGTTTTGTGTCTTGCGCGCCGGAGCAGCGCGCATTCGGCTATGCCGAATACAGCATGATTCTAATGCTGTTGCACAATTCCAAAAGAAAGGAATGGCCATGAGTATGAACGAAATTAACGAGATGAAATTGCACGAGGAATGCGGCGTTTTTGGCATATATGACCGCGCGGGCGGCACCGATGTGGTATCGGCAACCTATTATGGCTTATATGCGTTACAGCATCGCGGGCAAGAAAGCTGCGGCATCGCGGTGAATGATAACGGCGTTATCAATTCGCATCGCGACATGGGCCTTGTGAACGAAGTGTTTTCAAAGGACGTGCTGGAAAATCTGGGCACGGGGCAAATGGCCATTGGGCATTGCCGCTATGCAACACTGGCGCAGCGCACACGCGCCAACGCGCAGCCGCTTTTGGTGCGCCATATTAAAGGCACGATGGCGCTGGGCTTTAACGGCAGCTTAACAAACGCGCCCGAGCTGCGCGAAAAAGCCGAGCTTGCGGGCGGCATTTTTCACTCCACGGGCGATGCGGAAATTATTGCCTATTCCATCACGCGCGAGCGCATGAACACGCCGTCCATTGAAGAGGCTGTGGCCGCCGCAATGAACGAGCTTTCGGGTGCGTATTCGCTGATTGTGATGTCGCCCAAAAAGCTGATTGCCGCGCGCGACCCAATGGGCTTTCGCCCGCTGTGCATGGGCGAGATGAACGGCGCAGTGGTGTTTGCCAGTGAATCGTGCGCGCTGGATGCCATCGGCGCATCCTTCACGCGCGATATTGCACCCGGCGAAGTGGTGGTGGCCGACGCAGACGGCATACGATCTATCAACACACATTGCGGCAAGGGCGGCGGGCTTTGCTGCTTTGAATATGTATATTTTGCGCGCCCCGATTCCGTGGTGGAGGGCTCGTCCGTGCATATTGCGCGCCAGCGCGCAGGCTCGTTTTTGGCGCTGGAGCATCCGGTAAATGCCGATGTGGTTATCGGCGTGCCCGATTCGGGGCTTGACGCGGCGCTGGGCTATGCCAAGCAAAGCGGCATCCCGTATGGCATTGGCTTTTTAAAAAATAAATACATCGGGCGCACGTTTATCGCGCCCACGCAAAAGCAGCGCGAAAACGATGTGCGCATTAAGCTAAACCCCATTGCCGCCACCGTTAAAGGCAAACGCGTAGTACTTGTGGACGATTCTATCGTGCGCGGCACCACAAGCTTAAAAATTGTGAAGTTGCTGCGCGAGGCAGGCGCCAGCGAAGTGCATATGCGCCTTTCCTCTCCGCCGTTTTTATATCCGTGCTATTTCGGCACAGACATTGACTCGCGCGAAAAGCTGATTGCCTATAAGCACACCGTGGAGGAAATCCGCGAGATTATCGGCGTAGACAGCTTGGGGTATTTAAGCGTGGAAGCGATTGATAAAATCCCCGATAATACCAAATGCGGGATGTGCAAGGGCTGCTTTACGGGCAAATATCCCGTGCAGCCGCCCGAAAAGGAAGCCATGAGCCGCTTTGCCAAAAAGCTGAGCGAAAACGACTAGCGTGTCAAAACGCAAAAAAATAGCGTGAAACTGGATTTTCACGCCAGATATTGTGCTATGTGCGCCAAAGCGGCGCGCGCTCGGCAAAGCCGAATGGCACAGTTCCAAGAAAGGAAAGGGATTGAGTATGAACAGTTTTTCCGAAAGCTATAAGGCGGCCGGCGTAGATATCACCGCCGGATACGAGGCTGTGGAGCTGATGAAGCAGCATGTGGCACGCACGATGACGGCGGGGGCGCTTGGCGGCCTCGGCGGCTTTGGCGGTGCCTTTGAGCTGGATTTAAACGGCATTACAAAGCCTGTGCTTGTGTCGGGCACCGACGGTGTGGGCACCAAGCTGAAAATTGCATTTTTAATGGACAAGCACGACACCGTGGGTATCGACTGTGTGGCCATGTGTGTAAACGACGTGATTACCTGTGGCGCAAAGCCGCTGTTTTTCCTAGATTATATTGCCTGCGGCAAAAACATTCCCACACGCATTGCCTCCATTGTTGCGGGCGTGGCCGAGGGCTGTGTGCAGGCGGGCGCGGCGCTGATTGGCGGCGAAACGGCCGAGATGCCGGGCTTTTACCCTGTGGACGAATACGACCTTGCGGGCTACACCACGGGCATTGTGGATAAAAATAAAATGCTGTCGGGCGATAGCATGCAAGCGGGCGACGCGATTATCGGGCTTGCGTCCTCGGGCGTGCACTCGAATGGCTTTTCGCTGGTGCGCAAGCTTTTGGATGTGGAACATGCCGATTTAAAAGCCATGAATGCCGACCTCGGCATGAGCCTCGGCGAGGCGCTTTTAACACCCACCAAAATTTATGTAAAGCCTGTTTTGCAGCTTTTGGAAAGCGTGCCTGCGCGCGCCATCAGCCATATCACGGGCGGCGGCTTTTATGAAAACATTCCCCGCGCTTTGAAAAAGGGCTGCGCTGCCAAAATTGAAAAAAGCAAAATCCCCACGCTGCCCATTTTTTCTGTGCTGCAAAAGGCGGGCAATATCCCCGAGCGCGATATGTTTAATACCTTTAATATGGGTGTGGGCATGGCGCTGGTGGTGCCGGCAGACAAGGCGGATGAAGCCGTGCGCATTTTAAATGCCGCGGGCGAAAAAGCCGTGATTTTGGGCGAGATTACAAACGGCGATGAGGGCGTTATTGTATGCTGAGGGTGGCTGTGCTGGTATCGGGCGGGGGCACCAATTTGCAGGCGCTTTTACACGCGCAGCAAAGGCAAGAAATTGGCAATTGCGAAATTGTGTTGGTGCTGGCAAGCCGCGCCGACGCCTACGCGCTGACAAGAGCCGAAAACGCGGGCGTTGAAACCGCGGTGCTCGCGCGCAAAGCGTATGCCGATGCCCGTGCATATGACCATGCGCTTTTGGCGGTGCTGCGTGAAAAACGCATCGACCTTGTGGTGCTGGCGGGCTTTTTGTGCATATTGGGCAACGAGGTAATTGCCGCCTATCGCGATAAAATTATCAATGTGCATCCAAGCTTGATACCCGCGTTTTGCGGCGCGGGCTTTTATGGGCTGAAGGTGCACGAGGCAGCGCTGGCGCGCGGCGTTACACTAACGGGCGCTACAGTGCATCTTGTGAACGAAATTCCCGATGGCGGCCGCATCCTTTTGCAAAAGGCTGTGCCGGTACAAGAGGGCGATACGCCCGAAACGCTGCAAAAACGCGTGATGGAAGAGGCCGAATGGCAGCTGCTGCCAAAGGCGCTGGCGCTTTTGGCAGAGCAGAATGCGCAGCTTTGACGCAAATTTCTGCCCACTAAGCGCTTAACACGAAAGGAAGTATGCATCCATGAAAACAGAAAATTTATTTGAATATTTAAAGGCGAATGAATATCCAGGGCGCGGCATTTTGCTGGGGATGTCGGATGATGCGCAGTATGCTGTAGCCGCCTATTTTATTATGGGCCGCAGCCAAAACAGCCGCAATCGCGTGTTTACGCCAAAGGCAAACGGCATTATCACCGAGGCGGCGGATGCGCTGCGCCTTGAGGACCCTTCCTTGATTATTTATGCGCCCGTGCGCGTTTTTGGCGATACCACCATTGTGACAAATGGCGACCAAACCGATACCATTTATGCGCATATGGAACAGGGCAAGGGCTTTGCAAAGGCGCTGCGCACGCGCACGTTTGAGCCGGACGCGCCCAATTTTACACCGCGCATTTCGGGCGTGTTAAAGCTGCACGACGGCGCGGCAAAATATAAACTGTCGATTTTAAAATCGGCCAATGCCGAGGGCAGCGCCTGCGAGCGATTTTTTTATGAATATCAAACGCCGCAAAAGGGGCTGGGGCATCTTATTCACACCTACCGCGAAAACGGCAATCCCATCCCGTCCTTTGCGGGCGAGCCGCGCTGCGTTGCCATCAGCGGCAAAATTGATGCGTTTGGCGAGGCTTTGTGGGCAAGCTTAAACGACGAAAATAAGGTTTCGCTTTTTGTGCGCTATACCGCGCTTGCAAGCGGCGAAACGGTGGATCGCATCTATAATAAATACGATAAAATTGGATAAAAGGGCAAGCGCTCTTGCAGGAAAGGAAAGCGAACATGAACGAACTGGAGCTAAAATACGGCTGTAATCCAAACCAAAAGCCCGCGCGCATTTTTATGAAAGAGGGCGCGCTGCCCGTGGCGGTGTTAAACGGCAAGCCCGGCTATATTAATTTTTTGGATGCGTTTAATGCATGGCAGCTTGTTAAGGAATTAAAAGAGGCCACAGGTCTTGCTGCGGCGGCATCGTTTAAGCATGTTAGCCCCGCAGGCGCAGCGCTGGGCTTACCGCTTTCGGCGGTGGAACAGCAAATGTATCGCACCGAGGGCATGGCCCTTTCGCCCATTGCGGCGGCGTATGCCCGCGCGCGCGGGGCGGACCGTATGTCCAGCTTTGGCGATTGGATTGCCCTGTCGGACATTTGCGACGAGGCGTGCGCCCTTGTCATTGCGCACGAGGTTACGGATGGCGTGATTGCCTCTGGCTATACCGACGAAGCACTGGCCATTTTGAAACAAAAACGCAAGGGCAATTATAATATTGTGCAAATCGACGCGGCCTACACGCCTGCGCCAATTGAGCAAAAGGACGTGTACGGCGTTACATTTGAGCAAGGACGCAACGATTTTAAGGCCGATGCCACCACACTAAGCAATATCGTTACGGCCAATAAAGCCCTTTCCGATGCGCAAAAACGCGATTTAATTTTGTGCTTATACACCTTAAAATACACCCAATCCAATTCGGTATGCTTTGCGGCAAACGGCCAAATTATCGGCGTGGGCGCAGGGCAGCAAAGCCGCATCCACTGCACGCGTCTTGCCGGCACAAAGGCCGATTTGTGGCAGCTGCGACATAGCGAAAAGGTGCTTAATCTGCCGTTTTTAGACGATATCGCCCGCCCCAATCGCGACAACGCCATTGATATTTATCTCTCGGAGGATTACGAGGATGTGATAGGCGATGGCGTGTGGCAAAACACGTTTAAAGCGCAGCCCGCGCCCTTTACGCAGGCCGAAAAAAAGGCGTATCTTGCCAATGTGCGCGGCGTAGTGATGGGCAGCGATGCATTCTTTCCGTTTGGCGATAATATCGAGCGCGCGCACAAAAGCGGCGTAGAAGCCATTGTGCAGCCCGGCGGCTCGATTCGCGATGATGAAGTCATTGCCACTTGTGATAAATATCAAATGGTGATGGCCATGAACGGTTTGCGCCTGTTTCATCATTAAACTGCTTTGCGCAAGCCCCAGAAAGGAAATTTACGATATGAAAATACTGGTAGTTGGCTCCGGCGGGCGCGAGCACGCCATTGTGAAAAAAATGAAAGAAAACCCCGCGGTGAAAGAAGTGTTTGCTTTACCGGGAAACGGCGGCATGAGCTTTGACGCAACCTGCATTGATATCAAGGCAAACGAGCTTGCAAAAATAACCGATTTTTGCAAAACGCAGGGCATTGATTATGTGGTGGTAGCGCCCGATGAGCCGCTTGTGCTGGGGCTGGTGGACATGCTGGCGGCAGCGGGCATACCCGCGTTTGGCCCCACGGCTGCGGCAGCGGCCATCGAGGGCAGCAAGGTGTTTTCAAAAAGCTTGATGCAGCGATATAAAATCCCCACAGCGGCGTATGAAGCATTTTCGGATATTGAAAGCGCGCGCGCATATGTGCGGGCAAACAAGGCCTATCCGCTGGTGATTAAAGCCGACGGCCTTGCACTGGGAAAAGGCGTGCTAATTTGCGAAAACGAGGCGGCAGCGCTGCGCGCAGTGGACGAAATTATGGGGGATAAAGTGTTTGGCGCGTCGGGCAATAGCATTGTAATTGAAGAATTTTTGATGGGCAAAGAGGTATCTGTGCTTTGCTTTACCGATGGCAAAACGCTGGTGCCGATGGTGAGCAGCATGGACCATAAGCGCGCTTTAGACGGCGACGAGGGGCTTAACACAGGCGGCATGGGTGCCGTGGCGCCAAACCCGTATTACACGCCCGACATGGCAAAGGCCTGTATGGAGCGCATTTTTATCCCCACGATGAACGCGATGAATGCCGAGGGGCGCACCTTTAAAGGCTGCTTATATTTTGGGCTGATGCTTACCACGCTTGGGCCAAAGGTGATTGAATACAATTGCCGTTTTGGCGACCCGGAAACGCAGGTGGTGCTGCCGCTTTTAAAAAGCGATTTGCTTACCATTATGATGGCGGTTACGCAGGGCAAGCTGGCGGGCACCGCAGTGGAATTTGCCGATAAGGCGGCATCCTGTGTCATTTTGGCCAGCGGCGGCTATCCGCAAAGCTATGAAAGCGGCAAGCGCATCAGCGGGCTTATCAGCGGCGCGGTGCACGGCGCGGCCGACGTTACCGTATATCATGCAGGCACAAAGCTTTTAGGGCGCGATTTGGTAACGGCGGGTGGGCGCGTTTTGGGCGTAACGGCAGTGGCCGACACGCTGGGCGATGCACTGGAAAAAGCCTATCACGCGGCAGACGGCATCGCGTTTGAAAAGATGCATATGCGCCGCGATATCGGGCAAAGCGCGTTAAAGGCAAGGGTGTAACCCTTTGCCGCAGCATCAATGACGGCACAGGCACGCGAAAGCCGACAAACATTCGGCACGCGTTTTGGCAGGCGCTGTCATCGGATATGCAATTTCTATATACAGAAAGGAATGGTCACCACAATGGCTGTTTATCGAATTTACGCGGAAAAGAAACCCGCTTATGCAGTGGAGGCAAAGGGCATTTTGGCAGAGCTGCGCGAGCTTTTGGGCATCGCGTCGCTCACGGCGCTGCGCCTTTTAAACCGCTACGATGTCGAGGGCATTGAAGCTTCTCTTTTTGAAAATGCGGTGCATACCGTGTTTTCCGAGCCGCAGCTGGACGAGGTGCACACCACTTTGCCAAGCGGGGCGGATGCCGTGTTTGCTGTTGAGTATCTGCCCGGCCAGTTTGACCAACGCGCAGCCTCGGCCAGCGAGTGCATCCAGCTGATTAGCTGCGGCGAGCAGCCCACCGTGAAAACCGCGCGCATTTTTCTTTTATACGGCAAGCTTTCGGCTGAAGAATTTGCAGCGGTAAAAAAATATTTGATTAACCCAGTGGAAGCGCGCGAAGCCGACCTTGCCGAAAAACAAACGCTGGCAGCGGCCTTTGCTGCGCCTGCGGATGTGGCCGTGCTGAACGGTTTTACTGGCCTTGATAAAGCGGGGCTTGCCAATTTTGTGAGCGAATATGCCCTTGCAATGGACGAGGACGATATTGCCTTTTGCCAAAATTATTTTAAAGCCGAGGGGCGTGAGCCCAGCATAACCGAAATCCGCATGCTGGACACCTATTGGAGCGACCATTGCCGCCACACCACGTTTGGCACTATTTTGGACGATGCCACCATTGTGGACGCCGAGGTAAAAAGCGCATACGAATTGTATTTAAATTTACGCGCCGAGGTGCACGCGGGCAAAAACAAACCCATCTGCTTAATGGATTTGGCCACCATCGGTGCCAAATACTTAAAAAAGCACGGCATTTTGCAAAATTTGGATGAATCCGATGAAATCAATGCGTGCAGCGTGCGCATTACCGTGGATAACGACGGCAAAGACGAAGATTGGCTCTTCTT
>RRZU010886734.1_pt1 | contig 10329 bp, 9 predicted proteins | sample 2165561 | NCBI WGS metagenome assembly RRZU01 (sample SAMN10456909, study PRJNA506462) | wastewater metagenome | isolation source: wastewater sludge | place: USA: Moscow, Idaho | reverse complement strand
TTACTGCCATTATTATTAGATTTGGGATGTCTTCCTGCAATTTTCAGATTAATGTATGTTTACTTTCATCGTAAAGATTTATTTAAGTAGGTTAATAATTACGTCATATAAAAGAGAATTATTAAATACGTCATATTTTATCGTTCAAAACCAAAGGGGCTGTAAAAAAACAGCCTCTTTTCTATTGACAATTGTCACTTATTTATGGAACAATATACATGACCTCGTCAACCGGTACGTTTACTACTCAGGATTACTTATCAGGGAAGTATTTTTGACCCGGTAAGTCTGCATAAGTACCTTTATGTAAACGCTAATCCGATAACTTATTGCGACCCGAGTGGGTATAGCTATACATTACCGGAAACTCATATACTAATGTTAAACTCGGTCAAAATATTTATATCGCTGTAATACCGTTTTATATAGGTGATACAGGCATGCCGCACAGTATACTTATGACCGCTATAGGAGACCGCGGTTTCAGTTTTTCAATTAACATTTTAAACAGTTTGGAAGGAGTATTCTTTAGCTATGATTAATTATGAAAACGAATTAAATAAGTTTTTTTCCGGTGAACCGCAAGAATATGTCACGGTTGATATATTTAACATACTACTCTCAGAGGGATTTCCGGAATCCGATCTTAATTTCTTTAAAAACTGCAAATGCGACGGAATAAATGACTATATCTGGTTTGTTTCGCCGTTTGAGCCGAGTTGGAATGATATGGTTGATGAGATAAAAGCTTCGTATTTGTTTGTAAAAGAAGGCTTTGAACATGATATTATAATGCAAAACCATTATATTCCGGAGTGCAACGAGGGCTATCCTTTTGAATTTTACCCGGGGGAAAAGTGCATTTTACCTTGGGCGCAATGCGATAATGGTGCCGTTTTCTATTGGAAAATCGAAAACGGTAAATGGAGTATTTTAATTTATGGTGAGTCGTCTGCATTTTATGAATATGATATTACAATATATGAATTCCTTTATAAGTTAGTAAATGGAGAAATTGATGATATGTCTGAATATTTGCCTGATGACTTATTTGAAAATGGCATGATTTGCTGTTAGTTTAACAATTTAAAAAGGGGCTGTAAAAACAGCCCTCACAAATCTTCAAAAAGCTTTTCAAAAGGTCATAAAAAAGCAACAAGAAGAAATTTACTTCTTTTGGCATAAGTTTTTAAAAACTACACCACTAATCAACGTTTACAATCTTCAAGTTGCTGATTACAACACTACTATGTTGGTAATGAAGCTGTTCTGGTGCATAATTACATTGGAGATAACGGGCACAAACACTTCAAGTGAAACTACTTGGCAAAGTGGAAAGACAGAACGTATTGATGTTGAAAATCCATAGAGAAGAGATGGTAATATACATTATCATTATAAGAACAATGAAAAGTATAATTACATATTTTATTAAAAAAAATTTATAAAATTATAAAAAAAGCAATGAAAAAGCTAATGAATGACCCTAAGTTTAACAGAGGATTAAAACAAGCTTTGAAAATATTGTTAGGAGACAATTGATGATAAAAATGAATTCATTAATGTCACAGGAATTATGTGACGATAATAAAACAATCATTAAAAGTGAAGTTAGTTTGAAAATCATTAAAATTGTAAAAAAACTCGTTAAGCGTATAAAATATTATAATGGTTATCTGATTGCCAATAAATTCACTATTAATTTAAAAAATCAAAATATAGTTAACAGGATATTTGGAGATAAAACTGGTGCAGAAGCCAGTTTGAATGAAACAATTATTAATTATGAGCTTAATATCCCATCTGTTTCATCTTCTGTTGCACTACAGTTTTTTAAAGAATATAATATGCAGCTAAAAAACAAATATAATATCAAATTCTGCGCAATATTATCACAAAACAACAACAATGAATGGATTTATAGATTTCACACGGTAACAGATGATAGTTGCTTGTGGTTAGGTGAAGATCTTGAGAAATATCAGGAAGCGGTTTTATATGATGTATTTTGAAATATATTTTTTTAATGTACATCATCTTTTTTAGCAAACACAATATATAATATTAAATTTTATTTAATCCACATTCGCTGAAAAGTGAATGTGGATTTTTTGAGCAAGATATTGTTTATGTAAATATAATTTATTAACAGAAGAGACCGAATAAAATTTTTGTTGGGTTAATATATTAACAAAAAACAAAGCCCAAAATCATCAATTGAGGACAATAAAAAATAAAATTAATTAATATAATTGGCAAATGTACTTTTGTTGAATTTTTAAAGCCCTTATATTGGGCGGATTATAATTTATTTTGCCAAGCTTTATTTTGCTTTTAAAATCCCAACCAAAACTTTACACGGACGGTATTTGAATTAACAATTGACAAAAATGTTTAACTGTTATATAATTTGATTATAATATATAATTATTTACACAAAGGAGAAAGTGAAATTATGGTATTTAACCTCTGAAAAGGGAATAGACACAAATTAAGAAACCGATGCTTTTCAGTTATGATTGCAGCTGCTCTTACTCTGCCACTTGTAATTCCAAGTGAATTATTAGTTGCAAAAGCATATAAAGTAAAATCAGCAGAAACAACAGTAAAATACGGTGATGTAAACAGTGACGGAAGTATAAATGTTTTTGACATGATTTACCTTAAGTCTTATTTTATTGAAAAAAATGAAAAGACGATTTCATTACAGGCAGTTGATCTAGATGGTGACGGCAAAGTATCAGGGCAATAAATTAAGCACTGTTGATATTAATGATGGAACTTACTGTATAGCCAATATTAACGATATGACTGATAATATGGTTAATGAATTATCATATGAAACTGAAAATACATCAGCTATAGAAGTTGCTGATGCAGAAAATAAATTAAGTTCGTTAAACAATATGGTGTTCAAATATAATAATGATGCTACAATGCTGCTGCCAGTGTACACAAAATATGAGGGCAATAAATTAAGCACTGTTGATATTAACTATGGAACTTACTGTATAGCCAATATTAACGATATGACTGATAATATGGTTAATAAATTATCATATGAAACTGAAAATACATCAGCTATAGAAGTTACTGATGCAGAAAATAAATTAAGTTCGTTAAATCTCATTTATGAGATATGTATTGACAATAACTTTAAAGTCCCGTCATGGTCTGATATAAGTTCGGCGATTATTGGAACAAACGAAAGTCTTAGCAGTAAAGGGTATAATTTGAAAACAACTTTTATATTCACGATATATAGATATTCTGTTGACATCTCTTGTAATAATATTTCAGACTTAAAAAGCATATTAAGTGTTGTAACTTCATTTTTCAATGATTCATCAATAACAAATTTGAATGCAGCATATAATGTGTATCAAAAGAATAGAAATGAAAAATTGGCAGTATGGAAAGATTTCTCTAATTACTACTTAGCAAACACTAATATTGTATCAAAATCAAATTATAGTAATAATAATATCGTGTTTGTAATCAATTCTGGAAATCAGCTTGATGGAAGATGTTGTACATTTAATGCTGCGGGTGTTAGATGTTATGCTTATAATGCGTTTTTTGCTTTATATAAAAGAATGTTTGATAATGAAATTAAAAATAATTTAAAAGGTTCCCCGACTGATATTATGAGTTCATTGGCCTTATATGTTGCTAATATTAATAACAAAGTGGCAGCAAAACGTACATTGTTTGGAAAAGTTCTTTTAAATAATAATACTGATAGAAATGCTGATAGTGATTCAGATGGAAGAGCGGATAACAACGAGCTCAATTACTTACAAAAAACGACATTGGGTGCTGTTTTAGGCTCAAGCTCTATATTATCTAAGGGAAAAGAACAATTTCAAAGTGTATTAAATAGTAAATTGTTGCAGCCCGTCGAATTAAATGATATGGAGATAGTACCAGAAATATCAGATCCAGCAAGAATAGATTCTGATGAAGATGGTATAAATGATTCAGAAGATAATGCACCTCAGGAAAAAGGTATATATAATGATGATAATAAATTAGTTACAGGCGAATTAACACTGTTATCTTGTAAAGGGGATTCATCACTTGACATTGCTTTAGGAAATGCAAATACAGGACATACGTTTTTATTATATAAAAGCTATATAAATGATGTATTGGATCTTAGTGATTTTAATAGCGGGTTTGATTTCTGTACTACTGATACCACGGATAGAAATTATGAACCATCAGATTATAGTATTGAACCTGATAAATACTTAGCAATAGGTGCTGGCGGATTTAGCCTTGAGGATGCACAAAGCGTTGTTTATAATATGGAGTTTTACAAAGGATACCCATATATACCCAATGCACATATAAAAAAAGATATTGGATCGGATGAATGGGATAAGTTAATAGAAGCTGCCTCAGGACAGGCTAGAAAAGAGTATAAACCTGTTACACACAATTGTACTCATGTTGCAATATATATATGGAATCATTCGGTAAGTACTGATTATAATCCGTTTAATAATGTACATTTAGTTGGAATTGATACGCCAACATATTTATATAGTCATTTGTCTGATTATGACGATGTTTCATTTGATTTAGCGGTAAATCAATTAAGTAGGTGAAAAAATGAGAGGGAAAAAAGTGATTAAGGGTATAATTATCATAGGCATAGTGATTCTTATGTTATCTGTGATATTTGTATTATGGTTCGTTAAAGTGCCAACAGGAATAATGTTATTTCCAGAGTTAGCTAAAACACAACTTAATAATTTTATTGAATACAAATGGGAAGCCGGAGAAACAACAGATGATAATATACAGTGCATTTTGAAGTTTGAAAATGATGAATGTATATTAAAATTTTCTGGTGAGGGTGATCTAATCAACTTTGACAAAGGAGATACAAGATCATGGCATTCTCTAAATAATATGACTGTAGGATGGGTAGTACCAATTAATACTATAATAATTGAAAATGGAGTTACTTCTATAGGACAATATACGTTTATTAATATGAATCTTAATAATGTTAGAATTGCAGAAAGTATAGATTCTATAGCTGATAATACATTTATAAAATGTAATATCAACTCTGGTGATGCTATGGATTTATTTTATGAAGGCAGTAAAGAACAATGGAATAAAATTAAAAAAGGAACAAACTGGTGCGATGAGCTGTCGAAAAAATACATAAAATCTATAAAGTGTTCTGATGGAGAAATTCTTTTAGAAAATTCAGATTAATAAAATCAGTATTGATATTTAATACATAGAGCCTTCGATTATTTACATCAAAGGAAATGGAGTTGTTGGTTTAGCGATAATATGGCAGAGATACTGTACCTAAGCTCCAGAGCGACCTAAAAGCTGGGTTGACTCCGCAGAGTCAAAAAACCCACAAAATCGTGAACTTTACATTTATCGGATGAATAGAAAAAATAAATTAAAAAAATCGACTAAATAATATTAGTCGATTTTTTTAATTTATTTTTTTACGAATTTTCCTGTTTTAGCGTCGTAAGTATAGCTTGATTTCTTTTTAATAATTATAATAAAAACTATTATCAAGATCACTATAATTCCTAATGCAGATGCCAACACTATTATGAGCAAGTTTTTATAATGTTCAGCAAGTTCAGCATCAGTTCTTTCGATAAACATATTTTTTTCACAGTTTGTTATAACAAAACTTTTTAAAACAACCCTTACGTTTTGTGTGGCACCAAAATTTAATGAATCAACACCAGAAAAATCATTTGTACCATATGCGGCAACCATATCATCATAAGAGAATACGGCACTAGTATCATCCCACTGTTTAGGAGCTACTTTTGCCCAAACACCACCACTAGAATTTACCGTGGGTGTATCTGGGTTTGACCAGCTTTGTACTATGAGTTCAACGGGTCCGAATTCAGTCTTATAAGTCCCTGCTGAATCGTAAAATTTATCATCTTCAGCAATATCCTCATATTCGAAAGTAACTAATACTTCAGAAGAAGGTGTTATTTTGGTTGTATCATAGTTACTCATTGAAATATCATGATGTCCCCATGGGTCAAGTTTTACAGCGGTTGAAACATCAAACTCCATATCTACTAAACTATCTGCAAAAACTGAAAAAGTTAGTGAAATGAGGGTTAAAATTATTGATAAAATAGTTAATGCTTTTTTTGAATTAAAAAATCTCAAAAAAATCTTCCTTTCTAAATTATAAAATTAATGTAAATATCAAATATAATTATATACTTATATTTGTTCATTGTCAATCAATAATTGTGCTTTTTTATATTAAAAATTGTGAATTATTTTATATGTTGTGATATTTTTATTTATTTAATAGTGTTGTTAATATAAGATATAGTAAAAAAAATTAAAAGGAGTGGTTAATATGAAAAAAATACTAGCGGGTTTAATTTCTATATCAGTTTTATTGGCATCACAAACTATTTTTGCGGAGGATTTAATAGAGCCTACAAATATAAATTCTTCATCTTTAAAACTAGGTGATATTGATGGAAATGGAACAGTTGATAATCTGGATTTAGTTTTGATGAGTCAGTTCTTGATAAAAGAAATAGAACCTACATATGAAGAGGAAAAGAATATGGATATCAATATCAATGATGTTATTGATATATCAGATATTGTTCTATTAAAAAGACTTATAATGGGGGATGAAATTGAAACCTTCGATAATTTAAAAGCTTTGTTTAATACTCCCAAATATGCACTAGATTTTGTACCAGAATATTTTAGAGTTTATGGAAAAGTGAATGATTTGTATTTGTGCTATGCACCAAGTATGAGACGTAATTGTTGGGTTATAGAAAAGGAATATGGTGAATATAAATTTTATTCAGCTGAAGAGTCTATGATTTCTCCGTTAGGTCTCTATCTTGTTAGTGAAAGTGAAGTCTATACACTTGATGATGCATATGAAAATAATCTGATAGATATAGCAAAAGTATATGATTTAGTTCCAAATAGATTTAAGGAAAATAAATGGTCATATTTCTCATGATATTCTAACATTTGTGAAACTTAATTTAGAATTTAATGATTATATTGTAAATAAAAAACAGCATGTTTTAAATGTGCTGTTTTTTTATTTACAAATAATACATAAAACAAGAAAGTTCTTATTGCGTGCACGTGTTTTTTAGTAGAAAATAAATAAATTATCATAAAAATATTGTTATTTATTCATTTTTGTGATATAATTATATGAAATTATAATATTTCATATAAAAAATATAAATTAGTTTATTTTCAATATAAGGGTTATTGGGTTGTAAAAAATTATTATTTAAGAAAGAAATGATTTTTATGTATAAAAAAGAGAAAAAAATAAAGCCAAAGGAAATTATATACATAATAGGGTATGTTATTTTATTTTTATTGGTTATAATATTTCAAACTTTAAATGGAGCAACTTCAAATTATACAAGGATTGGAGAATTAGAGCTATCGTTTTCTGCTATATCAGGGGTTTTATCTCAACTTCAAGTTATGATATCGATATATTTAGTTGTTACTTCATGTAAGTATGCTTATAATATAATAATGGTTTTTAATGTACTTCAAGTGTTTATGATAGGTAAAAAAGTATTTATAGATAAATTTTATCTAGCAATGCCAGGTTTATTTGTTCCATTAAGTACAATTATTGCTGTGACTATAATTTATAAATATCAAAAAAGGGTTCACAATCAAATTAAAGAACTAAATAGTACTAACGAAAAACTAAGAGAATATAATGAGCTTATGAGAGAAAAAGAAGAGAAGCTAAATCATTTATCATTTTTCGATATACTAACTGGTTTGCCAAATAGAAGAATGATTATAAACAGAATTGAAATATTGGTAAATTTAGCACAAAAGAACAAAATAGAATTTTCAGTTGTGTTTTTTGATATAGATGCATTTAAAAAAATAAATGATTCTTTGGGGCATAGAATAGCAGACATGTTACTTTGTGATTTTTCATCTAGAATAAAGGAAAATATAAATGAAGAAGATATTATAGGCAGACTTTCAGGAAATGAATTTGCTATTATAGTTCAAAGTATAAATAAAAAGGACAAGTTATTTGATTATATTGTTAACTTGAAAAAACTACTTAATGAGCCTTTTATAGTTGACTCTAAAGAAATAAATATAAGTGTTTCTTGTGGTATAGCTTTTTATCCCATAGATGGGAACAATCCTGAAGAGCTTATGAAATCAGCAAATGCGGCATTACATACAGCAAAAGAAACTCAAAGCAATAGTATACAGTTTTTTTATAAAGAACTTAAAGAAAATATCATAAAAAAAATAGAAATAGAAAAAAGATTAAAATCGTCAATTTATAATAAGGAATTTTTTATTGCATATCAACCTCAATATAATATAAATAAGGAACTAAGAGGATTTGAGGCTTTAGCAAGATGGAATTCAAATGACTTGGGAAATATTTTACCAAAAGATTTTATTGTTATTGCAGAAGAAACAAGGTATATAATTTTTATGGGTGAATGGATGTTGAGAAACGCCTGTTATAGATGTAAGCAGATAAATGAGAAATATAAAAAAGATGTCATGATGTCAGTAAATATATCTGCGATACAAATAATGGAAGAAGATTTTGTTAAAATGGTTAAAAAAGTAATCAAGGAGACGGGTGTAGAACCTAGATTACTAGAATTTGAGATAACAGAATCTACATTAATATCATCTAAGGACTATGTAATAAGTATACTGGAAGAATTAATAACCTTAGGTATAAAAATAGGTTTGGATGACTTTGGTACAGGGTATTCTTCTTTAAGTTATCTTCAATTATTCCCAATTAATACATTGAAGTTAGACAAGTTATTTATTGATAACATTATGAATATAAACATGACTAAGAAAATAGCGGGGGCTATTATATCTTTGATGCATGAGTTGGATATTGAAGTTGTTGCGGAAGGTGTAGAACATGAAGAACAATTAAATTATTTGAAAGAGCACGAATGTGATTATATACAGGGGTTTTTATGGAGCGAACCGGTTGATGATAATGATTTAGATAAATATCTAGAGGTAACATTAGGTAGTCCGATTGATTTGTAAAAAATAAAATCATGTTGTGATATTTTTAATATTTTAAAAGTGTTATATATGATAAACATAAAAAAATGTTGATCTATAATTCTCCTTCCTTAATATTATTAGTATGCGTCCGATAATTTATCTAAATTATCGGACGCATAGCAATTTAAATCAAGAATTATAAAAGATAAAGTGGTATTATAAATACAAGGAGGTGGCTATAATGGAAAATATGAAAGTGGTTGCTGTACAAAAAATGCAGGATTATATTTTAAAAAACATTTGTAATAATATAACTCTTGTGGATTTGGCGAAATGTTCAAACTACTCTCCGTTTTATTGTATAAGAATATTTCGAGAGTGCACAGGAAAGAACCCTTTTGATTATATTCGTTCTTTGAGATTAACAAAAGCAGCTTTAAAGCTGAGGGATGAAAAAGTTAAAATTATAGATACAGCACTTGATTTTATGTTTGATAGTCATGAAGGTTTTACTAGAGCATTTTCAAAGGAATTTGGAATAACGCCTTATAAATATAGTAAAAAACCTTCGCCGATAAAACTATTTTTGCCAACTCCTGTAATGTCACAATATAAGTATTTTCAGAGAGGAGTAAAAGTTATGGAAAACAAAGTTGAAGCAAATACAGTTTTTGTGCAAGTTGTTGAAAGACCAAAGAGAAAATTTATTTTAAAAAGAGGAAAAAAAGCGGAGGATTATTTTCAGTATTGTGAGGAAGTGGACTGTGAAATATGGGGCGTTTTTTGTAGTTTAAAAGAAGCGTTATATGAGCCAATAGGGGCTTGGTTACCAAATAAATTAGTTACAGAAGGAACATCAAAATATGTTCAAGGAGTTGAAGTCCCTTATGATTATAATGGACAAGTTCCAGATGATTGTGAGATCATTGAGTTGGAACCATGTTTTATGATGATATTTCAAGGGCCAACTTTTGATGATAATGATGATACTTTTTGTGAGGAAATAGTAAAAATACAACAAGCTATGAAAGATTATAATCCTAAAATTTATGGCTATGAATGGGCAGATGAGGATGCACCAAGATTTCAACTAGAGCCTCAAGGCTGGAGAGGTTATATAGAAGCAAGGCCGGTTAAAAAATAGATAAATAAAAGTTACTAGTCGGTCTATAAAGTTAAAGTTCACGATTTTGCAAGGGTTTCGACTCTGCGGAGTCGACCGGGCTTTCCGGTCGCCCTGGACCTTCGGTAAAACATATCTTCCATACATATGACTGA
>RRZU013217690.1_pt1 | contig 10332 bp, 10 predicted proteins | sample 2165561 | NCBI WGS metagenome assembly RRZU01 (sample SAMN10456909, study PRJNA506462) | wastewater metagenome | isolation source: wastewater sludge | place: USA: Moscow, Idaho | reverse complement strand
GCGCCGGGATTGAGTGGCGGGGGCTCTCCAACGCGGAGGAAATTGTCTGGAATGGCCCCGGGCGTATCAGATTAATCCGCAGCGGCAACTATGAAGCCATTAAAGCTTCAAAGCTGGCAGTTGCTCTTCCAGGTACCAATAATCTGCAAATTGCTTCTTTAGGGGTGCCTCTGATGATGGTTGCTCCTCTTAATGAGGCGGAGAATATTCCTCTGGACGGTCTTCCGGGGATTATACCAATGTCTCTTCCCGGAGCGAAAATACTTAAGAAAAAGCTGGTATTCTGGTATTCATCTAAGGAGCGCTATGTATCTTTGCCGAACAGAATCGCCGGAAAGATTATCGTGCCGGAACATCGCGGTATTATGACGCCGGAGATGGTCGCGGATATGGCGGAGGAGCTGCTGCTGTCACCGGAAAGATTAAAAAATATTACCGACGGCTATGCCTATATTCCCTTTGTAAGGGGGGCAGCCGATAAAATAGCCTCTGTGGTTTGTGAAAGTCTTGAACGTATCTAGCTGTTTGAACGAAAAAGAAAGAGTGCTATTATTGTTCCTCCGCTTTTTTGCGGGCGATTTCACGGTCTTCCGCGGCGATATCTTCGAGATAGACCTTCCACAGTTTGAGAGCCGCATAAGCCGACAAACAACCACCAAACAACCCTCCTGCTGCAACAAGAGGCCTGCCTTTGCCGTAGAGATAGCCGCCCATGCCGCCCAGCGCATAACCAAAGGCGACGATGGTGCCTATAGATAGAAAGAGAACCAGCAGTCGTTTATACATGCGGCTATTGTATGCGTAAAATGAAATATGTCAAAGTTTTCTTTGAATTTGACTATGTGTCAATCAGATAATCAAGAGAGTAAATTGACGTGATTAAGAGAGTTTGCTTGATTACGTCATTTTTTATGCTAATATTAAGCGTTAGCTCCATTTTAAATTTTACGTGAGGTTGTTACTAAACAGGAAAGCGGGTCTGATTTATGGCAAAATTAAATAGTTTATACAGTACTTCGTCAGAACTCGTTTATGATGAAATTCGTTCCCAGATAGTAAATAGAGAACTTTGCCCAGGCGACAGGCTTCCTGAGATGAAAATAGCCGTTGACATGAGTGTCAGCCGAACCCCGGTAAGAGAGGCTCTACGCAGGCTGTCAAGCGAAGGTCTGGTACAGATAAAGCCTAACAGCGGTGCCCGCGTTGTCTCTCCATCTGCTGAAGAGGTGAGCAGTGCCTATGTTGTTCGTGAAACGCTCGAAGCTCTAAGTGTTCGCTTGGCATGCAAAAACGGGCTTGACGACATTACAGTTAGGCGGATAGAAGCTGCTCTGCGAGAGGAAAAAGAGGCCTTTGACAGAGGAGATGCCGAGGCGTCTATTGCGGCAAACGGGCTTTTTCATAAACTAATCGCCAACGCCTCAAAAAATCCTCTTCTCTATGAATATATCGAGAACGTGACTTTAAGGACAAATACCTACATTTTGTTCTATTCATCGCTGGATCAGGAAAAAGATTTCCGTCAGACGGAACACCGGGCTATCTACAGGGCGATTCTTGAGAGAGACGAAGTGCAGGCGGACAAGCTTATCAAAGAACACCTGCACCATGCATATTCAGTTCTCGCATCACCCCACACAGCAAAACCAAACAAAAATACACCAATGGAAAAAGAAAGGTAGTGGTTGTGATGTCGGATCAGAAGATCATTCCCTCATTCGATTTAACAAGAAACTTCGCGCGTGTAAGAGAAGAGATAAAAGTCGCTGTTGACAGAGTGCTGGAAACACAGCATTTTGTCCTGGGTCCAGAAGTTGATGCTCTAGAGAGAGAATTGGGAGCCTACCTTGAAGTGGAAAATGCAATTGGCTGTGCTTCCGGCACCGATGCTTTGGTGTTGGCGATGATGTCTCTTGATTTGAAACCGGGCGACGAGGTTATCACGACGCCGTTTTCTTTTTTCGCTACGGCTAGCTGTATTGTCCGCTCCGGAGCCAAAGCTGTATTCGCCGATGTGGACCCGCACACATACAACATTACCGCTCAGTCGGTTTTTGAAAAAATTACTCCTAAGACGAAAGCTGTTATCCCCGTTCACCTTTTTGGGCAAATGTGTCGCATAGAAGAGATGAAGCCAGAACTTGACGGCAGGGGGATTAAAATTGTCGAAGACTGCGCTCAGGCGATCGGTTCGCATAGAATGATTGACGGCAGGGTTTGCCGAGCCGGTTCCGTTGGCGATGTCGGCTGCTTCTCCTTCTTCCCGACAAAGAATCTAGGATGCTACGGAGACGGGGGCATGGTCTCCGTTCCTCATGGTGAAGAGCGCGCCGCAAGAATAAAACGCCTTCGCGTACATGGAGCCGGAACTACTTACTACCACGAAGAAGTTGGCATCAACAGCAGACTTGACGCCATTCAGGCTGCCATTCTCAGAGTCAGGCTGCGTCATTTGGAGGAGTGGAACGAAGAGCGCCGCATTGTAGCCGAGCGCTACATGCTCCTCTTCGGGGAAAAGGGGCTGCTGGACTTAGTAACTCCCCCTGCCGAAGACTCCGGCAATAGACACGTATACCACCAATACGTCATCCGTGCCAAAAACCGCGATGAACTGCAAAAGTACCTTGAATCACGCGGTATTGTGACCAGAGTTTACTACCCTCTGCCTCTGCACCTTCAGCACTGCTTTGCTGACCTTGGCTACAAGGAGGGCGATTTGCCCATATCTGAAATGCTTGCCGGAGAAGTTCTTGCTCTGCCAATATTCCCAGAGCTCCTTCCTGAAGAGCAGGAGCGTGTTGTTGAAGAAATTGCGGCATTTTACGGAGTGCATAAATAGTTTGACTAAGTTAGACTATATAGCAATTTCTTAAGTAAATAATGGAGGTATCAGCCAATGATGTATCCGTTCTTTGACCCGACTATGGTATTGCTCATACCGGCGTTGATTTTTTCAATGTGGGCGCAGTTCAAAGTAAAAGGAACATTTGCCAAATACAGTGAAATAAGAGCCAGACGCGGTGTTTCCGCAGACCAAGTGTCAAGGGCGCTTCTAGATAAATTCGGGCTTCAGGGAATTCGCGTGGAGCGTATCGCCGGAGAGCTGACAGACCACTATGATCCCGGTGCTAAAGTTCTGCGCCTCTCCGATTCCGTAGCGGGAAACACCAGCATCGCTGCTATTGGTGTTGCCGCGCACGAAGTTGGACATGCGATACAGGACAAAGAAGGTTATGCCTTTCTTCGTTTCCGCAATACTATCGTTCCTGTTGTGAATATTGGTTCAATGCTCTCTATGCCGCTGTTTTTAATCGGACTGCTGATGGGGTCGCTCAACTTACTGAACCTTGGTATATTGCTTTTCTGCGGTGTGCTGGTCTTTCATTTGGTGACGCTGCCGGTGGAATTTGACGCCAGTGCCCGTGCTCTGAAACTTTTATCGGAGACAGGGCTGCTTGCCGGAGACGAAATCGGCGGAGCTAAATCTGTGCTCGATGCCGCAGCGCTTACCTATGTAGCGGCTTTGGTAATGACAGTACTCCAGCTTGTAAGATTGCTTGCTCTGCGCGGAATGCGCAGAGACTAGGATAATAGTGTAGAATAAACAGGGGTAGCTTGCGCTGCCTCTGTTTTGCTGTTTTGACCGTTCCATGAGACGGCGCCGGATGCGCCAACCATATAGAGGTGATTGACCCAGATGAGAGGCATTGAAGCCGCTCTTCAGATATACGGCGAGGTCGAAAACGGTGCGTTCGCCGCTGAAGCGCTGAGAAAATTGTACACAAATATAGCTCCTTCCGATAGAGTTCTGACTGCGACCTTGGTCTATTGTTCCTTGCGGCGTCAGGGACTATGGAAGCATCTGCTTCTTAAATATTGCAAGCGCAACGCCAGAGAATTACCGGTACACACTGCAAACGCCTTGATTATCGGCATAGCTGGCATCGTAGAACTGCGTTATTTTGCTCTTCCTGTACTGATAAACGCTGTGGTTCAGGCTATCAAAGCCCATGGAGACGAACGCGACATTGCGCTTGTAAACGCAGTGCTGCATACTGTAGCTGATGAGGCTAAGGACTATCTTCTAGAACTAAAAAAAAGCGGCGCTTTAAGAGATTTGGCTCTCTACTGGGGGGTGCCTGGATGGGCTGCTGCGCAGTGGTCAAAAGACACTTCTATACATGAGGCGAAGCGCCTTGTGCGCCTGAGCGGTATGAGGACCTATCTCTCCTTGCGCCTTTCCCAAGGTATTGACAGAGAGGAATTCCTTGAAGAATACCGCGCCTCCGGACGCAAAGCATGGGCATCTCCATTATTGTCATCCTCCATACGTACAGCATCAAATCCCTACCCCCTGGAGCTTCCCGGGTACGGCGAAGGGAAAATAACACCCCAAAGCGAATCTTCGATGTTTGTTCCGGAAACCTTCTGCAAAAAATACAAAGGCGGTAAAATTCTTGATATGTGCTGCGGCAGAGGTATTAAGACAGGACAGATTGCTAACCTTCTTCCCGATGCGCGGGTAGAGGCTTGGGACTTGTCCGAACCGAGAGTTAAATCAGCTAAGTTTGAAATGATGAGAATGCACGCCGAAGAGAGAGTTTGCTTCAAAGCGGGAGATGCTCTTACCTTGGTTCCCGATGAGACCCCTCAGGCGATACTGCTTGACGCGCCTTGTTCGGGCAGCGGCACATGGGGCAGGCATCCTGAAAGCAAATGGCGCTGCTCTCCCGAAAATGTCACAGAGGCAGCGGAGCTTCAGCGTAAACTTTTGGACAGAGCCGTTTCATTAGTAGCACCCGGAGGCATTATTGCCTACAGTACTTGCAGTTCTTTCAGAGAAGAAAACGAAAAAGTTGTGGCGTCGGTAATGGCGCAGCACCCTGAACTTGCAGACGTTCCCGTGGAAAGAGCGAGCAAACTGATGCTGAAGGGTAAACCCTATGGGACGGTAATTCTCCCTGTTCTGCCCTGGGTTGACGGATTCTATATTGCGCTCCTCTCTAAACGCAAATAGTCAGGAGGTATGTTTATATGAACAAAATTCACCGATGGGGAATTATCATAGCATTTCTTGTAATAATCGTCTGTGCCTGGATTGGAATAAGGGCGGTCTTTGTTGAGGACAACGATTCATCTGTTCCCGCGGTCGTCGGCATGCCCCTTATTGACGCGGTAGACATGCTTCAGAAGGAAGGCCTGCTAGCCAAAGTGGATAAAGTGGACTCTCCGGAAAAAGCAGATACAGTCGTCTCTCAGAGTTTGGCTAAGGGAGAAAAGGTCTCCAGAGGAAAGATTATTTTGCTGAAAGTCAGTAAGGGCGGGGCGATAATGCCTATTCCGGATATCAGGGGACTCAAATACGAAGAGGCTGTTGCTCGTCTGGGAGAAGCTGGTTTTAAAGTGGACAAAATCCTCAGGGTTACAGATAAAACCAAGCCTGTCGGCACTATCATAGCACAGAACCCTTCTGCACCGCAGAATGTCTCCGCCAACACGATGGTGAGTCTGCTTATTAGTTCGGGAATATCGGGAAACAGTTCTTTTGTTGAAGTTCCAGACTTACTGGGGCAGAATATTGACGTGGCGGCCCAAGTTCTTGAGCAGCTGGGACTGACGGTGGGAACATCCACAGAACAGCCTTCCATCTCTGTGCCGGCTGGGACAATCATTAAAACAAACCCTCAGAAAAGAGCTAAAATTCCCGCCGGAACAAAAATAGATTTAGTCTTCGCAAGAGCACCTCTTGAAGGAGAAACGACTGGGGAAGACCCGTCTGCGGCAGTTAGGGACAAAGAGCGCGATCAGGCCGTAAGAACAGTGGTTGTGAGGGATACAGTGCCAGTACCGCTGCCTGTGAAGGTTATCCCTGTGACTATTGACAAACCAAATGATAAAACTGCCAAAACGGACAAAGCTGTCTCTGCGGCGCCAGTGAAGAAAGAACCGGCGGCAGAAGTGAAAACGGAAAAACAGGCGGAGGTAAAGCCTGCGGAAGATGTGACACCCAAGCGCAGCGTACCTGACAGCAATGGTTCGAGAAAAACTGCCAAAATCAGATATCAGGTCCCTCCTCTTAGCAAACCGCTGTCTTTGAAAATAGAGATGAAGGATTCAGCGGGAACCAGAGTGCTGAAGGATATAACTGCTAAAAGCGGAGAATATATATCTTTAAATGTTCCTTACAGCGGTGAGGCTACCGTGATAATTTTGCTGGGAGGCGACTTTGTATGGCAGGATCGTTTCAACTGATCAACCTGAAAAAAGATAAACCGGTATTAATATCGCCGTCGCTGCTGTCGGCTGATGTTTTGAATATGGAACGCCATATAGATATGCTTGAAGGTGAGGCAGACTGGCTTCACTTGGATATAATGGACGGTCATTTTGTGCCCAATCTTTCGTACGGCCCCTCTCTTCTTAAGGCCCTGCGCAAAAGATATCCAGAAATGTTTTTGGATGTGCATATTATGGTGGAGCCTGCGGAGGCTTTTACGGATATGTTTATCGAAGGCAAGCCCTCAGTGCTGACGGTACACGTTGAAGCGACCCCTCATATTCATCGTGTGCTGCAAAAAATCAGAGGCATGGGCATCCCTGCCGGCGTATCAATAAACCCTGGTACGCCTGTTGAGGTGCTGCGTCCAATTTTAAATATGGCCGATTTGATCTTGGTCATGTCTGTTAATCCCGGCTACGGAGGGCAGACCTTTATCCCGGAGACACTTGAAAAAGTCAAAGCTCTCGCTGAATGGCGCAGCACCAGCGGTGCTGAGTATCTCATTGAAATGGACGGAGGACTTGGTACTCACAATATCGCACAGGCGGTTTCCTGCGGTTGTGACGCAGTTGTGGCAGGAAATGCTATTTTCGGACAGCCTAACCCTGCTGAGGTAATCAGAACAATGCGCAACGCAAGTGTGCGGCCGAAGGGAGGTAGTATCCAATGGCAGACGAACTTCATTCCAAAGAAACAATGAAGAAAGAAGATAATCATGAAAGCAAGGCAAGAGAGCCGAAATATTCACCTGCCGAGCTGGGAGCTAAACTAAAAGCTCTCCGCGAAGCGCAGGCGATCTCTGTCGCCGATGTTTCTGAACATACAAAAATTCAAAAACACTACATTGCCGCCATCGAAGATGGAAATTTGGCGGCACTGCCCAAAGGACCCTACATTCGCAGCTTTGTGAAGCAATATTGCACATACCTTGAGGCTACGGACCTTTGGACTTTTTACGATGAGCTGACCAACAGTCAAAAGGTCGTTGTCCCTGCTCATGAGATCAAAGAAGAACAGAGCTACGCCAATGCCGAGCCCACGGTTTTCAAGCCCAAATCCTACCTGTGGATCTACATTATCATGGCGATTTCTATCAGTGCTGCTTGCTGGATAACCTGGCAATACCGAACTGACATCAGCGCGGTGGCGACGAACCCTGTGAGCGGCGGCACTGCGGTACTGCCTGAACCGGAAAAACCGCAAGAAAGTGCGCCTGAATCCAAACCTGCGGTACCGGCGTCGGCAGATGCTGCCGCGCCGTCAGTTAGTGTTGCTCAGCCTGCATCTGTAGATCTAGGCTGGATGGACGGCAAAAAGCCTCAACCAGCAAAACCGGCGGCTCCCGCAGCCCAAGCAACGCCTGTCTCAGCTGATGCACCTCAGCCTACGTCTGAGCCAGCAGTTCAAAAAAGGGAGCTGAAAATTATTCCTGCCGGTACTGTCTGGATAAAAGTAAGCCAAAACAGAAAGACGATGTTTGAAGGCATCATTAGAAACGGAGAAGAAAAAAGCTACACTGTTTCCGATTCCGTTCCACTGAGGGTAAGATTCGGCAACCCGGGAAAGACGAACGTCTCTTGGGGCGGAAACACAAATCCTCCCGCTGATTCAGGAGACAAGCCCGTTACTAGATACTACTGGTCTGACGGTAAGGTTACCGATAAACTATAGACGTCTGTAAATAACAGTTCAGCCCGAAGCTTAGCTTCGGGCTGAACTGTTATTTACAGGATCCGTTGATCATATGTACAGCCTGCGTAACAGACTGACCGCGTCGTACTTTATATGTGCTTGGATAAACAGATGATTTACGCAAACTAAAGATTTGTAAAAATCACATATCTCACGAGATCATAGATTGCGCTTCTGTGCTAATAATCAGCGTACCAAGCGCCGATTACTATTGAATGCTTGCTATTTGGTCCGTGTTTTCACTAAACAACCGAAAATTTTACTGATATTAGTTGGTCGTGACCTGAGTTTCTTTTGAACCCATGATGTTGCAGGTGACCTGAACTCTCAGCTTTGTTCCGGGCTTAATGTCCTTTAACAAAACCGTATCAGTAAACTGCTCGGGCGAATCCTGTTTACTGTACTGTTTCATCAATATCTGCTTATTGCCGTCAAGGATGGTCAGCGAGAGAATGTAGTGTTTTGAAACATCATTGACACTGTGTTCTGCTGTGACGGTCAAAGCGTGCTGTGCTCCGTTCCAAGAAGCTGTGACGCTCTTAGGCGGATGTGCCCAGGCGCTGCAGGTAAATATTAAAAGAACGGAAAGTGCTGCCGCTGCTGTGAATAATTTTTTCATAGTCAACACTCCTTTTACAATTATTCTAACATAGTTGCTAGAGTATCTCGGCGTCGTAACCAGCTTCATCGATAATTTCGAGTATCTTAGATGAATCCAGCTCCGATTCCACAAGCACCAGTTTGGTCTCAAGATCCAAAGACTTGACAGTAGCTTCTGCATTGGCAAATGCGTCGCGGATGCGTTTCTCGCAGTGAGAACAACTCATATCGGGGATTTTGATTTTAATTTCAGCCATAATTGCTACCTCCTGATCATTTATCTGCAGAACCGGCTATGCGCAGCGAATTGAGAATTACTGTAATCGAGCTTGCCGCCATGGCCGTTTCTGCCGCTATCGGGTGCAAAAGTCCCGACATTGCGAGTGGTATTGCTATTATATTATAAATAAACGCTCCAAAGAGATTTTGCCGGATAATATTCCAAGTTTTATCGGAAATCCTTACCGCTTTGACAATTTTCGAAATACCGCCGCTGAGAATGACAATATCGGCACTATCAACAGCCAAATCCATTCCGCCTCCCATTGCAACCCCGACATGGGCACCTTTAAGCGCCGCGGCGTCATTAATACCATCACCGGCCATCAGCACCTTTTTACCTTTACTTTGCAAATTTTGGACGATTGCCAGCTTATTTTCCGGGCGCACTTCCCAGCGCACGTTGTCAATGCCTGCCTCTTGAGCTATTCTAAGAGCAGCTCCCATTCTGTCGCCAGTCGCCATAATCGGCTCTATTCCCAAAGACTTCATCTCTTTTACGGCAGAGGCGGAGTCTTCCCTGATAAGATCAGTAATGGCGAAATATCCAACTACCGTGCCGTTCTTTTTTATCTCAACCACTGTGCGCTCCTTGTCATACTTTTTAGAGTTTAGCTGGGGACGTCCTGCAAACCACTTAGTATCTTTCCAAATGCCTGTGACTCCCTCTCCTGCGATCTCGGTAATCTCGTCAGGCTTATCTGCCGGTTCCGCTTTGCTGATAACGTTGATAATCGCCTGAGCAAGAGGATGCCCTGAAGAAGATTCCAGTGCATAAACATAGGGACGGGCCTCCTCGGGAAGATCCCATTCCGTTACCGAGGGCTCGCCTCTGGTTATTGTGCCTGTCTTGTCAAGGATGGCGCAGTTTACCTCGCGCAAAGTCTGTATGGCCTCCGCATTTCTGATAAGCAGCCCAATTCTGGAGGCTTCACCGGTGCTCACAACCAATGCTAAAGGAGTTGCCAGCCCCAGAGCGCAGGGACAGGCGATTACCAATGTGGCGACGAAGGCGTAGGCCGCTGCTCCCGAAGGAGAAGAAAAAGCCGTTCCCCATGGCAGATAGGCAGCAAAAGGTGCGAAAAATTTTGCCATAGACGGAAACATGAAAAACCACGCTAGCGCACTTATTGAGGCTAATAAAATCACTGCGGGAACAAATTTTAAAGTTATGCGGTCAGCCATCGCTTGAAGCGGTACTTTGCTCCCCTGTGCCTCGCGCACCAAGTCAAGCATTTGGGAAAGAAAGGTATCCTCTCCCGCTTTGGTGGTTTTGATAATCAATGTTCCGTAAAGGTTCATCGCTCCTCCGGTAACATTGTCTCCGGATTCTTTAATAATTGGCAGCGATTCACCTGTAAGCATCGATTCATCAACTCCAGAGTGCCCCTCCTCAACAATCCCGTCAAGGGGAATTCTCTCTCCGGCGTTGACGCGGATCAGCGTTTCCGGTTTAACCGCAGCTGTAGGAACCATTCTGG
>RRZU010585827.1_pt1 | contig 10332 bp, 7 predicted proteins | sample 2165561 | NCBI WGS metagenome assembly RRZU01 (sample SAMN10456909, study PRJNA506462) | wastewater metagenome | isolation source: wastewater sludge | place: USA: Moscow, Idaho | reverse complement strand
GGCCATGTGATGGTGATACCCACCGGCAGACACAAAAAGCGCCGAGTTCCCCATGCGCGCGGTCGCCTCAAATCCCAGTGTCTCGACGTAGAACCTGTGCGCAGTCCTTACATCACCCACCTGGAGATGCACATGCCCGAGGGTGATGTTGTTTCCGCCCTCGCGCGCCTGCTCAGATACACCAGGCATGTTCTCGGCAATGAAGCTATGTGGGTCAATGTACTCGGTGGTCATGTGGATCTGGTTGTTTCTCCACTGCCAGTGATCGCGAGGACGGTCGATGTAGAGTTCTACCCCGTTGCCCTCCGGGTCGTCGAGATAGAACGCCTGCGAGACATGGTGATCACCCGTACCGGTGAAAAGCTGCGGAGTATGACGTGCGATTCGGATAATCGCGGCGGCAAGCTCGCGCGGGTTCTGGAAGAGGATCGCCGTGTGAAACAACCCGGCCGATCCCTCGGCACGAAGAGGAAGCAACCTGTTCTCCCTCAGAACGACGACGGCGAGTTCGCCCACAAGTGGGGTACCCGCGGTGCTGACAGCGCGTTTTGGCGGGGTAGCTGGAAGGGCGGCCGACGAGGCAGGTGAAGAGGCGCTCGATGGGGAAGGCGAGGACGGGGAAGGCGATAGAGCGCTCGCGAGCCCAGTTCTATTCAGCCACGGGGTGGATTTTCCATGGGGATCTTGTGTTCTGTCAGGATCTTGCCCCTTCACTAGCGTCTTGGCAGAACGTCCCAAGATAACCTGGCCATCATTTTCTTCCAAAACATCGAGACCGATAACCGAGTGATAGAACGTGGTCATGTTTGCCAGGTTGCGGACATCGAGGACCACAGCACCCATGTATGTTGCCTCGGCTAGCTTGACCGCCTGGCCGGTGCGATTGTCCTGCGACGTCATAAATATTCTCCAATTAGTTCGAGTTTCAACTACCTATGGAGTCAACTTCAGTAGCGGCTTGTGCATTCCCGGAACGAGATTCTTACGTCTGTGAAATTTCAGCTTCGTCGGTGAACCTAGCGCCACAGGAGACCTGGCGCCAGCCGAAGAAAGGGCGGTCCCGTCGAGAATGGACAGTCCCGTCGAGAATGGACCCCTAGGACACCCACGCGAGACTCAATTCTCGACCAAAGGGTCCATTCTCGGCGATGTTCATCCTCTGCCACCGTCCCTACCGCATACGCAGTGAGGCCCGCACGATCCGTGCGGGCCTCTGCATTAGTTCCTCAGAGTGAAGCCTTCATCGACGAGCTCATCTCGCCACACAAAGCCAGCCTCCCTATTCCACCACGTCGAACTGCGAGTTGTAGAGCTCGGCGTAGAAGCCACCCTCGGCGAGCAGTTCCTCGTGCGAGCCGGTCTCCACAATGTCGCCGTCGCGCATGACAAAGATGATGTCCGCGTCGCGAATGGTGGACAGGCGATGGGCGATGACGAAGGAGGTGCGCCCCTCGGTCAGTGTGTCCAGCGCCCGCTGAATCAACAGCTCAGTTCGGGTGTCAATGGATGAGGTCGCCTCGTCCAGGATGAGCAAAGGGTTGTCAGCAATCATCGCGCGAGCAATGGTGACAAGCTGCTTCTGACCTGCTGAGAGGGCATTCTCCTCACCCATCACCGTGTCGTAGCCGTGGGGCAGCTGCTTAATGAACTCCGCAAGCCCAACTTCCTCGACCACTCGGTCAAGCTGCTCCTGGGTAACACCTTCGGTGCGGTAGACGAGATTCTCGCGCATGGTCCCCTTGAACATCCACGTGTCCTGGAGAACCATCGAGAATAGAGAGTCCACGTCCTCGCGCCGCATATCCTTGGTAGGCACGCCATCAACAAGAATCTGGCCCGAATCCACGTCGTAGAAACGCATGAGGAGGTTGACCAGCGTGGTCTTGCCAGCGCCCGTCGGTCCCACAATGGCCACCTTCTGGCCCGGATACACATCCGCGGAGAATCCGTGAATGATCTCCTTATCCGGTACGTAGCCGAAGTGGACATCGTCGAAACGTACATGGCCACGCACAAGATTATCGGTGGCGGGCTTGCCTGATTCGTCGTCCATCTCAGGCTCGTCGAGCAGCTCGAACACACGAGTTCCAGCAGCCGACGCACCCTGGAAGGATGTAGCCGCCTGCGCAATGTTGGCCAGAGGCTGCGTGAACAGCCGGATGTACATCATGAAGGACGTAATGACGCCAATCGAGACGGTCCCATTCACCACGAGAACAGCGCCCACCACGCACACCACAACATAACCGAGGTTTCCCACGAAGGTCATGACAGGCATCATGAGGCCGGAGAGGAAGTCGGCGCGCCATGAACTGCCGTAGAGGCGGTCGTTACGGGCCTTGAACTCGGCCTTGGCTTCCGGCTCACCGTTGAAGGCGCGAACGACGATCTGCCCGCCGAACGTCTCCTCGATATGGCCATTGAGCGCACCGAGCTGACTCTGCCGCGCCACAAAGAACTTCTGGCTGGCACCCATGATGACGACGGTGAGCATGAATCCCACGATGGCCGCCGCGATACCCGCGAGCGCCATGCGCCATTCGGTCACGAACATCATGACAGCCGAACCGACCAACATGATCACACCGGTCATAATCGAGCTCACCGAGTTGTTGAGCGTCTGCGACAGGGTGTCCACATCGTTAGTGACGCGCGATAGCGTGTCACCGTGGCTGATGCGGTCGAAGTAGGACAGCGGCATGCGATCAATCTTCTGGTTGATCGCGGTACGCATGTTCTGCGACGTCCGTTGGGTTGCGACCACCATGAGCCGCGCCTGCACATAGCTGAACACGAAGCTACCAGCGAGGATCGACACCGAAATGATGACGAGTGTCCGCACCCGATCCATGTCCATGTTGCCCATGATTCCATCGGCAATGGTGTTGGTGATCTCCCCAATGTAGTGGGGGGAGATCACGGTAAGAACCGAGCCTGCGATCGCCATCACCACGGCAGCGATCATGTAACCCCAGTACTTGCGCGCGAACTGCAGCACCCGCCCAAGGGTCGGACCCATATCACTGATGACCTCACGATTGACCGCTCCGCCCCCGCCGGGACCACCAGGGCCGGGGCCATGACGCCGACCGCCAGGTGCGTCTCCACCGACACCAAGTTGGGCGTTGCGCGCTTCGTCCGCTACCCGGCGGCCAGCCGCAGCTGAAGCGACGTCGTCGAGCACGGTATGCGCATCCGTTGGCCCCAATTCAGGAGCGACGATGTCCGCTTCCTTCTTCTCTTCGCGCGCTTCGTCCGCTACGCGAGCCTCATCCGCACGTTCATCATCAACCGGCAACGCGTGCTTTCCGCGCCGCTTTTTGTCGACGACGACGCCACCACGCGCCTCCGTCACACCCGTGACGTCCGTGGGAATCGAGTTTTCGGTGAGCTCTTCATTCTCAGTAATTCGGTTGTTACTCATGCAAGTTCCTCCTCACTGAGCTGCGAGAATGCGATCTCGCGGTAGACCTGATTGTTGTCCATAAGTTCCTCGTGGGTGCCCTGGCCGACGATCCGTCCCCGGTCCACCACCAGGATGCGATCTGCATTGCGAACGGTTCCGATGCGCTGGGCCACAATAATCATCGTGGCATTGTTGGCGCTCTCGCGGAGCGCTGCGCGCACATCGCGGTCGGTGCGGTAGTCGAGAGCGGAGAAGGAATCGTCGAAGATCATGATCTCGGCACCGCGGGCCACCGCGCGGGCGATGGAGAGGCGCTGCTTCTGACCACCAGAGAAGTTTGTTCCCCCCTGGGCCACGTGCGAGGCGTAGCCGTCTTCCTTCTCGGCGATGAACTCGGCCGAGGCTGAGACACGTGCCGCTTCAACGATATCCTCGGGAGCGATCTCCTTCGGGCCCTCGCCGTAATCGATATTCGACGAAATCGTTCCGGAGAAGAGCGTGGCCTTCTGCGGGACATAGGCGACGCGATTACGCAGGTCGGCCTGCTTCCAGTCCTTAACGTCCACACCGTCCACGAGAACCTGGCCCTCGCGCACATCGTAGAAGCGCGGCACAAGATTGACGATCGAGGACTTACCGGAACCGGTGGCTCCGATAATTGCGACCGTCTCACCCGGGCGGGCGGTGAACGAAACGTTGTGGAGGGCGTCGTCGTCGGCATCCGGGTAACGGAAGTCAACGTTACGGAACTCAACAAGTCCACGAGCGTCAGCGGACGAAACTTGGCCGTCGCGAATCGAAATCGGGATGGTGAGGACCTCGCGGATGCGGCGGTAGGCCACGCGAGCACGCGGGAAGAAGATGAACACCATGGTGAGCATCATGAACGCGCCAATAACCTGCATGGCGTATGCCGAGAAGACGATCATCTCGGAGAAGAGACGAACCTTATCGGCGGGATCCGTGGCGCTATTAATCATGCTGGCACCGAGACCGTAGATGGCGAGTGAGAGACCGGACATGATGGAGGTCATTGCGGGCATCATGAACGCGAACGAGCGCATAACGAACATGTTCGTGTCCGTGAGCTCGGTGTTCGTGTACTCGAAGCGCTTGTCATGGAAATCCTGCGCGTTGTAGGCGCGGATGACGCGCAGGCCGCCGAGATGCTCACGGGTAACCCGGTTGAGATCGTCGGTAATACGCTGCATACGCATCATGCGCGGCATGACAAGGCTGAGAAGAACACTCATCATAATGAGAAGCAAGATGACTGCGGCGCCTGTCGCCATGGTCCAGGTGAAGTTCTTGCCGGCGATCTTGGTAATAGCCCAGACCGCGAGAATCGGGGACTTAATAGCCATCTGCAGGCCCATCACCACGAACATCTGCACCTGGGTGACGTCGTTGGTGGAGCGGGTGATAAGGCTGGCAGCGCCGAACTTGTTGTACTCCTCCATGGAGAATTCCATGGACTGGTCAAACACGGCGGCGCGCATGTTACGCGAGAGAGTCGCACCGATCATGGCCATGCAGAATCCGGTAACAACAGCAGCGGCCATTGAACCGAGCGCGCAACCAAGCATGTAAGCACCCTGCTGCAGAACATCTGAAGTCTGGGGATCCGGCGTCACAATGATCTGGGTGATGTCCTGCATGTAATCGGGCAGGCGGAGGTCAAAGAAGACCTGAACAACGATGGCAACAAGAGCAATGAAGGCTAGGCCCCATTCTCTCTTACCAATGAACTGAGTGATTTTCATTTGATCCGTTTCATACGTGTTGTGAGCGCCGCTGGGTCGCCACATCCGGATGCAATTCGTGATGTGCGATACAAGTGACTCTAAGAGACATTCGTTTCAATGAGACAGTTGTATCAACCGTGTGGCATACTGTCAATTGACCCGCGGATCAAATGATGTGAAGAATGATGCGTCAGCACATTTCTTCAGGAGGCACAGGAATGGCTCGACAGGCCCGAACAACAGAGAATCTCAAGGAACGTATTGCAGATGCGCTTCTGGAGTTGTGTTCCGAGAAGCCTTTCCCGGATATTTCTATCTCGGAGATCACTGATCGTGCCGATGTGGGACGTGCCACCTACTACCGCCACTTCTCCTCCAAAGAAGACGTGATCGTTTTCAAGTTCAAGACGATCTTCGAAAGCCTCCCCGTCCCCGACCCCCACAAGATTCGGCCGCACTTCGACCCCGATTTCCAGCCGCCGAAGAACCGCGACGTAGTGGAGCAGTACTTCGCCGCCTATCTCCGCCACCTGGAGAAGAATCGCGACGTCCTCGAACGCATCTACGCCGCCAAACTCGACTACGCACTGTTCCTGTATCTCTACCGAGACAACGTGGCCACCTTGCAGAACGCCGCCGCGATCGACCGGTACCTCGCCTCCCTCCACTCCGCTTCCGCCTTCGCCATCGTGGACCAGTGGATCACCTCCGACTTCCACGAGAGCCCCGAAGAACTGGCGAATCTCCTGGTGAGGCAGTTGTTCGATCGTCACCACGATCATCACCGGCGGAAGAAGCAGTGCCTTCGGGAGGACTCGGACGGTTCCGACGATCAGAGCAGCGACGACGGCGCACCTGCAGCTGACGAGAAACCACCGACGGATAACGGCGGTAATTGATAAGTAATAGCCGGAGTCGGGTTGGCAGGCAACGGTTAGGGTTAACGAGCAACAGTCAGAGTTAACGACGGCGACAGCATGGTCACTTACTGACAGCAACCAGATCTAGTCACACCCAACGACGACGCCACATCACCTCTCCGGAGACACAACCGGTCTTGGGCACCAACTACAGCAGGATCCAGAGGCAACTCAAAAGGCTGGTTGGCCGCATCAATAAGTTCGTTGATGCGGCCAACCAGCCTTTTATCGGGTCAGTGCGGCGTGGCGTCACCGTCGCTCCACTCGCGGGGAACAAACAGGCCGCGCAGCCTTCCGCAGACTCAGCCCGCGCTCGGGTGCGTCATATCTACTGGAACAACCCAGGCGTCGAACTCCTCGTCCGTCACGTAGCCAAGCTCGAGTGCCGACTCGCGCAGCGAGATGCCCTTCTTGTGGGCGTTTTTGGCGATCTTCGAGGCCTTGTCGTAGCCGATGTGGCGGTTCAGCGCCGTGACCTGCATGAGGTTGATATCCAGGTTGTGCTGGATCTTCTCATAGTTGGGCTCGATGCCCACGGCACAATGCTCGTTGAACATCAGGCAGGAATCACCGATAAGCTCGATGCTCTCCAACACGCACCAGGCCATAACCGGCTTGAAGACGTTGAGCTGGAAGTTGCCCTGCGAGCCAGCGAAACCGACCGTGGCATCATTGCCGAACACCTTGGTGGCGACCATCGTCATGGCTTCGGACTGGGTGGGGTTCACCTTGCCGGGCATGATAGATGAACCGGGTTCGTTCTCGGGAATGATGAGTTCGCCGATGCCGTTGCGCGGGCCGGAGGCGTACCAGCGGACGTCGTTGGCGATCTTCATGAGGGCGTCAGCGAGCACGCGCAGTGATCCGGACACCTGGACCAGAGCATCATGTGCCGAGAGCGAGGCGAAGAGGTTGTCCGCCTGGACGAACTCCAAGCCCGTCTCTTCGCTGATCTTACGGGCAGTCACCGGACCGAAGTCCGGATGAGAGTTGAGGCCGGTGCCCACGGCGGTTCCACCGATGGCCAGCTCGCGAGCGCGCGAATCCGCGTAGCGGATACCATCGAGGGCGAAATCGATCTGGGCAACCCAGCCGGAGATAGCCTGTCCAAGCGTGATCGGGGTGGCGTCCTGGAGGTGAGTGCGGCCCACCATAACGATGTCCGCAAACTCCTTCGCCTTGGCGTCAAGGGTGTCGCGGAGCTTCGTGACATCTGGATACAGCTTCTTATTGAGCTGTTCGACCACGGCGATGTGCATCGCCGTGGGGAACGTGTCATTGGAGGACTGACCGCGGTTGACGTGATCGTTCGGGTGGACGGGAGACTTCGTCCCCATCTCTCCCCCGGCAATCTCAATCGCACGGTTAGAAATGACCTCGTTGGCATTCATGTTGGACTGTGTGCCGGATCCGGTCTGGAACACCACGAGCGGGAATTCCTCGTCCAGCTTGCCAGAGATAACCTCATCACCCGCCTGGGCGATGAGGTCCGCGATATCCGCAGGAAGCTCGCCCAACTCCTTGTTGGCAAGAGCCGCCGACTTCTTCAGCACGCCCAGGGCGCGAACCATTGGACGACCCCACACGAAGGTGGATCGGCCGATATCGAAATTGTGGAGGCTACGCTCAGTTTGCGCACCCCAATAGCGGTTGGCGGGGACGTCAATGGCCCCCATGGAATCTGTTTCTGTACGCAGCGCTGCATTGTTAGGCGTGTCCATGAGTTCAAGCGTAGCCACTTGCTCCGACATACAACGCCATTCGCAGCAGTTTTCCCCGAATTCGTTTCTAGCAAAGCTGGCCAGTGCCACAAAATCGGTTGAAGTGAAAGAGGGTGTTTGTCCCATCCCGGGGTGTGAGCAACACATGAGTCACGTACGAGAGTGTCCCGGGAATGTTTGCCGCGCCGTCGTCGTTCATTACCGACGACGAACTCTAACCTCACCTTCACCTGTTGGTAATAAATACCTACTAACCTATAAATTATAGTGGAGTAGGACACTTGTCCTACAGGTAAATGTCAGATATAGTTATACGTCATCCACGAAGGTGGAGAGCGCAAGTGACATGCGCGTCCGGCTTTTACGAGCCGGCTGCCTGCGGGTTTACATACCCGCCACCCCAACACGTTGTTGGGGATAAGGAAATAACGGGCGTGGAGGTTTTCCTGCTCCGCCCATGAAGATGGAAAAGAGACAATACAAATGAATACTGAAATGCGAAAGATTCATCATGCGCAGGCCGAGCTCGCATCCGCTCGAGCAGAAATGGCCTCGCTGGGAGCAAATGCTTCCGCATCTCGCGCTGAGCGCGCTGCTTTCCGCCTGTCGGCTGCTGAAAATGCACTGGCACGGTTGGGACACCAAATGGACCGCGCTGCCTGAGGAGGTAACAACATGCGATTTGTACGCCAGCTACTCGCCACGAGGCGTCAGCCCCAGAGCTCTCTAGAAATGGTGCTCGGCTACAGCCGGAAGTCCAAGTGGGACTCCGACAAGCCCGGTAAAAACTAATCGCGTGCCCTCACACCGATGATCGGTCGGCCTCGACTCCGACGACTCCGTCGCCAGGTGACGAGTCAATCGGTTGATAACCGAAACCGCCGATTCTTCAAAGCTTCTGCTTTGTGAGGCGCACTGCGGTAAGGAACTCGGAGAGTCTTCTGAGATGAAGACGGTGGTCTCGAACGAAGCCCGAAAGGGCCCGGGACGAGGCTCAAGAGTTCGCGGCATGACGCTGATCGCAAGAGCAGTTCACTACATAACGATCCCCGGTGACCAAAAGGTTGCCGGGGATCGCTTTGTTACGGGCGGGTTGTGGGTGTTCCGGGGCGGGTTGGGCGGGGGCGCAGGTCCCCTTGGGCATGACCTCTTCGGGAGAGGTCACGCTTCCATGGAGAGGCCACAGCACGTAGACGTCACCTGCTCACGTACAGGTGACCTCTTCAAGTCATAAGCGAGTTATGGGCCACGTTGAACGAGCCATAAACAAGTTATGCATAAGTTATGAGCCCTGAGATAGCAGTGCAGAAAAAATCCATAACTATGCATAACTCGCCATAACCATAACTGGGTCCACCAGCAGACAGTATTAATGCCGCACGTCAGTCGATTACCGTAGCAGTCGTCATCGCGATTTGACACAGTACTTGTACAAAATCGAGGTGAGGGGCTTTTCCAGGCCAAGTTTTGTGGTGGCGTCGTTGACAATGTGGGAACTGGTATCTCAACCTCGCAACCTGGACGGCTACACTCTGGGGATGCAGAAGATCGTCGTCGCCGGGCCGTCCGGAGCTGGGAAGAGCACCATCGCGCGCAAAATTGCCGAGCGTCTGGATATCCCCTATGCCGAGCTGGATGCCATGTATCACGGGCCGAACTGGACAAAGATTCCGGAGTTTGAGAAGGACGTCGACCAGTTGACGGCCCAGCACGCGTGGATCACCGAATGGCAGTACGACGACGTCCGGCCCCTCTTGCTGGCGCGGGCAGATACTTTCGTTTGGCTGGATCTTCCGTTCCCTCTCATCCTGTGGCGCGTCACCGTTCGCACCGTCCGTCGGGCGCTCACGCACGAAGCGCTGTGGGGTGGCAATCATGAGTCACCGCTGCACAAAATCTTCACGGACAAGAGCAACATGATTCGCTGGTCCATCGCGAGCAGAAATCAGATCCGCGACGCGTTACCGACGATTATCCGCGAGTATCCAGACCTGCGGATCGTTCGGCTGCGCTCGCGGAGGCAGGTAAAGCAGTTGCTTGAGGTGCTGGAGCGATCGGCGACAAGCGATTAGCACGCGGTTAGTCCTCACACAGCACTAGACGTTGAGGGTCGTGCCGCCGCTCGGGAGACGCCAAACACCAGGGGCCCGACCCAAAGACGTGGAGTAACCTGACATCAGCGGCAAGAAACAGCGCAGAAAAACCAGACGCTCGAAATAGCCCCTAGAGGTTGCGTCAAGGAATGTGCGGCATCTTTCCTGTCGCTCGGTGGCCCTGCGTTGTTTCGCAGGGCCACCTCTGTGAGGCCTCACCCCTCACGGGCCATGAGCGCCGCGAACGCACCACCGGCAGCGAGCAACTCGTCGGGTGGCCCGCTCTCTACTACCCGGCCGGCGTCGATGACAAAGACACGTGAGGCGAGCAACGCCGTCGTCGGCCGATGGGCGATGAAAACAAGCGTTCGCGCGGGCGTCAACGAACGCAGATTCTCGGCCACAAGGTGTTCCGTCTCGGGGTCGAGATCCGAGGTGACCTCGTCC
>RRZU010500608.1_pt1 | contig 10332 bp, 11 predicted proteins | sample 2165561 | NCBI WGS metagenome assembly RRZU01 (sample SAMN10456909, study PRJNA506462) | wastewater metagenome | isolation source: wastewater sludge | place: USA: Moscow, Idaho | reverse complement strand
TCTTTCTGAGGGTATGGAGGTATGGGCAGGAATAAGGTCTACCAGTAGTCATCGCTATCTTAATGACGATCATATACATTTTATTGAGTTAGACTTCGACAATCCTGAAAAGTTAAACAAACAACTTCTCAGTCACTTTTCCATCAATGGAAAGTGGGACTATATCGTACACGCTGCAGGAGCAACAAAATGTCTGCATCGTAAAGAATTCTTCCAGACAAACACCATGGGAACAAAGAATTTTATGAAAGCATTGATTGCTTGCGATATGACTCCAAAAATGTTTGTATATATCAGCAGCCTAAGTATTTTCGGACCTGTACGCGAGCAACCACCTTATACAGATATCATGGATACGGATACTCCAATGCCCGATACTGCTTATGGAGAGAGCAAACTAAAGAGTGAGGAATTCCTTGATATGTTTGAGAACTTCCCTCATATCATCCTTCGCCCAACAGGTGTATACGGTCCGCGTGAAAAAGATTATTTCATGATGGCAAAAAGTATAAAAGGACATACGGATTTCGCTGTAGGATATAAGCCTCAGGAACTCACATTTGTGTATGTACTCGATCTGGTACAGGCTGTCTTCCTTGCTTTGAAGAGAGGTAAAAGTGGTAAGAAATACTTCGTTAGTGACGGAAATGTATATTCCTCAAGAACATTCAGTGACCTTATCTGCAAGGAACTTAATATCAAATGGGTACTCCGCATCAAAGCTCCTATCTGGATGCTCCGTATTGTCACCTTCTTCGGTGAATATATTGGAAAGATAAGCGGCAAGGTTACAGCCCTTAACAACGATAAATATTATATTATGAAACAGCGTAACTGGCGTTGTGATATTAGTCCAATCATGAGAGAACTTGGTTATAAACCCGAATATGATTTAGAAAACGGTGTTAAACTATCTATAGAATGGTATAAAAAAGAAGGATGGTTATGAAAAAAAATATTATTAAAAAGATGTTTACCCTAGAAAAAAAGCCACATAAAGGCTTATTCTCTGTAGAATGGGTTATCCTGGGTTATCTTATATTTACATTATTATTGCTATTTTTCGTCTCGACAAAAGTACATAATCCGGAAGCAATGCTTTGGGGACGTATACGTGTTGCTGTTACAATGTTTGCTCTATGGGGAGTATACAGAATGATACCATGCCGATTTACAAGATTTGCACGAATAGCAGCACAGCTATGCTTCCTGGGATTCTGGTATTCGGATACTTATGAATACAATAGGTTATTCCCTAATCTCGACCATGTATTTGCCCAAATGGAACAGACCTATTTCGGTTGTCAGCCGGCTCTTATATTCTCTCAGTTATTTCCTAGTCATATCATTAGTGAACTCATGGACATGGGATATGCCAGCTATTTCCTGATGATAGCTAGTGTTACCTTATATTATTATATCTGGCGTTACGAGAAATTCGAGAAAGTTGCATTTATACTACTTACATCTTTCTTTATCTATTACGTCATCTTCATATTTCTACCTGTTGCCGGTCCTCAATACTACTATAAGGCAGTTGGACTTGACCAGATAGCACACGGTGTATTCCCTAATATCGGTGACTACTTCAATAATCACCAAGATGTACTGGCAAGTCCCGGTTATACCGATGGTATCTTCTATCATCTTGTGGAAGACGCAAAGAATGCCGGTGAACGGCCTACTGCGGCATTTCCCAGCAGCCATGTAGGTATCAGTACCATTCTAATGATTTTTGCTTTCAAAAGCAACAAAAAACTATGGCTCTGCATGTTACCATTCTATATCCTACTATGTATGGCTACTGTATATATACAGGCTCATTATCTCATTGATGCGATTGCAGGGTTCCTTAGCGCGTTCATCTTATACTTCGTATGTAAGTTTATTTATGAACATATAAAACACTGATAAAAAAAGTCATTTTTATTTTGTATATTCCGACTATTCCCTTATATTTGCAACAGATTTTAGTATTAACATTTTAAATAAATAGATTATGGAAAAGTACGTTTGTGAAGTCTGTGACTATATTTATGACCCAGCAGAGGGAGATCCAGATAATGGAATAGCACCTGGAACTGCATTTGAAGATATACCAGATGATTGGGTTTGCCCAATTTGCGGTGTTGGCAAAGATGAATTCAAAGTAGTTGAATAATATGAAAAAACTCTCTTATCGATAAAATAGGAGAGTTTTTTATTGATAAAATTTATTCTGATATATAATCTCTGCAACTTTTGGGGGGACAATATCATCAATTGACTCTCCTGCTTTGAGTTTATCACGTATATCCGTACTACTCATGCAAATAAGAGGAGAATGGAGAAGATGAACATTACAAGGCAATGATGTCTCATCTACTTGTATATCACTTCTTGGATATACATATATCGTATACTTACTAAGTATATCTTCATAATGATACCAACGATGGAATGACTGCCAGTTATCAGCACCGATAAATAACAAGAATTCACGGTCGGGGTAGGTTGAATGTAAAGAATCCAAGGTATTGACCATATACGATGGTCGTGGCATGCTGAATTCAAAATCACTTACATACATACCTTCTTTCCCTTCGAGAGCAGCACTTGTCATGCATAATCGTTTTTCATCAGAAAGCAAATCCGCATTCTGTTTAAACGGATTTAACGGTGACACAACAAACCATACTTCATCGGCCAGATTCTCATCAAGAACATATTGTGCTAAAGCTATATGTCCGTTATGGATAGGGTTAAAAGAACCTCCATAAATACATGTACGTATCATATAGAATGTTTTGAAGTATCAAAAACAGATATCAATACATCTATCTTATTTAAGAAATTCACTTACAGCTGAAAGAGCATTTTCTACAGCTGTATCAAGATCATCATTGATGATCACTCTGTCAAACTTTGGTGCAAAAGTAAGTTCATAAGATGCGCGGGCAATACGATCATTTATCACGTCAAGAGTGTCTGTTCCACGTCCTTGAAGTCGATGACGAAGTTCATCAATACTTGGTGGTTGGATGAAAAGACTAAGAGCTCTGTCACCATAAATATTCTTGATATTACATCCGCCCTTTACATCAACATCCAAGACAACATTTTCTCCTTTTTCCAATTGTGAATCCACTTGGGCTTTTAATGTTCCATAAAATCGGTCTTTATAAACCTCCTCATACTCAAGGAACTCATTATTTGCAACACGCTGACGAAACTCTTCAGGAGTAATAAAAAAATATTCTACGCCATTCTGCTCCGTTCCACGTGGTGGTCTACTTGTTGCAGAAATACTAAACTTCATATTTAGTTCTTCATGCTGCATCAGTCGGCTGATGATAGTAGATTTACCGCTGCCGCTGGGTGCGCTGAAAATAATTAATTTTGCCATTCTACAAATTATTACTATCAGTCTTATTCATTATAATCAATAGCTTTATAAGACCAATAAGAGTTAATTCATCACATCACATTAAGAATCTGTTCTTTGATCTGTTCCAATTCATCTTTCATCTTTACCACGATGTTCTGCATTTCGGCCTGATTACTTTTGCTACCAGTGGTATTTATCTCACGGCCCATCTCCTGACTGATGAATCCAAGTTTCTTTCCCTGACCATGACCGTTGTCCATCGTCTCACGGAAATATTTTAGATGATTTGCCAGACGTTGCTTCTCTTCGTTTATATCCAGTTTCTCTATATAATAAATAAGCTCCTGCTCCATACGGTTTTTATCATAATCCACTTCAGGGATATTCTTAAGTCCGTCGATAATCTTTGTACGTATTCTTTCAACACGAGATTTCTCGTAAGGTTCAATACTTTCAAGAAGATTTGTTATATTATCAATCTTTTCTGAAAATTTATTATAAAGTGCAGCACCTTCCTGACGACGGAATTCCATCAGTTTATTGATAGCATCTTCAATCGCAGCACGTGCCACCTGCCACTCATCATCAGAAAGTTCATCCTGATCTGTCTTACTCATCACATCTGGCATGCGGAGGATCAATGAAAAATAATCTGTAGGCTCCGGTACACCAGTAACTGCAGATAGTTCCTTTATCTGATTATAATAGTTTTCAACTAAAACCTTGTTTATTGGTGTAGCTGCTGCCAAGGTATTAACGTCAGTCCAAATACTAAAATCAACCTTTCCACGTTCGAGGGCTTTGGAAATCATACTACGAATTTCCATCTCCTTTTCCCGATATAGTGGAGCTATACGTGTAGAGAGGTCAAGAGCCTTGCTATTTAATGATTTTATCTCTACATTAATTTTCTTTTCTTTGTAGGTTACGATTGTTTTTCCGTAGCCTGTCATTGACTGTATCATAAACTTATCAAGTTAAATTTCTGCAAAAGTACGAAAATTCGAGCATAAAATAGTATTTTTGCATTTTATTTAATATTGATATTTTATTATGTCGTGCATATTGCATATAGAAACGAGTACAGATGTATGCTCTGTAGCCGTAAGTAACGGTGGAACCTGCATCTTTGAAAAAGAAGACCATAGTGGTCACAATCATGCTGTAAAACTTGGTGTATTTGTGGACGAAGCACTTTCATTCATTAATAACCATGCCATTCCATTAGATGCCGTGGCTGTCAGTTGTGGACCAGGTTCTTACACAGGACTTCGTATCGGTGTATCAATGGCAAAGGGTATTTGTTATGGTTTGGGATGCAAACTTATTGCAATACCAACACTGGAATTACTTTGTGTCCCAATACTTTTGGAAGAAGAATTACCAGAAGATGCCCTTCTTTGTCCTATGCTTGACGCCCGCCGCATGGAAGTATATGCAGGAATATACGATCGTTCCTTAAAGTGCTTACGCCCTATTCATGCAGATATCGTTGACAGCGACACATACAAAGAATATCTTGATAAAGGACCAGTGTACTTTTTCGGCAATGGCTGCTGTAAATGTGAAGAGAAAATCAATCATCCTAATGCCCATTTCATAAAAAAAATTGAGCCTTTAGCAAAAAATATGTTTCCTCTGGCAGAGAAGCATATAGCTCAAGAAAAGTTTGAAGATGTGGCTTACTTTGTACCGTTCTATCTAAAAGACTTTATTGCGACACAACCGAAAAAATTAATTTGATAATGGACATAAAAGGAATGGATTATAATACTCAGCGTAAATCGCTACCGATGCCGGAATACGGACGTAGCATACAAAACATGGTGGATTTTGCCGTAGCTCTGCCAACAAAGACAGAACGGCAAAAATGTGCCGAAAGCATTATAAGAATCATGGAAATAATGTTTCCTCAGATGCGAGAAAGCGCTGACTATGAGCAAAAGTTATGGGATCATCTTGCTATTATGAGTCGTTTTCAACTAGATATCGATTATCCATTTGAAGTTACAAAGGAAGAACAGCTGAAAAAGAAACCTGGTCAGATGAAATATCCTATGTCACATATCAAACAGAAACATTACGGACATCTTATCGATGAACTGTTTGAAAAACTTAAGACGATGCCTGATAGTGATGAACGGGATGAACTGATTCGTCTCACTGCAAATCAGATGAAACGTAACCTCTTCGCATGGAACCATGGTTCCATGAATGAAGAAAAGGTTGCATCCGATTTAGCCCGCTTTACTGAAGGTAAAGTTCAATTGAATCTTGATTGTTTCAAATTTGAGACCGTCAAGGAAAAAACGATGGGTCACGATAACGGAAGTCAAAAAAATAAACGTAAAAAGAAATAAGACATGGCTTCATTCATCATCGAAGGTGGACATCCGCTAAGCGGTTCCATAACACCACAGGGTGCTAAAAACGAAGCACTAGAGGTGATATGTGCCACAATACTAACGGCTGATGAGGTCCGTATTAGTAATATACCTGATATTCTTGATGTTCAGAATCTGATGAAACTGATGCAGAATATGGGCGTGAAGATAACTAATCCTGCTCCAAACGAATATACATTCAAGGCAGATGAGGTAAATTTAGATTATCTGCACAGTGAAGAATTTGTTAAGAAGTGCTCCGGACTGCGTGGTAGCGTACTACTTATTGGTCCATTAATGTCACGCTTCGGTGAAGCTGTTGTAGCAAAACCTGGTGGTGATAAAATTGGTCGACGCCGACTTGATACCCATTTTCTTGGTTTCGAGAAGTTAGGAGCTAAGTTTATACATGACGACAAGCATAATACGTTTATTATTAACGCTAAACATCTGAAGGGATGTTACATGTTACTTGATGAAGCCTCTGTTACCGGTACTGCCAATGTCATTATGGCTTCCATATTTGCAAAGGGAACAACAACAATATATAACGCAGCTTGCGAGCCATACATCCAACAACTCTGTCACATGCTCAATCGTATGGGGGCACGGATAAGTGGTATTGCATCGAACCTTTTGACTGTCGTAGGAGTTAAAGAACTACATGGAGTAAAACATTCTGTACTCCCAGATATGATAGAAGTAGGATCTTTCATAGGCATGGCAGCAATGGTTGGCAATGGTATAAGAATAAAAAATGTATCCTATAATAATCTTGGTATCATCCCAGACTCTTTCCGCCGTCTAGGAGTAAAAATCAATGTGGAAAATGATGATTTGATTATACCAAAACAGAATCATTATACGATTGACTCGTTTATTGATGGTTCATTTATGACCCTCAGTGATGCACCTTGGCCAGGACTTACGCCTGACCTACTGTCAGTATTACTGGTTGTCGCAACTCAAGCTCGCGGTAGTGTATTGTTTCATCAGAAAATGTTTGAGAGTAGACTTTTCTTTGTCGATAAACTTATCGACATGGGTGCACAGATTATTCTATGCGATCCTCACCGTGCTGTTGTTGTTGGTCATGACCATCAGATACAACTCAGGGCAGGACTCATGTCTAGTCCTGACATACGTGCAGGAATAGCCCTCTTGATCGCTGCATTAAGTGCTAACGGAACAAGTAGAATTAATAATATAGAACAGATTGATCGCGGTTATCAAAACATAGAAAACCGACTTAACTCACTAGGCGCTAAAATACAGAGAGAAAAATGATTCGCAAAGAAGACGTCTTCAAAATTGGAGTATTAAGAAAGCCACATGGCATCAACGGCGAAATAGGAATGACATTTACTGATGATGTCTTCGACCGAACTGATGCGGATTATCTAGTGCTGCTTATTGATGGAATCATGATACCCTTCTTTATTGAAGAATACCGGTTCCGTGGTGCAGATACCGTCATCATGAAATTCTGTGATATAGATAACACTGAAAAAGCTCGTGAATTTACAGGCACAGAGGTATATTTTCCTAAATCACTCTCTGACGGTCAGGAAGATGATATGGTAACATGGGATGATATAATTGGTTTCACAATGAAAAATGATGCCGACGATAGCATTATTGGTACTATATATGCTGTGGACGATTCAACTGCTAATGTATTATTCAGTGTAAGCACAACAGATGGAAAAGATGTGCTCATCCCTGCATCAGAGGAACTGATAACAGAAGTGGATCAAGAAAAGAAAATAATAAAAATAGCAATTCCAGAGGGATTGTTAGACTTATAATATATATAATTATATATGAAAAAACAAATAGCGATACTCGGTTCCACAGGTTCAATAGGAACTCAAGCACTTGAAGTGATTGAGGAACATAAGGATCTATACGAAGTGTATTGTCTGACAGCAAACAATCGTGTATGGGAACTCGCAGAGCAGGCACGCAAGTATCAGCCTGCAGCTGTGGTAATAGCTAACGAGAAACATTATGATACTTTGAAAGATGCACTTGCCGACCAACCTATCAAAGTCTATGCAGGTGCTGATGCCTTATGCCAAGTAGTAGAATCTGCACCTATTGACATGGTATTGACTGCTATGGTTGGATTTGCCGGTCTGCGACCGACTATCAGTGCTATCAAAGCACGTAAGACCATTTGTCTGGCAAACAAAGAGACACTTGTTGTAGCTGGGGAGCTTATCAACGAATTAGCTGCCACATACCACACTCCTATCCTACCCGTTGACAGCGAACATTCGGCCATATTCCAAAGTTTAGTAGGTGAAGATGATAATGAAATAGAGAAAATACTGCTCACAGCAAGTGGAGGACCTTTCAGAACCATGTCAAATGAACAACTTGCTGCGGTTACAAAAGATTCTGCACTCAAACATCCTACATGGGACATGGGTGCCAAAATTACCATCGACAGTGCTACCATGATGAATAAGGGCTTTGAAGTCATTGAAGCAAAGTGGCTCTTTGGTGTCAAACCCGAACAGATAGAGGTACTTGTTCATCCACAGTCAATTGTACATAGTGCTGTACAGTTTAGAGATGGATCAGTAAAAGCACAATTAGGTGTACCAGATATGCGTCTACCAATACAATACGCATTCTCATATCCAAAACGTTTGCATCTTTCCTCTAACAGACTCGATCTTTTCAAACAGCCTCTTGAATTCTTTAAACCTGATTTGGATAAATTCCGCTGTCTAGGGTTAGCTTTTGAAGCGTTGAGACGAGGAGGTAATATGCCTTGTATCGTCAATGCTGCCAACGAAATTGTAAATCGTGCATTCCTTGAAGATCGTATTGGATTCTTACAGCTTAGCGATATCATAGAAAAAACAATGAATAGGGCAACATTCGAGGCAACACCTTCGTACGAAACTTATGTGTCAACGGATGCCGAAGCAAGAAAAATAGCAACAGAGTTAATTTAAATTTTTTAATTCATAATTCATAATATAGAATGGAAATATTCTTAATACGATTATTGCAGTTCATGCTAGCAATATCTATCTTAGTCCTGCTGCATGAAGGCGGCCACTTCTTCTTTGCAAAAGTGTTTCACGTACGTGTGGAGAAGTTTTACCTTTTCTTTGATCCATGGTTTCACTTGTTTCAATTTAAACCGAAACATTCTGATACAACATACGGTATCGGTTGGTTACCTCTCGGTGGTTACTGCAAAATTGCAGGAATGATTGATGAGTCAATGGATACAGAACAGATGAAACAGCCTGCCCAATCTTGGGAATTCCGGACAAAACCTGCCTGGCAACGGTTACTTATCATGATTGGTGGAGTGCTTGTCAATTTCCTTCTTGCCTTATTTATATATTCCATGGTTTTATTCTATTGGGGTGATTCTTACGTACCGGTTAAGAATATGTCAATAGGTATGAAATTTAATCAACAGGCTAAAGAGATAGGTTTCCGTGACGGAGACATCTTAGTGAATACTGATAAAAAAGCTTTCACTCGCTTTGATGTGGATCTATATCGTAATTTATCTGAAGCCAAATCTGTAACTGTCATTCGTAGTGGAAAAGATGTTACTATCAATATGCCGCAAAAGATGAGTCTGTTGACAATGATGAAAAATGACCCTCCTTTTATACGTGTACGTGTTCCGGCTGTTATTGACAGTGTACTACCAAACACTGTTGCATCGAAAGCGGGAATGAAAAAGGGATATAGACTTGTTTCATTGAATGGTACTCCCCTTGACTCGTGGCAAGCTTATGAAGACGTTTTAGGACGAATCAACGATGTGCTGACAACCGTCAATACACAAAAAGACAGTATCAAACTACGTACCGTATCATTAGTTTATTCTAAACAGGCAGGTATGGCCAACGACACAGTTAATATGGTATTGACTTCCGATCTAAAAATGGGAGTAGTACAAAGTAATTATCTTAACTACTACAAACCTGTACAGATCAATTATAATTTTTTAGAAAGCTTTACTAATGGTAGTAAATATGGAATTCATGTTTTAGGTGGATATGTAGACGACATGAAATATGTATTTACCGCTGACGGAGCAAAATCTCTTGGAGGTTTTGGAGCTATCGGAAGTCTGTTTCCACCTGTCTGGGATTGGATGATGTTCTGGCGAATGACAGCTTTCTTGAGTATTATTCTAGCATTTATGAATATTCTACCTATTCCGGCTCTTGATGGTGGTCATGTTTTGTTCCTTTGTTATGAGATTATTACACGCCGTAAACCTAGTGATAACTTTATGATTAGAGCAGAATATATAGGTATGGGATTACTTATACTACTGATGGTCGTAGCCAATCTCAATGATGTATTGAGATGGCTGGGATTTATGTAATACTTTGACTCATTAATAGAAAGAATGAGAAAAATAAGAACCATCGAGATGGACCGCTTGACGGTGGAGGAATATAAAAATTCAGATAAACTCCCCGTCACTGTGGTGCTCGATAATATACGTAGTCTATATAATGTAGGAAGTGTATTTCGCACAAGCGATGCTTTCAGAATAGAACGAATCATTCTGTGCGGTGTTACCGGATG
>RRZU011260893.1_pt1 | contig 10333 bp, 13 predicted proteins | sample 2165561 | NCBI WGS metagenome assembly RRZU01 (sample SAMN10456909, study PRJNA506462) | wastewater metagenome | isolation source: wastewater sludge | place: USA: Moscow, Idaho | reverse complement strand
TTATGGAAACGGCGGATATCTGGCTGAGCAAACAGCCTTCCCCGCTGGATACGCTGTTTTACGGCGCGGATGTGGTCGAGGTGGCCGTATGAGCACGTACCACGTACCGGTACTCTTCTTCGGTCGTATCTTCGACACCGAGGAAGAGGCGTCCGCCTTCCTGACGCAGCACGGCACCGCCTACCATTCGGACAGCATGGACAACGAAGACCTGCTGTGCCTCCACTATTTGACGCCGTCCGATACCTGGGCACTGGGGTTCTTGCTGAAGCCCGGAACCAGCGACAGCTACGCACGGGAGCGGTGGCGTCATCTGTTCGATGACGAGCCTGCCCAAGCATGGAACGTGGTCGATTCGTACTAACAATATGGGACTCCACTCGATGCAAAAGATTCCGCTTCAACTGGACATGTACGCGCTGTTTGACCGCGCGGGGGAAGGCGTTCAATACCGCTACACGGTTGCCGTGGATCAAGCCAGCTTGATGGAAAACGGCATCACACCGACCAATTTTGTGCTGCAAAAAGGCACGTTCGATTCCTCCCATACGCGGTACCTCAAAGGATTGCGCATCGACATCGATGCGTGGGTTCAAGACGCGCACGATTTTTTGAGCCAGCCCAACCGCGACGAAGTCATCACCACGTTTTTGGACTTAATGGAAAAGCCCTCGTACGCGTGGGTCCGAGACTTTTATGCGAAGTGGTACGAGTAACACACCACGTCGGTCGCTTCCATCCGATACGCAGAGGCTATAGCGGGAGGAGTTCGATTTTTGGGTGAAGCACCGAGCGCACGGTCGGTGCGTGTTGTGCGACGCCGTTGCTGTAGACGCGCATCATGTCCTGGACCGCAAACTATACCCAGACGGAGGATACTACCTCGGGAACGGCGCAGCGGTGTGCAGCACGTGCCATTGAAACGGTTCGGCAGCACGCGGGGATTGCGACACCGGTACTGCCGCCCCATTTCAGTTCGACGCACGTGTACGATAAATGGGGCAACCGTTGCATCGAACATGGTATGCGCGAATCGGGCCCCTTAGGAGAAGACACCGGGATGCAGCGGGCCTTGCAGGCAGGTGGCTTCCGAGGTCTCCTCGTTCCCGCGCCGTAATTCAACTCAAGACGTCGTGCACCGCTCTCCGGATTGCGTGGCCACCACCGTCCCGGCTTCGGTTTGCATCTCCAACCGTACGGGAATGCGATTGCGCAATTGCACCGTGCCCTCCCGACCCTTGGCATCGTACACCAAGGTGGTGGAGGTTTTTCGTATCTTGGCCTGATACGGTGCGTTGCTGTTGATGATCCATTCGTTATCCTGCAACGGCAAATTGGTCAACGCCGCATAGGGGAAAATAGTAGAGTCCAGGTAGCGATGCGCAATGGCCACACTCGGAAATTCCTCGGATTTTCCCAATCCATCGGTCCGCACCAAACGATGGTTTTGAATCGTCCAGCGCACGCTTTCGGTGATGCTCCGGCGCAACGTAATTTCTTCCCTGTGCGTTCCGTTCGAGGGTGCGTACGACCATGAGCGGCGCACGGAAGGCGCCCCGAAAAATCGAGCGGTTCCCGATGGGGTAAACACCGACGACACCGCAATTTTATCGTCGGCCCACGACACGGTATCGTTGGCCTTGCCCACCGACATCCCTCCCGCTGCTGTAATCGTCCAAGAAAAAACGCACGTAGCCGCGTGCGTGGTCAACGACATCACCGCAAGACAACAACCGAATAGAACAGGAACCAAACGCATAGGGCATTTTGCCCGTCGCGTCGACACTAGGGCAAGGAATGGCGAATTCTCCGCTACGAGCAAAGCGAGTTCGGAGAAGGAGAAACGAACGTGTCCACGAAGTGGGCACGTTTATGGCGAACTCGATGCCCTCCGCATCGCGGTCCATGAACCGGAGGTTCATTCTCTGGAATGGTGAAGAGTGAAGAATCAAAGGTTTACACGCAGTGGGAACCTTTATGCCCTTTAGCATCTTCCCCTATCCATCTCCCTCGGGCATCATAGCTCTTCGATGCTATACGGCTACCCTCTTCCCTTGGCGGACTCCTCGCTCTCTTCCGTTGCACCCCGTTCCTTCCATTGGTTTACGGATGCATGGGAGCGGACTGCCGCCGCTCCGTCTTCCGGGCCCAAAGCCCCTTCCGACTGGACCCTCGTTCTACCGCCGGATGCCATCGCCTGGTACGCCTGGCCGCACCCCCAGACGCCCAAGTCCAAACGCCGATCCGCCGCGTTAGCGCAACTGGACGATGTATGCCTGCAACCCGAGTCGGAACGCATGGTATTCGTCAAAGAACAAGGCACCACGGTTTGGACCGGTGTGGTGGGCCGCCGGGCCTTGGCCGCCCTGCAACCGGATGCACCACCCCCGTCGTACGTTGCCGTCTTGTTGCAACCGGACGCGCCCACCGCTTTGACCGCCCAATGGGATTCGCTGTGCATTCGAACCACGCCCCACGAGGCATGCATTGCGTTCTTGCAGGATTCTCCCGCCACCTCCGATACCACTTCGCCATCGTCCCTATGGTCCCTGACCCCTCGTTGGTCGTGGCCCCTGGACAAGCCCGCGCCGACCACGCCCGTCCGTCGGGGTATTGCGCCCATGTACGCCCTCCCCCTTTTGGCGGGTTTGCTACTCGCCAACGCCATCGTGCTGCAATACAACGCGTGGAGCACCCAACGCACCGCGCAACGTCTTGAACACGAGGCCCGTACGCTGGTTCAGACAACATGGCGTCTCCCAATGGTGCTCGATCCGGTGGCGCAAGCCAAGAAACAAGCTGGTTCCACCACCAGCAATTCCCACGTGGTGCTCGATGGCTTGGCCCATGCGGGCTTACCCGCGCCCAAGCGTATCGAGGCGACGCCATCGGTGCTTCGCGTAACCTTTGCATCTCCCCCCGCGCGTCTGCCTCAAGATATCGTGGCGCCCACGAACACCCAAGCATCAACCCTGGAGTGGAGGTTGGACACACCATGAACCGCACGTATTTCGGTCTTTCCTTGCAGATCTGGGGCCTCGTGTTGACCGCCCTGATGATGATCAATGGATTCGCCTACCATCAATACGGGCGCGCCCATTCCCAACAGCGTGCCGCCACGCAAACGTTGAACACCGTTCAAGGCCTTGCGAGCCAGCGTCCCACTCTTCCCTCCGCCGCGTCCCTTCGTTCGTATTGGTCCAACGCCACGTTTACGTCGGACAATACCTTGAGCCTTTCGGCCCCGGACGCCCTGCTGCGCATGCGAGATTTTGGCGTAACGCCCCGCACCTGGTCGTGGGATGCCACTTCCAGCACCTTGACGTTGGAGTACGATCTTGCGCCGTAAACTACGTGTTGTGTCAGTGTTAATCATCGGCGTGGCCGCCATGCTCGCGATGTTAGCATGGCAGGCTCCCGCGTCCTGGCTCACGTCGTGGATCAATACCCAACACCCCGTTCTGGGCATAGCCAACGCCTCCGGCACCTGGTACAACGGATCGGGCCACCTGGTATGGCGCGGAACATCCCCTCGAACGCTGGGCCAGTTGCAATGGACCTTGGGTTGGAATTCCGCCGATGTTCGACTAAATGGCACCGCGATTGCGCTTCATCGCGCGCCATCCCATGGTTTTTCGGCAACATGGACCACACCCATCGTTTTGAATCCATTGCAATGGGGCACCCGCGTGCAATGGACTACGGTGGCCACCATCAACCCAGGAACATGGTCCTCAAATTCGTCCGATACCTCGACGTTGTCTGGCGAGCTGACCCGCAATCAACTAAACCTGACCAAAGGCCTTCAGCGTTCGTTTCCTTCCATCCGTTGGACCCAACAAGGCAAGACCATCGCGCTGCAAGGCGGTGGCGGCCTTCAAGGCTCTATTTCTCCGAATCCGTGGACACTCACCCTGTCCACACCGTTTCGTCCCGGCGATGGTATCTACGAAAGCCTCACCGTTCTCTTGGGCCGTCCCGCTTCCACCTTGACCATTCCCCTGCAATGACCTCTTTCTCTTACCTCACCGCTTTTCGTTCGCCCGCAGCGGGTATCCTGGCGCTGGGCATCGCGTCGTTGCCTTCCTTAGGCTCCGCGCAAACGTTGCAGGATGTCCTGCGTACCCAGGAAGAACCGTCCGCCATTTACGCGCGTGCGTCTGCGTCGTCCTTCTCCGATTCCTCTGCACGCGGTGCATCCGGATCTCCGCTTCTTCCACCACCGCCTCCCTCGATGGCGCCGCGCACGAGTACGCCCAACGGGTTGCCCGCCGTCAAAAGCGACGCTCCCGTTACCCTCAATTTCATGGACACCCCCATTGCGGATGTGGTCCGGGCGTACGGCGTGATGCTGGGCAAAAGTGTTCTGGTGGACCCCAAGATTCAAGGCAACGTAACCATCACCACGGACAACCCCGTGCGGCCCGCGCACGCCCTTCGCCTGCTGTCCCAAGTAACCCGCTTGCGCGGCTGGGCTCTGACGGTCAACGACCACCAGATTCTGTTGGGCAACGAAGGCGATGCCCGAGTCTGGGACATGCCGGTAAAAGCGTCGAAGGCCCTGGATACGCCCCGTCCGTCCAAGGCCGTGGGCCTGATGACCGAAACCATCGCGTTGCAACACGAAACCGCCTCGAATGCCGTGAACATTCTGAAGCCGTTGATTGGCCCCAACCAAATCATTACGGTGGCGCCCCAAGCCAATGCCGTCGTCATCACCGATTACGCCGAAAACATGGCCCGCACCAAGAAACTGTTGGCGACCATTGATGTTCCCACCCGAGGCTCCTTCACGGTGCTCACCTTGCAGCACGCGCTGGCCACCGATGTCGCGCCAATGGTAGCCAAATTGTTGGACGGCACGAACAGCGCCGTCTCACCAACCCAGGGTCAAGCATCTGGATTGAACGGGCAAAATACGGGCCGCGTCATCGTCGACCCACGGACCAACGTGCTGATGTTGCAAGTACCGCCGGGCCGGTTGGAAGACATTCAAACCCTGGTCCGCACCGTGGACAACGCCGCCGCGTCCACCCCGGGCTTCTTGAACGTGATTCACCTCAAGAACGCCAAAGCCAAACCGCTTGCCGAAATGCTGGTGAAGTCCCTGGCCGGTTTACCCAAGGAATTGGTAGCCGGCACCATTACGCCCGATGAAAGCACGAACTCCTTGGTGATTTCCGCCTCCCCCGATTTGTTCAAGCAGCTATCCCGCACCGTTGCCTCCCTGGACACGCCCCGCGCGCAGGTGTACGTCGAAAGCTTGATTGCGGAAGTGAACGCCGAAGACGCGATGGACATGGGCATTCAGTGGCAAGGCCCCATCGGGAGTGTGGGCGATCGCCTGTTGAGTTTGATTGGCACCAATTTTGGCCAAAACGGCAACAACATCTTGCAACTCCAAGGCGAGGCGGCTTCCACGGGCACGGTGTCCCGCCTGCCCGGCAACGGCCTGAACGTTGGGGTGGGCATCCAGAAGAACGGCGTCTACTTCCTGGGTTTCCTGGCGCGCTTCCTGGAACAAAACGGTAAGGGCAACATTTTGTCCACCCCCAACTTGTTGACCTTGGACAACGAAGAGGCGCAAATCGTGATCGGCCAGAACGTTCCGTTCATCACCGGCCAATTCACCAACACCAATTCGGGTTCCAATGGCGCGGTGAATCCCTTTCAAACCATCGAACGCAAGGACGTAGGCCTCACGCTGAAAGTTACACCGCAAGTCAGCGAAAACAACACCGTGCGCCTCAAGATCTTTCAAGAGGTCAGCAACGTGGTCTCCACGACCATCAACGCATCGGCGGGCCCCACGACCAACAAACGAGCGATTGATTCCAGTGTCGTAGTGGAAGATGGCAGCATCATCGTGCTGGGCGGCTTGTTGCAAGACCAGACGTCCATCAGCCAGGACAAAGTCCCCGTGTTGGGAGACACCCCCGTCGTGGGCAATTTGTTCCGCACCGAAACGAAATCGCGCAACAAAAGCAATCTGATGGTGTTCTTGCGCCCCGTCATTATTCGCAACAGCCAGGAAAGCCACACCTTCAGCATCGACCGCTACGACCGGATGCGTTCCTCCCTGCAGCATCCCGTGGAACAATTCGGGACCGGCTCCACGCAGAATCCCCCCGTGATTGATCTGCCTGTTGCCCCCTCTCCAGCCTCGGCAACGCGTCCCTCCGCTCCAACATCTCTCCCGTATTCGCCGCAATGACCTCCCCTCATACCCCTTACGCGTACGCGCAAACGTACGGTTTGCTATGGAAAGACCATCGCTTGTTGTTGAACAAAGCGAAAGATGGTTGGCTGCAACGGGCTTGCGTGGGCGACTTCTTGCGTCAACACGGCCCCCTCCGGGTCGACGATGTGGAGGAGCCCCTCTTTTTGGAACAACTGCAGGACGTGCTCCCCACCAACGATGGCAACACCGCCTCCGCCATCCATGCCGCGCAAGCGGATATGGATCTCTCGCGGTTGTTGATTGAACTGCCCACCGTTACCGACCTCATGGACATGACTGATGACGGCCCCGTGGTCAAAATGGTCAACACACTACTGCAACAGGCCGTTCGCGACGGCGCGTCCGATATCCACATCGAGCCCTACGAAGCGCGCTCGCAGGTACGGGTGCGGGTGGACGGTGTATTGCGCGACGTGGTACAAGTCAACCGGGCCGTTCATGGTGCCCTCGTCTCGCGTTTGAAAGTGATGGCCGAACTCGACATCGCGGAAAAACGTCTTCCCCAAGATGGGCGTATCGGGATCCGGCTGGGCGCGCTGCACGCCGTGGATATTCGGGTATCCACCTTGCCCACCGCCCACGGCGAACGCGCGGTTCTTCGGGTATTGGACAAAAAAGCTGGTGTCCCCAAATTCGCGTCCTTGGGTATCGAACCCACCATGTACGCCGCTATTACGCACGCGTTGCAGGCGCCCCATGGCATCATCCTGGTAACGGGGCCAACCGGTAGCGGAAAGACCACCACCCTGTACTCCGCCCTGGCCACGATGGATGCCAAACGGCTCAACATCCTGACCGTGGAAGACCCCATTGAATACGAAATGCCCGGTATTGGCCAAACGCAGGTGAACAGCAAAATTGGGCATTCGTTCGCCGGAGCGCTGCGCAGCATTCTCCGACAGGACCCCGATGTGATTTTGATTGGTGAAATTCGGGATAAGGAGACGGCCCAGATTGCCGTGCAAGCCGCGCTGACCGGGCATTTGGTCTTGGCCACCCTTCACACCAACGACGCTCCCTCCGCGATTGCCCGCCTGGTGGATATGCAAGTGGACCCCACGCTGCTCGCGTCGTCCTTGACCGGGGTGCTCGCGCAACGCCTGGTCCGTAAATTGTGCGTCGCGTGCCACGGAGAAGGATGCCCCGCGTGCGGCCTTACCGGCTACCAGGGCCGCCTCGGTGTATTCGAGTGGATGGGTGTCTCCACGACGATGCGCGGTTTGATCCACGACAACGCCAGCCAGAACGATATGAAAACGGAGGCCGCCCGCCATGGCTGGCGTCCGCTGCACGAAGATGGCCAACGCCATATCGTTGCAGGAATGACCTCCCACGATGAGGTCGTACGCGTAACCCAAGAGGATGCAACATGAACATTCAATACGAAATCCTGTACCCCGATGGAAAAGGTGAAAAGGGTGTTCTTCAATCGGATTCGTTGGCCAGCGCCAAAGCCGCATTGAAGTCCAAGGGCGCCATTGTTCTGTCCTTGGACGAGGCGGCTGAGAAGAAGCACGCGTCGCTTTTCCGAGGCCCTCCACGCATGAGCATGTCGGCCAAGTGCTTGTTCACCCGCCAAATGGCCGGTTTAGTGGACGCGGGTCTTCCCCTGGACAAAGCCTTGCTCTCGTTGACGCGCCAAATGGCCTCCTCACGGGATACGACCACCAAGAAAAAAGTGGAAGCGTTGTACGACGACGTGCGCGAAGGATCCTCCCTGTCGAAGGCGATGGAACGGTACCCCATGGATTTTGATTCGAGCTACCGTTCCGTGATTGCGGCGGCGGAACACAGCGGCGCAATGGGCAAGGTACTGGAACAATTGGCCCAGGAACTGGAAGACGCCACCGCCTTGAAAAGCAAGCTGGCGGGCGCTGCCCTGTACCCCAGTATCGTCTGCGTGTTTGCGGTCATCATGATCCTGTTCTTGATGACGTACGTCGTTCCTCAGGTGGCCAACGTGTTCAACAAGGGCGATCGCGCCCTGCCGACCCTCACCGCCATCATGCTGACCTTCAGCACCGTGATTCGAACGTATTGGTGGCTACTCGCCGGGTTGGGGTTTGTGGCCATCACCACCTTGAGCTGGTTGTACCGTCAAGAAACGAGTGGCCGCACGATGGACGCCTGGCTTTTGCGCGTTCCTCTGGTTGGCGGTCTGATGGCGTCCTACAACGCCGCCCGCTTCTCATCGACGTTGGCGCTCTTGACGGGTAGCGGGGTCCCCATTTTGAAGGCCCTGGATACCGCCGTGGCGACCATGAGCAACCGCTCGCTTCGTTACGCGTTGAATACCAACCTCCACAAGGTGAAGGAGGGCGCGAGCATTGCCGGCGCCCTGGACGCTTCGCAAGCCTTGCCCGACGCGGTGGTTACGTTTACCCGACTAGGGGAACAAACGGGTCGATTGCCCGATATGCTCGGCCGCGTGAGCCGTCAACTCTCCACGGATGTAACGCGAAAAGCGATGAGCCTGGCCAGCATCCTGGAGCCCCTGTTGATTGTGGGCATGGGTTTGGTGGTGATGCTCATCGTGCTAAGCGTCCTCCTGCCCATCATGGACCTCAACAAGATGGTTCGTTGACGTTCGCGGTGCGACCGATTGCACCGCCCGTCTCCGATACAATGGCGGAATGTCGTCGCATATCCTTCGATTTCATGAATCCGTGGACACAGCCTACGCACGTCCTTCCGATGCGTTCGCGGATTTGCGTCGAATCGCACGAGAAGTGCCCCAGGCTCAACGCGGAGCAATCCTGGACCGTCTTTTCGACACCGGCATGCGGGAACGCCGACCCTTTCTATCCTTCAACGACCGCCGCGTCGGCGTATTCATCGGCTCGCCGTGGTGCATCTGGGAAGCATGGGACGCGCCGGAAAAACACACGACTTTTCTTCAGCACTGGACCAACGTTCAACTTCAAAGCATGGCAGCCAATATGGTTCGCCGTGTCCGAGAAGAGATTCCCTTGTTGACCACAGCACGGGTTCCCTTGCTGGCCTCCTTTCCCACGCCGCAATGGTACATTGTGGGTCAACACGTACGCGAATGGCTTCCAAATGAAGGCCAACGTATTGCCGTGCTTCCATTGAGTCCCAATGCGGGCCATCCTTCGCAAACCCAATGGACCAACAGTACGTTGCTGAAAACGCACTGCCCTGACTTCGCGGCCTGGTTGAGCCTTATGGTGGATCCCAACGATTGGACCAAAGACCTCATTGTTTCCGCCGCTCAAGGGTATTTCAAGGAGAGCCCTCCATCGGAGTCGTTGCTCCCCGAATTGGAGACGGTCGTTCCATGACGTCGATTCCAGAAATGCAAGCCCTCGAAGACATTGCCAACAACAATCTTCGTATTCAAGAGCTTGCGCCAGAATTGAATAGGTATATTCCGACCATTGCTCCGGCTCTGCATGATAGTATCCTGAGCGAAAGACTCCGTGGCGCCACATCGCTCGGCAATGCGCTGGCGTTGCAGGCACATATGAACGCGTTAATCTCGGATGAGCACGATCGTTTCAGTCTCTTGCCTTTGGCGGAGGCCAATAGTTCCCATTCGGATGCGAATGGGACGCCGCTCTGGCGAGTATACGGGGAATCAAAAAAGAGACCGGGGTGGCGCTTCCCACCTTGGATTCCCCCGTTTAGTCGTCCAAAAAACAAAGTAACTTTTCGGACAATACCAAAGTAAATTATTGGCCGGCTGGACCTGCGTCCGAGCCCGCATTCGAAGGCCCAACTTCCGGAGATGCGGGCAGTGGCGTTCCTCGAACAAACGGCTTATCCAGCCACGTGCCCCAAGGAAACGACGGTTTCGTGCTTTCGCAATGCACGTTGTTTCCCCGGGCCAAACGACCGGCGGCCGTTACCGGGAACAACGTCTTCGATAGCCATTCCTTATCATCCGCATATTGCGGTGCGTAGAACGAACCATTGGGCGCCACATCGCGGCTCCACATCGGAACGTGCTCCCCGGTAAAACGATGGGTAAAAGCACGCAGCGCCTCTTGTTGAAGTTGCGGTGATAACTCAAAACCGGGAATCAAAACAGAACGTTTAGAAGAAGACATACACCATTGTAGCTCACGCGCC
>RRZU010598157.1_pt1 | contig 10333 bp, 10 predicted proteins | sample 2165561 | NCBI WGS metagenome assembly RRZU01 (sample SAMN10456909, study PRJNA506462) | wastewater metagenome | isolation source: wastewater sludge | place: USA: Moscow, Idaho | reverse complement strand
GCAGCAAGAGAAGGAAGAAATCCTCAGAGCGGCGAACCGATGACGATCGCAGCTTCCAAAGCTCCGAAATTCAAAGCAGGCAAAGCACTGAAAGATATGATCAACAACTAATTCCTGTATTTGGAATCATCAGCTGTCGCGGAACATTTCTGCGGCAGTTTTTTTCTTATCAGCAAAAGGAGAAATGACTATGAGACTGGATAAATTTTTAAAGGTTTCCAGACTGATCAAAAGACGTACCGTTGCGAATGAAGCCTGTGATGCCGGAAGAGTTCTGATCAACGGAAGAACGGCAAAAGCATCTGCGGCAGTCAAGGCAGGCGATGTGATCGAGATCCAGTTTGGAACAAAAGCCGTAAAAGTAGAAGTTCTGGATGTGCAGGAGACAGTCAAAAAGGACAATGCGGCAGAACTCTATAAATACCTGTAGCTTCCGGATGTGAGCTTTTTTACGCTGGCATAAACAAAAGCAGAGCTTCATATACTTTTGCAAAGAGTGTATGGAGAATGGCATGGACGAAAAACAGGCTCAGGGAACAGCACACAGGGTAATGATCCAGGGAAGGCACAGCGGCACCATCAGCGGGGTATCGGATGTGCTTTCTTTTGATTTAAATGAGATCGTACTCCAGACGACACAGGGGATGCTGATGATACGCGGACAGGAGCTTCATATGAACCGGCTGACACTGGAAAAAGGCGAAGTGGATATCGAGGGAAAGATTGACAGCTTTGTTTATTCCGAACAGAAAGGCGAGAACGGAAAAGATACCTCCTTTCTTGGACGGCTGTTCCGGTAATGCACACGGTGATCGCAGCAGAGGCCCTCTTTTTTGTGCTGGCCTTTGCAAAAGGAGCAGGTATCATGCTGGGCTACGATATCCTGCGTGCGTTTCGCAGAGGATTTCCGCACGGGGGCCGGCTTGTCGCAGCAGAAGACTTTTTTTACTGGGTGTTCGCCTGGATTTTTGTGTTTTTGATGTTCCGTGATCGGAATTATGGGCAGATCCGGGGGTATGTGCTGGCGGCACTGATTCTGGGGATGCTTTTTTATATTTTGCTGCTCAGTCGGAGGATCCTTCTCGTATTTTCGACTTTTTTCGGCTTTCTTTCCCGCATGATTGCCGGTCTTTTCCGGCTGATTTTGATGCCTGCCGGAAAATCGGTCAAAAAATTGAGAAAAATGGTCAGGAAAGCATTGAAAAAGAAGATAAAACAGGTTAGAATGGTCATAGTCAAAAAGTAAGTCAGAAAGTCGGGAAGGGTATATGAAAAAAAGAAAACAGACACGCAGAAGGAGAGATGCGGCACAGAGAAGAGGAAAGCTTGGCATCTCTACTGTGATTGTTGTGCTGATTGCAGTATTTTTGCTGAGAGGCCATACAATGGATCAGAGAAATGCGGCATATGTCGAAGAGTTGGCACAGCTGCAGAACAAGATCGATGCAGAAGAAGCCCGCACGCAGGACATTGCTGATCTGGAAGCTTATATGCAGACAGATGAGTATGCGGAGCAGGTTGCCAAGGACAAGCTTGGTCTGGTCTATGAAGATGAGATTATTTTTAAACCAGAAGAGAACTAAAGAAAAAGGAGAAAGGCAGCGTGATAAGCTTCCTTTCTTTTTTGTCGAAAACTTTTTTTGGAGGCGTACCGCCTTTGACAAAATTTTCCGGAACCATTCGCTATACTGAATCCGTTAAAGCAGCGTGGAAAAGGCTGTGTGAGGAGGAAGTATGGGGGATTTTATCATTATTACACTGATGGTCAGCAGCTTCTGGCTTTTGTGGGAGATCATCCGTGTGGTCAGTATGGAGTGGCTGAACCGGGATGAGATCACATTGCCGGCGGGCGAGCTTGGGAGAAGCGAGCTGCTGCGTTGTGCAGATTCTTTCGAACAGCTTTCCGGGATGTTTCAGGGCATGGTTACCAAAAAGGAGGAACTTTCCGGGCAGGATATGGATGAGGTGCTCTTTCGGGTGCAGACGAGCGTCTGCCGCAGCTGTTCGGCCGCAGCACAGTGTTGGGACTATGGAAGTGAAACGGGGATCTGCAGATTCAACCGGATCGCAGAGAGCATTATCCAGGGGAAAGAGCTGAACAATGGCAGAAAAGAGGCACTTCAGAAACAATGTCTGCACGGAGACTTCTTTTTTGAAGCGGTGGCAGATCAGATTGAAAAAGCGAGAATGGATATGCTGTGGCACAATCGCCTGATGGAGAGCAGAAGTGCGGCGGCGGACCAGCTACATGAGACGGCGTGCATCATACGGAAGGCGGCGGGGCATATCTGCGATGTCAGACGCGTAGACGGGAGCATCCGCCAGCAGGCAGACATCCGCCTGCGGATGCACGGGATGATCCTCAAGGATATCTGGTGTATCCGGCAGCCAAGAAATATACAGCTCTATGTGACACTCCGCACGGCAAAGAAGGGCAGATGCATCCGCACAAAAGAAGTGGCAGGACTTCTGTCTGCAGCGTTCGGGACGAGGCTGATGCCGGATGAACAGGGGAAAACCGTAGTAAATTATGAGTACAGTACCATTTTATTTTATACGGAACCACAGTATTACATGACCGGCGGTGTGGCGAGGATCGCCAGGGACGGAGAAGTGATCTCCGGTGACAATTTTTCCCTGTTTCCAGCGGCGGACGGTCAGATGATCCTCAGCATTTCAGACGGGATGGGTTCCGGTCTTGCGGCATACAAAGAAAGCGAGGCAGTGATCGATCTGCTGGAGCAGTTTCTTGGCAGCGGTTTTGACAAAGAGACGGCGATTCGCCTGATCCACAGTTCGATGCTTTTGCAGACAGAAGGGCAGAGTTCGGCGACGGTGGATCTGTGCATGGCAGATCTTTACACCGGAGACTGTGAATTCTTAAAAATCGGTGCTTCAACGACTTTTCTGAAGCGAAAACACTGGGTTGAGACGATCACGTCGACCAGCATGCCGATGGGGATCCTTCAGGATGTGGATTATGAGTGCACCAGAAAGCGGCTCGAAGAGGGCGATTATATCGTCATGGTGTCCGATGGCGTGATGGATGCCCTGCCGCAGATGGATGCGGAGGAGATGATCAAAGATTATCTTCTGCAAAGTGAAACGGAAAATGCAAAAGAACTTGCCAGATCCCTGCTGAACTATGTATTGCAGTCGGACAGGCAGCAGGCAAGAGATGATATGACCGTTCTGGTGGGCGGTATGAGAAGAAGATAGAGAGAACATATGAGACAGGTACAGAATTTTATCAGAGAACAGAAGATGATCATGCCGGGAGATTTTGTCATTGCCGGAGTTTCGGGGGGAGCAGATTCTGTCTGCCTTTTCTTTGAACTGCTTGCATATCAGAAAGAGATCCCGTTTTCCATGGAAGTTGTGCACATCGAACATGGGATCCGTGGACAGGACAGCCTTGCAGATGCGAACTATGTGGAAAACCTCTGCAAAGAATATGGTGTACCGTTTCACCTGGTTTCCTGTGATATTAAAAAGATGGCACAGGAAACCAGCCTGACGGTCGAGGAGGCAGGGCGGAAAGCCCGCTATCAGGCCTTTGAGAAGGCAAAAAAAAAGAGCGGCAGGTCAAACTGCAAGATTGCCGTTGCCCATAATCTGGATGACCAGGCAGAGACGATCCTGATGAATCTCGCAAGGGGAAGCGGTCTTCGAGGACTTGGCGGGATCCGTCCGGTGCGTGAAAACATCATCCGCCCGCTTTTAAATACCAGAAGAAGCGAGATCGAGGCGGCACTTCGGGGGCGTCAGATCACATGGAGGACGGATGAGACGAACCGTCAGACTGAGTACACGAGAAACAGGATCCGCCTGGAGATTCTGCCGCTGCTTGCACAGGGCGTGAACGGACAGGCAGCGAGCCATATCGCACAGGCAGGGCTGCGGCTTCAGGAGGCAGAGGATTATATCCAGAGCCAGGTGCAGAAACTTGCAGAGCGTTACGTACATTATGAGGAAAAAGCGGAGCCGGAAGTATTTCTTGAGCGGGAAGGATTCTGCCGTCAGGAGCATCTGATGCAGGAATATCTGATAAGATTTTGCCTAGAAAAAATGATCGCCGGTCAGAAAGATGTCAGCCGCCGGCATATCGGGGCACTTCTGGAGCTTGCAGCCGGTCAGAATGGAAAATCATTAAATCTTCCGGGCGGCATACGTGCCGTAAATAAAAATGAATTTCTTGTTTTTGAGAAAAACAGATCAATAAGAAAAAAGGGAAATGAAGCTGCAAAGTGCAGGGGAGAAAATTTGCAGATCCCGGGTGTGACAGGGTGGAGAGATCTTCGTATTACAGCCGATGTTTTTTCTTATGAAAAGCAAATAATTCCGCAAAAGAAGTGTACAAAATGGTTTGATTATGATACCATAAACCATAGACTGGAGATTCGTACGCGTCAGGCGGGCGATACTCTCAGTGTGCATGCAGAAGGCGGGACAAAGCCTCTGAAAAGGTATATGATCGATGAGAAGATCCTGCGAGAGAGACGGGATGAGATACCGCTCATTGCGGACGGCTCCCATATTCTTTGGGTGGTCGGATACCGGATCAGTGAGGCATACAAGGTAACAGAACGTACAAAAAAGATTCTGCAAATACAAATAGATAAGGAGAACTAAAATGGAAGATAAGATTCGTGTACTGTTGACAGAAGAAGAAGTAAATGAAAAAATCAAAAAAATCGGTGAGCAGATCAGCAAAGATTATGCCGGCAAGTCCGTTCATATGATCTGCGTGCTCAAAGGCGGCGTATTTTTCACCTGTGAACTGGCAAAGAGAATCACCGTTCCGGTATCTCTCGATTTTATGTCCGTGAGCAGCTACGGTTCGGAGACAAAATCAAGTGGTATCGTAAAGATCATCAAAGACCTGGATGAGCCGCTGGAAGGAAAAGATGTCCTGATCGTAGAAGATATCATTGATTCCGGACGTACCTTAAGTTATCTGATCGAGATCCTAAAGAAAAGAAACCCGGCAAGCATCCGTCTGTGCACGCTTCTGGACAAACCGGAACGCAGAGTGACAGATGTAAAGGTAGATTATGTTGCTTTCAACATTCCGGATGAATTTGTTGTAGGATATGGTCTGGATTATGCCCAGAAATACCGCAACCTTCCGTTCATCGGAGTGGTAGAGCAGTAGAAAGGGGAACCCGAATTGAAGAATGTTCTAAAAGGGAGTATCTTCTATGTTATTATTGCGATCATTGTGGTTCTGGGGATCAATTATATCCGGGGCAACCTCGTAGAGAATACAGGAGTCACCTATTCACAGTTCCAGAAATATGTCGCACAGAATAAGGTCAGCGGCGTAGAGGTCAGACAGAATTCTCAGGGAGTGACAGGAGAGCTTACGGTTCATCTGAAAGATGGGGAGTACAGAACGCTCGATGTTTCGGATGTGACAAAAGCAGAAGATCTTCTTGATCAGAAAAATATTTCCTATAAGGTTACAGTTGAAAAAGAGAGCGTTTTTATGACAACGGTACTGCCGATGCTTCTGATCTGCGTGATCTTTATGGTATTTTTTACGATGGGCAGCCGTCAGGCGACGGGAGGCAATGCCCGGATGATGAATTTCGGCAAAAGCCGTGCAACCCTGACCATGCCGGACAACAGCAAAGTTACGTTTAAAGATGTGGCCGGTCTGCAGGAAGAAAAAGAAGAGCTGCAGGAGATTGTCGATTTCCTGAAAGAACCGAAAAAATATCTCCAGGTCGGAGCACGTATCCCGAAAGGTGTGCTGCTTGTCGGCCCTCCGGGAACCGGTAAGACCCTGCTGGCGAAAGCCGTGGCAGGAGAAGCGGGGGGGCCGTTCTTCATCATTTCCGGTTCCGATTTCGTGGAAATGTTTGTCGGTGTCGGTGCATCCCGTGTGCGTGATATGTTTACCGAGGCGAAACTTCATGCACCGTGTATCATCTTTATCGATGAGATCGATGCAGTTGCCAGAAGACGAGGAGCCGGCGTAGGCGGCGGTCACGATGAACGTGAGCAGACGCTGAACCAGATGCTCGTTGAGATGGATGGTTTCGGATACAACGAAGGCATCATCGTGATGGCGGCGACAAACCGTGTGGACATCCTCGATCCGGCGATCTTAAGACCGGGACGTTTCGACCGCAAGATCGGCGTCGGACGACCGGATGTACGCGGAAGAGAAGAGATCCTGGCAGTCCATATCAAAAACAAGCCGCTTGGAGAGGACGTAGATCTCAAAGAGATTGCCAGAACATCCGCAGGATTTACCGGGGCAGATCTGGAAAACCTGATGAATGAGGCGGCAATTTATGCGGCAAAGGCAAAACGTGCCTATATCATGCAGGAAGATATCCGCCGTGCCTTCATCAAAGTCGGCATCGGCGAGGAGAAAAAGAGTCGGATCATCAGCGAGAAAGAAAAGAAGATCACCGCTTACCACGAGGCAGGTCATGCGATCCTGTTCCATGTGCTGCCGGATATGGGACCGGTCCATACGATCTCCGTGATCCCGACCGGAATGGGGGCAGCCGGTTATACGATGCCGCTTCCGGGTGAAGATGAGATGTTCAACAGCAAAAAGAAAATGCTGCAGAATATCATCGTGGACTTTGGCGGACGCGTTGCAGAAGAGCTGATCTTTGGCGATGTGACGACCGGAGCCTCCAAGGATATCAAACAGGCAACGCAGATGGCAAGAGCCATGGTCACACAGTACGGTATGTCGGACAAAGTCGGCCTGATCCATTATGGAAGCGATGACGATGAAGTCTTTATCGGACGCGACCTGGCACATACAAAGGGTTACGCAGACCAGACAGCTGCACTGATCGACGGTGAAGTAAAAAACATCATTGATGAGTCTTATGCAAAAGCCAAAGAACTTCTTCAGGAGCATATGGATGTTTTACATCGCTGTGCACAGCTTCTGATCGAGAAAGAAAAAATTGGCAGGGAAGAGTTTGAAAGCCTTTTTGGTGAAAATGCATAAAAAATAATTTCAGATTTTGTGAAGATTATGCACACTTAAATTTGTACCTGTGGTATATTATTACTTGTAAAACCCCCAATACATTATATAGTTTTTGCTACACCCCATAAGAAGAAATACCTTCTCCAAAGAAAGACAGTTCATATGAACTGTCTTTTTCCCTTTTCTGGATTATTTCGTTGTGAATTTGAAAAATATGGTGTAAGATAGTAATAATTCTACAGTTTGAATGCAGGTTATGAACGTCTTGCAGGCGTTTCCTTTAAAATGACCGCAAAAGAGCCGTAAGAACGTGATCCGGGTGTGTGAAGACGCTCCTGGTCTTCTTAGGAGGAAAATATGAACTTAGCAAATATAGAATATCAGGATAAGCTTCGTCAGTATGTGCTGCAGATGCGTCCTGTGTTTAAACCGAATGCACTTTTCAGCGATGAGACGGCAAATTATGTAACACCGATGGAACCTGATCCGGGCGACATTGTTACGATACGTTTCCGAACCTGGAAAGATAATGTTGATAAAGTATATCTGGTAAGCAATGACAGGCATCTTGCTATGGAATACGAAAAATCAGAAGGAGATTTTGATTATTTCAAAATCCGTCTGGTCATGCAGGAAGAATCTGTCCGCTATTTTTTTGAGATACATGCTGGCAAGATCCGATGTTTCTACAACAAGATCGGTGTATCCAGGGATCGCCTCGATGTCTATGATTTTACGATCGCACCGGGTTTCCACACGCCGGAATGGGCAAAAGGTGCTGTTATGTACCAGATCTTTGTGGATCGTTTTTCAAGCGGGGACACGAACAATACCGTCGAAGACTGCGAGTACTATTACATCGGCGACTACTCCCGGAAGGTGACTGACTGGCGGAAGAACCCATCCTTTATGGGCGTGCGTGAATTTTACGGCGGTGACCTTCAAGGCGTGATGAACAAGCTGGATTATCTGCAGGATCTTGGCGTGGATGTTATTTATTTCAACCCGATCTTTGTCTCACCGTCCAACCATAAATACGATATCCAGGATTATGATTACATTGATCCGCACTATGGAAAGATCGTAAGCGACGGTGGCGAGACTCTGAAGGACGGGGATACGATCAATGCCCATGCTTCTAAATACATCAAACGAGTAACCGACAAAGCAAACCTGGAGTCCAGCAACACTTTTTTTGTTCAGCTGGTCGAAGAAATTCACCGCAGGGGTATGAAAGTGATCCTGGACGGTGTGTTCAACCACTGCGGTTCCTTTAATAAATGGATGGACCGTGAGCAGATTTATGAGAATCAGGAAGGGTATGAACCGGGAGCTTATGTTTCCGCAGACAGTCCTTATCGCAGCTTTTTCAAATTCAATAACGACCAGGCATGGCCGTACAACCCGAATTACGATGGCTGGTGGGGACATGATACCCTGCCGAAGCTTTGCTATGAGCAGTCACCGAAGCTGCACGATTATATTCTGGAGATCGGAAAGAAATGGGTTTCCCCGCCGTTCAATGTCGATGGCTGGAGACTGGATGTGGCTGCTGACCTTGGATTTTCCAATGAATACAACCATCAGTTCTGGAAAGAATTCCGCAAAGTCGTAAAAGAGGCCAATCCGAATGCGATCATTCTGGCAGAACATTACGGCGATGCCAAGTCCTGGCTTTGCGGTGATGAATGGGATACCGTTATGAATTATGATGCTTTTATGGAGCCGCTGACCTGGTTCTTTACCGGAATGGAAAAGCACAGCGATGAGTTCCGCGGCGACCTGCTCGGCAATGAAGCAGCATTTACCGGAGCAATGCGTCATCATATGGCAAGCTTTCTGGCACCATCGCTTCAGGTGGCGATGAACGAGCTTTCCAACCATGACCATTCTCGTTTCCTGACCAGAACGAACCACAAAGTAGGGCGTGTGGCGAACTTGGGATATGAGGCAGCCTCCCAGGATATCAACGTGGCGGTCATGCGTGAGGCCGTTGTGATGCAGATGACCTGGCCGGGAGCACCGACGATCTATTACGGCGATGAGGCCGGAGTCTGTGGATTTACCGATCCGGACAACCGCAGGACCTATCCGTGGGGCGAGGAAAATCACGACCTGATCACATTCCACAAAGAAATGATCCGTATCCACAAAGCATGTCCTGTGCTGACACATGGCTCCCTGAAATTCCTGGAGCAGAGACATAACGTACTTTCTTATGGAAGATTCTCGCAGGACGAGCAGATGGTTGTGGCATTTAACAACGATCTGAATGAGCAGACGATCACCCTGTCTGTATGGCAGGTAAATGTGCCGCAGCATAACTGTAAAATGGAACGCCTGATGCTGACGCATGCACAGGGCTATACGACCGAGCAGTACTTTACAGAAGTGCATGGCGGAAAAATTGAGCTGACATTGCCGCCGCTGTCCGGGATTGTGCTCCGACACGGGGAATAAGAAAATAAAAACAGTTGATAAGATAAAAAACCCGGAAGCCTTTCTTTTGATTAAGATAAAAGGTTCCCGGGTTTTTCTGCTGTCAGGGAAGAATGCGGGATAAGACGGAAAATACGGTTTTGGGAAATCTGGCGGATTTCAGATTAGGTATGACAGGTATTATGAGTAATTTTATGGATTAAAGCAATAAAGCAAAAGAATAAAAAATAAAAGCGCGAGACGGGACTCGAACCCGCGGCCTCGACCTTGGCAAGGTCGCGCTCCACCAACTGAGCCACTCGCGCATTTCTTTGTGTTTGTAAGTTGTGTTCCGCAACTCACAGGTCATATAATACAATAGAAATATGCATTTGTCAACAGGAAATTTTAAAAAAAATCAAAAAAAATAAAAAGTTTAAATTTTTGCGACGATTCAATGCAAAAGGGGGATTTTGAAGATGAGCATCCGGGTACATGGATGCCGGAAGACACGGCAAAACGGAATCCGCTTGACAGATGTATTTCTTTGCGTGATACTTAGTTGAAAAACATCCGGGGGAAGAGAGCGGATGAACAGGAAGTTTAATCAAATCAGGTAATGTCCGGCGTTCGGCTTGAAGTGCAGGGAGTTGCCTGTATCAGGAGGATGGCATGAAAATATTGCTGGTCGCAATCAATGCGAAATATATACATTCCAATCTTGCGGTGTACTGCCTGAAAAGTTATGCGGCAAAGAGAGGAATTGAGGTGGAACTTACGGAATATACGATCAATCACCGACGAGACGATATTCTGATGGATATTTATCAGAGAAAGCCGGATGTGGTGGCATTTTCCTGCTATATCTGGAATTTGGAGTTTGTTCAGGATATTGCAGCAGATCTGTATAAGGTTCTGCCGGATCTGGAAATCTGGGGAGGCGGACCGGAG
>RRZU012676823.1_pt1 | contig 10334 bp, 8 predicted proteins | sample 2165561 | NCBI WGS metagenome assembly RRZU01 (sample SAMN10456909, study PRJNA506462) | wastewater metagenome | isolation source: wastewater sludge | place: USA: Moscow, Idaho | reverse complement strand
GGCGCGCGAACCTGGCAGCGCACGCTCGACGACCGCATCGGGCTGGGGCACGAGGAGCGCGCGCGCAAGGCGCGCCAGTCCACGCCGGCCTTGCCGGTGACCGAGACGCTGCTGGCCGACAAGCCCGAGCACCGCATCGCACGCGAGCCCCACGAGCAGTTACAGGATACCGACCGCTACGGCATCCGGATGACGGCGCCGGAATTGCGCTATAACCTTGGTGAGCTGTACAACCTGAGCGTGGCGCGCGGCACGCTCACCGCCGAGGAACGCTACAAGATCAACGAGCACATCGTTCACGGCATTTTCATGCTCGGGCGCCTGCCTTTCCCGAGTCACTTGCGCCAGGTGCCGGAAATTGCCGGCGGGCACCATGAAAAAATGGACGGCACCGGCTATCCGCGCCAGTTGCGCGGCGAGCAGATGAGCCTGCTGGCGCGGATCATGGCGATTGCCGACGTGTTCGAGGCGCTGACCGCCGTTGACCGGCCGTACAAGAAGGGAAAGACGCTCTCCGAAGCGCTGCGCATCATGGCCATGCTGCGCAACCAGCAGCACATCGACGCCGACCTGTTTGCGCTCTTCGTGCGTTCCGGGGTGTATCTCGATTACGCGCGCCAGTTCATGCGCCCGGAGCAGATCGACGCGGTCGATGTCGAGGCCGTGCTGGCCTGAAGGATCGGGTCGCGTCGAAAGGTGGCAGGCAGGCTGGTGCGCGTTCAGCCGGTGCAGACGCAGTTGCGTCCGCGTTCCTTGGCGCGATAGAGCAGGGCGTCGGCGCGGGCGAGCAGGTCGGCGGCGTCTTCGTCTTCGCCCAACTGGGCGACGCCGAAGCTTGAGCTGACGAAGAACGTGTTTCCGGCGTGCTCGATCGGTGTCCGCTCGATCTTCTGGCGCAGGCGCTCGGCAAAGAGCAGCGCGGCGTCAATGCCGGTTTCAGGCAGGACGATCAGGAACTCCTCGCCGCCGTAGCGTCCGGCCCAGTCGAGTTGATCGCGCAAACCGCCGCGCAACAAGCCGCCCAGGGTGCGCAGCACGGCGTCGCCGGCGGCGTGGCCGTGCGTGTCGTTGACCTGCTTGAAGTGGTCGATGTCGAGGAAAACGACGGTCAGCGGACGCTGGTAGCGTTCGGCGCGCACCACTTCCGGCGGCAGGCGTTCGTCGATGTGGCGTCGGTTGTAGCAGCCGGTGAGCGGGTCGGTGACCGACAGGGCGCGAACTTCGGCCAGAGCGTCGGCGAGCTGACGGGTGCGCTCCTCGACCTGGGCGTCGAGGTTGCCGATGTGCTGGCGCAGGCTTTCCTGCAAGGTACGGAAACCGTCGGCGACTTCGTCGAGTTCGTCGTGCGTCGGGCGCGGCGAGCGTTTCAGGTCGAGCGGCACGGTCAGGTTGTCCGGCCCGAGGCGGCGGGCGAAGTCGGCGACGCGTTCGAGCGGATGCTGCAGGTCGCGGCGGATGATCAGGTAGATCAGCACGAACATCACGGCGAGCAGCAACAGGTGCCCGAACAGGGCCTTGAGCGCGTGATCCTGGGCCAGCGCCCGCAGGTGGGTGGCGTTGGGGTAGAGCTCAAGGGTGCCGATGCTGCCTTGGGTCGCGTTCGGGTAAGGGATGGGAACGCGCAGTGGCGGTTCGTTCGGGGCGAGTGTTTTGTCGCCTTCGTCGAAGCGTTGCCCGGTATGCACGTCGAGGCGCACGAAACCGATTTCCCGGTGCTCGACGATGGCTTTGAGCAGGCGCTCAATCGTTTCCGGTTCGATGTCCCAGACGGCGGTCGACAACAGCGCGGCGTAGGCGTGGGCGATGTCGTCGAGCGAGCGCCTGAGTTCGCCTCGCTTGGCGTTGTACTGGCTGAAGCCCTGGGTGATGGCGATGAGCAGGGCGCCGAGCAGTGCCAGCCAGGCCGCCTTGCGGAGGAGTTGCCGGGCGAGCGGCGCGAAGGTGGGTCGGGTCATGGCAGGCGGTGGCTTGAAGGCGCGTTGAGCAAGGTACGCAGCGAGAAATCGTAGCGGCGCAGCTTGGGGTTGTGGACCTTGCTGAATCGCTTGAAGTCGACGTCGAAGCGGTCGTCGCCGAAGCGCTCGGTGAAGCGTCGCGCCTCGTCCGGAGTGAAGAGCATCGAAACGCGGCGGCGCAACGCCAGCCCTTCGTCGGCGAAATCGTGGCCGTGGTGGTAGTCGTGGAGCATGACCAGCGCCCAGGCGCCGGGCGTGAAGTGACCGCCGCACAAGGCGGCGAGCCGCCCCGTGCGCAAGGCGTCGAAAGCCTCGCGCGAGGTGTTGATGGCGCTGAACAGCATGTCTTTTCCGGGGCGGCGCCCGCGTTCCTCGAGCGTGTCCATGGCGCCGAAGGCCATCAGGTCATTGCCGGCCCAGACCAGTCGGGCGTCGGGGTAACGGTCAAAGAGCCAGGCGCTTTTCATGCGCGCCCGCTCGCGGCTCCAGCCGGCCACCACGAGCTGGTCGAGCACGACGTCTCCGGCCGCTTCGATTGCCTGCCGCATGCCCTGGGTGCGCAGGATCGAGCTCGGGGTCGAGCGGTCGCCGGCGATGGCGATCAGGTGCAGCTTGCCGTCGGGGGCGACGAGCCCGTTCCGGCGCCCTTGTTCGATGAGTTCCTGCGCCGTGCCGTAGCCGATTTCCTCGGCCATCGGTTCGAGCGAGCCGAGCCAGTGGCGCAGTCGCGTGCGCGGCTCGCCCAGTTGCCGCTGGTGCTCCGGATCATAGATGCTGCTGAAGGCGAGGAAGGTCTTGATGCCGGCCTGGTCGAGCTGAGGCAGCAGGGCGACGGCGATCGAATAGTCGTTGGTCATGACCACGTAGTCGGGACGCTGCTTGGCTGGCCGGGCGAGCAAGGCGTGTACGACCGCGTTGGTGCGGGTGTGGTCGCGGTCCATATAGACGATCTCGAGCTGCATGCCGAGGCTGTCGGCGGCCGCCTGCATGAGGCTGGAAACGCTGCGCCAGTAAACTTCGCCGGCGTGCCCGGGATTGATGAACACCACGCTCTGCGCCATGGCCATGTTGCCGGCCAGGAGACTCAGGAGGAGCAGGCGAGAACTCAACCGGCGCAGGAAGGCGAGGAATGGCATGGGGTGCTTGGAGCGGGATGTCGTTGTGGTATTTTTTGTGCTTCAATGCGGCTCGGGTTGATCGGGGAAAACCTCATGCTTAATGCGTTTGTCCGGGAAGTGGCGCGGCAGTTCCGCAGCGTGCGCGAGATCATGCGCACGCGCGAGTTCTGGATGTATGTCGTGATCATCGCGGCGCTGTTTTTCCTCGGGGCGATCTGCGTGCGCATGGCGCTCGGCTTCGACCCCCTCACGCGCGGGCTGGTCGGCCTCGGCTTTACCTGCAAGACGGGCGAGGGGCAGCTGGCGACGATCATCGTCGGCGGCTTCGTTTTCGGCCTGGCGGCGTTGTTCACCTTAGGCGAAGTGGTGCATTGGATCGAGGAAACCCGGGCCTCGCGGGCCCCCGGCCGGCGCAACTACGAAGTCAATTTCTGGCGCCCCGTGCTGCACGTCGCCGGCACCCTGATGCTGGGCGTTTCCGGTTATGCGCTGATGCTGTCCTGGTGTACCTGAAGCCGTCGGATCGGCGCGGCGCGCAAGAGGCGATGGCATCGGCGGCGGATGTTGCGGCCACTTCGAGGGCGGTGGGCCTTCCTTAGTCCTTGAGTCGATCCGGCCCGCCGGGGACAGGTTCTTCGATGAACACCGCTTTTCCGCCCTGAGCGAGAACTTGCTCCGCCGATGAAGTCGCGAACAGATGCATCAGGCGCGCGACCAAGCCCGTCCAGCCCGTCTGGTGGCTGGCCCCGAGGCCGGCCCCGTTGTCGCCGTGAAAATACTCATAAAAGAGGACGAGGTCGCGCCAGTGAGGATCGTCCTGGAACACCCGCGTGCCGCCGTTGACCGGCCGACGCCCGGCCGAGTCGGCGAGGAAGATGGCTTGCAGGCGCCGTGAGATGTCCTCGGCGATTTCGTAGAGCGTGCGCAGTTGCCCCGAGCCCGTTGGACATTCGACCTTGAAGTCGTCGCCGTAGTAGCTGTAGTACTGCAGCAGGGCGCGCACGATCAGGGCGTTGACCGGCATCCAGATCGGGCCGCGCCAGTTGGAGTTGCCGCCGAACATGCCGCTGTCCGATTCGGCCGGCAAGTACGGGACGCTGAACGTTTGCCCACCAGCTTCGAAAGTGTAGGGCTGCTCGGCGTGGTGGCGCGACAGCGAGCGGATGCCGTAGGGGCTGAGGAATTCGTTTTCGTCGAGCAGGCGGGCGAGGACGCGGCGCAGGCGCGTCTCGTTGAGGATGGCGCCCATGCGTCGTCCGGCCACGCCCGCCGCGGCCGGGTCGTGGATGAAGTCGACGAGCTCCTTGCGGCTGCTGAGGTAGGCATGCAGGCGTTGGCCCAGCTCGGGGCGCTGCCGTTGCAGCTCGCCATCGAAGACGGCGACGGCGCAGAAGGGGAGCAGGCCGACCATGGAACGGACTTTGAGCCTTTGCGCGCTGCCGTCGGGAAGGCGCAGGACGTCGTAGAAAAAGCCGTCCTCTTCGTCCCACATGCCGGTGTCGCCCCCGGCGTGGATCGCGGCCGAGGCAATTGAAACGAAATGGGCGATGAACTTGAACGCCATGTCGGTGTAGGTGTCGTCGTGCAGGGCCAGTTCGACGGCGATTTCCAGCATGTTGAGGCTGAAGAGCGCCATCCAGGCCGTGCCGTCGGCCTGTTCGAGGTAGCCGCCGGTCGGCAGGGGCGAGCTGCGGTCGAAGACACCGATGTTGTCGAGCCCGAGGAAACCGCCTTCGAAGGTGTTCTTGCCGGTCCGGTCCTTGCGGTTGATCCACCAGGTGAAGTTGAGCAGCAATTTCTGGAAGCTGCTTTCCAGCCAGCGCGTGTCGCCCTTGCCGGAACGCAGCTTGTCGAGCCGGTAGGTGAAGATGGTGGACCAGGCATGCACCGGCGGATTGACGTCGCCGAAATTCCATTCGTAGGCCGGAATCTGGCCGTTCGGATGCAGGTAGTTCTCGCGCAGCATGAGGCTGAGCTGTTTCTTGCCGAAATCAGGATCGACGAGGGTCAGGGCCAGGACATGGAAGGCAAGGTCCCAGGCCGCGTACCACGGGTATTCCCATTTGTCGGGCATCGAGATCACGTCGGCGTTGTGCATGTGGTGCCACAGGGCGTTACGCGGCGGCTTGGCGTTGGTGACGCGATAGGGCGCATGGCCGCGCTCTTCGAGCCAGCGGGAGATGTCGAAATTGAAGAACTGCTTGCTCCAGAGCATCCCGGCCAGCGCCTGGCGCATGACCCGAGCCGCATCCGTGCTCAGGTGCGCCGGGATCAGCGTCGCGTAGAAGGCGTCGGCCTCGTCGCGGCGCTTCTGGAAAACGGCGTCGAAATGGCGGCCGAAAGCGCCATCCCGCACCGCGTAGACGTTGCCGAGCGTGTCCGGCGCGTGTGGCGAGAGCCGCAGGCGGAGGCTCTGATGGCCGCCGGCCGGAATGTCGAGCGTGTACTGTGCGGCGACCTTGGTACCGCGCTGTGCCGGATTCACGGCGTCGAGTTCGCCGCGCACGACGCGGGCATGAATGCCGTCCTTGACGTAGGGCGTGGCATTGGGCACGCCGAAGAGGCGCCGGGCGTTGCTCTCGTTCTCGGTGAAGAGGAGTTCGGGCGCGCCGTCGCAATACAGGTAGCGGGTGCCGAGTTCGGCTTCATGTGCTTCGACCACGCGGTCTGGCGTCTTGCTGCGGGCCAGCCAGGGGCGTTCGCCCGTCGGGGCGTCGCCCCACGACCAGGTGTTGCGGAACCAGAGGGTGGGCAGGACCTGCACGTCGGCGCGTTCCGGGCCGCGATTGTGCACGGTGATGCGGATCAGGATGTCCTCCGGGCCTTCCTTGGCGTACTCGACGAAGACGTCGAAATAGCGGTTGTCGGCAAAGACGCCGGTGTCGATGAGCTCGTATTCGTAGTCGTGACGGCCGCGTTCGCGGTTGCCGCGCACGAGCCGTTCGTAGGGATACGCGGCCTGAGGGTATTTGTAGAGGTAATTGAGGTAGGAATGGGTCGGCGTGCTGTCGAGGTAGAAGTAATACTCCTTGACGTCTTCGCCGTGGTTGCCTTCGCTGTTGGTCAGGCCGAACAGGCGTTCCTTGAGGATGCTGTCCTTGCCGTTCCAGAGCGCCAGGGCGAAGCACAGCCGCTGCTGCTCGTCGGAGATGCCGGCGAGGCCGTCTTCGCCCCAGTGGTAGGCGCGCGACCGGGCCTGATCATGGGAGAAGTAATCCCAGGCGTTGCCGTTTTCGCTGTAGTCCTCGCGTACCGTGCCCCATTGCCGTTCGCTCAGATAAGGCCCCCATTTCTTCCATGGGGTCGCGGGGGTGTCGGCGGCTGCGAGACGCTTGGCTTCGGCGCTCATGACGTTCTCCGGGCAGGGGGTGTCTTACACCATAGTTGCTGCCGGATCGTTTCTCTACTCCGGGCGCGATCCTGGGGCGGGATCGCTTCCCGTGCGCCGGGTGCTCCTTGAGGATGTCGCCATCGCCCGAAGGCCACGAACCCGCCACGCCGGGCGGCGGGTTCGCCGGCGCGGTCAGGCCGCGCGCTCGTAGACCTTGCGCGCGTCTTCCGGGCTGAGGTCGCGGCGTTCGCCGAGCGCGGTCAGCCCGTGCCGTTCGAGCTGAGCGACCAGTGCGGGGATGGCGTCGCGGCCGATGCCGTAGTCGGCCAGCCGGGTCTTGATTTCCATCCGTTCAAAGAAAGCGCGGGTGCGCTCGATGGCTGCATCGATGCGCGCATCGGGGTCGCCGTCGCGCAGATTCCAGACGCGCTCGGCGTATTGCAGCAGCTTCTCGCGCTTGGCGGCGCGCCGCTCCTGCAACATCGCGGGAAGGACGACGGCGAGCGTGCGCGCGTGGTCGACACCGTGCAGGGCGGTGATTTCGTGGCCGAGCATGTGCGTCGCCCAGTCGTTGGGCACGCCGGCGCCGATCAGACCGTTGAGTGCCAGCGTCGCGGTCCACATCAGGTTGGCGCGGACGTCGAGGTTGTCGGGCTCGGCGAGGGCGCGCGGGCCGTCTTCGATCAGCGTCAGCAGCAACCCTTCGGCGAAGCGGTCCTGCACCTTGGCGTCGACCGGGTAAGTGAGGTACTGCTCGACCACATGCACGAAGGCGTCGACGACGCCGTTGGCGACCTGGCGCGGGGGCAGGGTCAATGCCTTGGTCGGATCGAGCACGGCGAAGCGCGGGAAAACGAGCGGGTGGCCGAAGACCAGCTTGTCCTGCGTCGCCTTTTTGGTGATCACCGCGCCGCTGTTGGTCTCCGAGCCGGTGGCCGGCAGGGTGAGGACGCAGCCGAGCGGCACCGCGCTCTCGATCTTGGCGCGTTGGGCGAGGATGTCCCAGGGCTCGCCCTTGAAGGGGATGGCCGCAGCGATGAATTTTGTCCCGTCGATCACCGAGCCGCCGCCGACGGCGAGCAGCAGGTCGATCTTTTCGCGCCGGGCGAGCTCGACCGCCTGCATCAGGGTTTCGTAGGTCGGGTTGGGCTCGATGCCGCCGAACTCGAACACCGTGCAGGCCTTGAGCGCCGCCTTCACTTCGTCCAGGGTGCCGTTCTTGACGATGCTGCCCCCGCCGTAGGTGATGAGCACACGGGAGCCCGGAGCGATTTCGCGCGCGAGGTCGGCGATGCGGCCGGGGCCGAAGAGGACGCGGGTCGGGTTGTAGAAGGTGAAGTTCAGCATGGCAGCCTCCTGTGAAGGGTGAACGTTCGGGGGAAATGGCGGGCGGCTCAGTTGCGGCTGACGGAGCCGCCGTAGCGCGAGGCGACGAAGGACCCCAGTGAAACAAAAACCAGGCCGCTCAGCAACCAGCCGGTGAGCGCTTCGCCGAGCAGCGGCACGGCGGCAAGGCCGGTGGTGATGGGCACCAGGGCGAGGAAAACGGCGGCGCGCTCGGTGCCGAGGATGGAAATCGCCTTGAGGTAGGCGAGCATGGCGAGGATGGTCGCGACGATGCCCTGGTAAAGCCCCTGGGTCACGATCAGTGCGAGCGGTGCCTCGGCCAGTGCCTTGGGCAGGAAGAGCGCGTAAATGGGCAGGTAGAGCACCGCCGGGATCAGCGCCACGGCGCTGGTCAGCGTCCACGGCGAATAACCCCAGCGTTTGGCCAGCACACTGTAGATCGCCCACAACACCGAGCCGGAGAAGATCAGCAGGTCGCCGAAAACGACTTCGGGCGACCAGACGTTGAAGTAGGGCACCGCGGCGCAGGCAATGCCGGTGGCGATGCCGATGAGGCCCAGGCTGCGCATGCGGTTGGGACGGATGCCGTCGACGGCAAGGACGATGGCGCTGATCAGGAAGGGCTGCATGCCCGAGAGCAGGATGGCACCGTGCGCCGCCGGCGCATAACGGAAGCCGGTGTAGACGACCAGGCAGTAGAGCAGGCTGCCGAGCGAGGCCAGCAGCCACAGGCGTTGGTCGCGCCAGGCGCCCTGGCCGAGAAAGCGCGGCGCGAAAGGGAGAAGCACGAGGGCCGCGACGGAGAGGCGCAGAGCGAAGACGTCGTAAGGCGTGAGCACGCTTTTTCCGGCGTAGCGCGAGAAGAGCGAGAAGCCCGTCCACATCACGAGGGTGGCGGCAGCGGCGAGGTAGCCGCGCAGCAGCAGCGATCTGTCCTGCATGGGCAAAATGAGATAAAAGGGCGCGGCGCGGCCTGGCCGCGCGCGCCGCGGTCAGTTCTTGGAAAAGTTCTGCAACAGGCCGCGCAGGGTGGCCTGCAGGTCGGCGGGCAGCAAGACGGTCTTGGCGTTGGGCGATTCGGCGAGCTTGCCGACACTGGCGACGTATTTCTCGCCGAGCAGGTAGAGCATCGGCGTCTGGTTCTCGCCGAGCGCCACGGCGACCTTGGCGATGGCCTGCGAGGACGCGTCGGCGAGCGTGACCTGCGCTTCGGCGTCGCGTTTGGCCGACTCGAGGCGCGCTTCGGCGGCGAGGATCATCGACTGCTTTTCGCCTTCGGCCTTGGTGACCATGGCCTTGCGTTCGCGCTCGGCGGCGGCCTGCAGTTCCATCGCGCGCTGCATCGATTCGGAGGGTTTGATGTCCTGGATTTCGACCGATTTGACGGTCAGGCCCCAGTCGAGCGCTTCGTCGGCGACGCCGGCCTTGAGGCGGGCCTTGATCGTGTCGCGTTGCGAGAGCGCGTGGTCGAGTTCCATTTCGCCGACGATCGAGCGCAGGGTGGTCATGATCATGTTGCGGATGGCTTCCGCGTAATCCTCGACGCCGTAGACGGCCTTCACCGGGTCGGTGACCTTGATGAAAGCGATGGCGTTGACCACGATCACCGCGTTGTCGCGGGTGATGACTTCCTGCTCCTGCACGTCGAGGATGATGTCCTTGGTCGTGACCTTGTAAGCCACCGTGTCGAGGTAGGGGATGAGGAAGCGCAGGCCGGGAAGCAAGGTGACGCGGTACTTGCCGAGGCGCTGCACGATCCATTCCTCGCCCTGCGGGACGATGCGCACGCCCTTGGCGACGGTGATGAGGACGAAGACGAGGAAGAAGAACGAGGTGACGGTGGCACCGAGCATGTCGATCATTGTGCGGACTCCACTTTGAGGAAACTGCCTTCGACGGCGACGACGCGCACACGCGTGCCGGCGGCGAGCGGGGATTCGGCGTAGCAGGCCCACAGGTCGGCGCCGAGCAGGGGTTTCTGGAAGCGCACCTGGCCGCGGCTTTGCGGCGTGAGCTCACCGACCAGCACGCCGATTTCGCCGATCAGCGCGGCCGACGAAGAGCCGACCTGGCTCACCGTGCGCGGTTTGAGGTAGCGGAACCAGAAAGCGGTGAGTGCCGCCGCGAGCGCGGCCCAGAGGACGAGCTGGGCCGCGAGGCTAAGGCCCGGCCAGGCCAGCAGGACCAGGCCGACGCCCAGGGCGCCCAAGCCGAACCAGACGATGAAGAAGGCCGGGACGGCGAGTTCGGCGAGGGTGAGGACGAGGCCGAGGACGATCCAGTGCCACCATTCGAGCATGAGGGTTCCCGTTCGTGCTGCGTCGGCGCCAATGCGCCGGACGAATAGCGACAGCATAACGCAGGCGGCGGTGCCTGCCTATGGCGGCGGCCGTTGAGGTCTCAGACCGGCGGCATGGCGCGGCGTGCGGCCGGCGGGCGATTGCTCTACCATAGCGGGCATCACTGACACGACGGACAGCGGCGCGCGGGCGCCGCTGCGTTGTGACCGACCCGGGAGACCGCAGTGCTCAAGACCGGCATGACACCGAGCGCCATCGTGCGCCACCTCGACCAGTACGTGAT